>Ga0172379_10011096_pt1 | contig 10805 bp, 8 predicted proteins | sample GrowelOW334metaG_FD_119756 | JGI IMG/M metagenome (GOLD analysis project Ga0172379, IMG submission 119756) | Groundwater microbial communities from an aquifer near a municipal landfill in Southern Ontario, Canada - Groundwater well OW334 metaG | ecosystem: Environmental > Aquatic > Deep... | reverse complement strand
GTGCCGAAGGTTACGCTAGTCTGCGTAAACGATTCTGCGGAAAATTGCGCCGGGGTCGTTACGTCAGTAGGTACGACCATCGCGCCCAAGATATGGTCGCCCGTGGTTACGCCGGGGTCGGCAGACATGGCGATAGATACAGCCGTATCGCCACTCGCATCAGAGCCCGTAGTCGCGGCCAAATCCCAAACATCCGAATCATTGGATAATCGATACATCTGCGCCCACGAGACATTGTTGGTGGCGAGTGCAAAACACCTTTCGCTCGCCTCTGTCCCGAGCGCGGTCCGGTAGAAAGAAAAAACATTGGTGTTGCCGGTATCCGCGCCAAGCGTTGTGCCGTATCCGCCCGCGCCAGTTAATGAGCCGTTGGTAATCGCCGTCCAGCCGGCGGGTGTCGTAACAGAGCCGCTGTTCGCGGCGGAAGGCTTCATGCCGATAATCGCGACGAGCACATCATTCGCTGCGACAGAAGCGGGATGCGCGGGGCATATCCCAGTTCCTGTAGTCGTGGTCTGGTACGCAAGCGTGCCAGCCGCTTGGTAGGTAATGGTCCCAGTCGCCCGTATTCTAATGAATATGCCGGGACCTCGAACGTTGGTAAATGTGCCGCCCGCAGTTCCGGAGAGCGTTGGGGCGGCAGAAGATGTACCGGCAGAAACAGATGAACGAACAACGAATCCACCGATATCGTTTCCTGTTGTGGAATCCGGTTCCGAAACTTCCGTTACCGTTCCAAACGTAATACCCGTCTGCGTCAATGCTTCGGCGGAGAATTGACTTGGAGTTGTCACATCGGTCGGTATGACCATCGCCCCTAAAATATGGTCCCCGCTTGTTACACCGGGGTCTGCAGACATGGCGATGGATACAGACGTGTTCCCTGTCGCATCCGAACCGGTTGTTGCCGCGAGACTCCAGTCCTCGGTGGCATTCGTGAAGTGATATATCTGCGCCCATGCGGCATTGTTGGTAATAAGCCTGACGAGTTCTGTTCCGCTCTCATTCCCTTCGGCGATCTTGTAGTACGAAAAAACATTCATATCTCCCGTATCTGCACCTGGCGCCGCACAACCATAACCGCCGGCCCCGGTAAGCGAGCCATTGGTAATTGCCGTCCATCCTTCTGGAGCCGCTCCGATGGAGCCGCTGCATGCAGTGGATGGCTTCATGCCGATGATCATGACAAGAAGATCTCCTTGCGCTATGGAGGCCGGATAACTTGGCGCAATGGTAACGACGGCACTGTTTGCGACAGCGCTTGCCGATTGATAGGTAATAGCAGCATGCGATTCCTGTATGCGAATCTTGTCCGCCACATGGCGGAGCGAGTTGAAATTATCCACTACATTTGTGTCTTGTGAAAGATGCCACGCCTCGTCAACGATATTTTGTGAACGAGTGTACGAATCGAGTAGTGAGGATACGATCCGAAACGGCCCGTTTGAGAAAACGATACCGATCGCAAGAACTGTAGTCAGAAAAAATTTAGAAATCCTCTTCAACATAGTTTTTGACGTATGAATACACCTTTCCTGAAATGTCGCGCATGATTCGTTGTGCCAGCTCCTCGTCCGAGGTCTTGACCATAACGGTCAAGATATACGGTCGGGCGCCCGCATAGACAATGCCGGAATCAACGAACACATTCTTGTCGGTCGCAATGCCGATCTTGTGAGAAAACATCGTCTTGTCGGGCAAACCACCCTCGACAAAATCATCAAAAGCGGACTCTGTCATGAACGCCAGCAATTTCTGAGAATATGCAGGCGAAAGATACGACGATGTATAGAGCATTCTGAAAATAGTCGAGTAGCGCTTGGCGCTTATGCGCCCATCGGTATCAAAAAAACCCTTAAGTCCGATATGTTCGTATACCGCCTCAACTTCTTCAGTCTCTAAATTACGAAGCAGGATAAAATGCGCGGTATTGTCAGACTCAACAAGCGAGCGCAGCACTAGATCTTCTATCGTGTGTGTGGAGTTCAGAGGGGCACGGTAGAGCGTGCCGAAAAGATTGTCCCGATCTCCGGAAAGGAGAACGAGCTCGTTCGACCATTTCCATTCGCCGCGCTCTATCTTTTTCGCAACAGCAACGGCAACAGGGACCTTAAGGAGGGACGCCGGATAAAACTCTGCATCTTTGTTGGTGGATATATTTGCTCCGGTAGGCAGATATTCGAAATACATAGATACATCGGGATTATGTTCGTACCCACGATTGATTTCCTCGCGGAGCGACTGGAAATTCACGATCAGATTTTCCTGCGCTACAAACCTTCGTGACGGATCGATGAAAGAGTAGGCATTCTCGGCAGATTGCGTATTAATCGTATGTTCTTTCTGCCACCAGGCAAAAATATTCATGAATAGAAGCACCGCTATCGCGGCGTACAAGAACCAAGTCGGAATACTATTTTTATTTCGAACGTTCTTCATAGAATGAATATTATTGCAAATTCACTATATTTATCTGACAGATCACCGAGGAAGCTTCCTTTCCTTTTTCAGTGAAGATAATCGGAACAGTAAAATTGCCTGTACGCGAGCCCTCCTCATTCCGTATGCGGAGCGATACCGTATTCTCGCCGGAGTGGGGCTGATAGAGGTATTCATCATTCTCAAACCGCACATCAATGCCATCGGGCAGACTGCCTATCTGCATTTCATAATTCTCGTCAGATGTCTTTTTGAGCGCGACCTTGGTGAACAAGGAGCTTCGCCCCGACACATCAATGCCGAAGGGATCGGCATTACAGCGATGCGTGGCACGTGGGTCAATAACTATCTCTTTTGAAAAATTTCTTACCGAGAGCCGCGGTGGAAGCGGCACTGATTTGATAATGAGTGGTGGAGTTTCTCCAACTGGAACTTCCTCAGTGGGCATTTCTTCCGTAATTTCCTCATCCTCTGGTACGAGTCCTCCGATTGCATCTCCCAATGCTTCGCCGATAGCGCCCACCATAGCCGCCGCTTGCGATTCACCGTTTTTATTCTCATATTCATGCTCGGTTGTCGTGGTCGATTGCGGCGACCAATCTTGCGACGCCGATACATCCTCGTAGACAACACCCAGCGACATACCGTCGAGATACACCGTATCTCCCAGCTCAAGGCCAGAGAGACTCCTCACACTGATCTGCAATTTTGAGAGATCGCTCCACTGTGCGATCCCGTCGAGCGGAATTGCAAACGATCTCGTGTCGAATGTGTCTTTGGTGACCGTACCGAGTATATACCATGTCGATCCGTCGAGTGTATAGGAGATTTCCAAGACTGCGCTTTGCGCCATCGACACCGTACTCGTGGAGATTTCTGACTGTACACTGGTCGTCGCTGTGGTGCTCGCGGCGTCTTCTTGCGCATAGGCGATGCGCGGCAGGAGCCATTTCATCAATCCCTGAATGATTGGTGGCCCTAATGTAACAGGAGATTCGGATGAAGGCGGGGTTTCCTGTGCAGGAGTCGGGGGGGTGGGCACTAGACTCTCTACCGATGACAGAGGCGCCTCCGTAGCGGGTGCGTCTTGAGGAAGTGCGGTATTTTCCGGAGTCACGATTTCTGTCGACGGTGGTGAAGTCAGTGCGGTATCCTCCTCTGATGTAGAGGGTTCGGATGATTCGCTCGGAGGAATCGGCTCGGTCGGTGCCGTATCGGATGCAGCCTCGACTTCTGAGGATGTGGCGATACCGACACTCTCGGGCGCGGCATCGAGTACGGCACTCGTACTCGTCGCAAGGTCGACAGGAGCGGTCGAGACCTGGAGAGCAGGCTGGCGCGATACATACGCCCACGAAAACTCGATGTGAAGCACCGTCGGTTTCGTATCGAGAGGCATATCTCCCGAGAATCCTCCGCAAAAGATCTCCGCGAGCGTGTCTGATACCGATGCGGCATTTGTTCCCGAATAGGTATGCACATCACCACCTTCGACATCAGGCCATCCGACGGCGGCGGCGGGATTGTCCCACCCTCCCAGACACGCCTGCGGATGCAAGAAGGTCTCGGCTCTGGCCTGTCGCGCATAAAACATCACAGATACTGTCGTCACAAAAAGCATGGCGAGCGTCGCTCCGATAAACACACGCTCACGGAGCATGTCTCGCAGCGTCGCGATCGTCGGCGGGCGCTCGATCTCTATCTTGATCGTACCTTCTTGATGCAGGACGACTCGCCACGGTGAGGGTAATTCCGAGGGTCTGTTTCGACGAGTGCGATGCTGTTTTTTTGATTTGAGTGATTTAAACATACAAAAAACACCGGGATAGGATCCTCCCTCATCATAGAGTATATCAGCGCGCTTCTGGGAAAAAGCGGCCTATGCACACTCTTTTTGATACTCGCGGACCTCCTATCGCTTCTCTGATCCCAAATAGGCCTGCACTTCGTCCAAAAGCTTTTTTGCCTCGGGAAAGGTGAGGAACTCCTTGGCCCCTTCATACGAAAACCAACGAGCTTCGACGATCTCACCCTTAAAAGCTTCTTTGGGCGCGACAGGCCCTTGGGACTCCACAAAGCCGAGGAAATAGGTCACCTCTTTGTCGTACCGGATCCGGTCTTTTTCAAATGAGTACCTCTCGATAAAGATGCGTCCTGTCTCAAGCCTGCAGGTAAGTATCCCCGCCTCTTCGTACAGCTCGCGGCGCGCTGCAGCTTCTCTCGACTCCCCCGCATCTATGTGCCCCTTGGGAAAGGCCCAATGCCCGCCTCGACTCGCATCAGGCGAGGCGGGCCCTGCCGCATGATGTACGAGACAAAAGAAGTGCGTACCATCGGCTCCCGTATGTACCGGAATGATCCCTGTTGAATTATCTTGTCGCACTTCCATAATCAAAGAAAGAAAGTGACGATCGCAGCGATACCCGTGACCGACATGACGGCGACCGTGAACCAACCGATGGTGTTTATCATCCGACCATTGACCCAATTCCCCATGATCTTGCGGTCGCCGCTCAAGCGCACGATAAAGAAGAGGATGACCGGTGCCACGATGCCATTGGCCACCGCCGAATAGATCAGTGCCTTGATCGGGTCTATACCGATAAAATTGATTCCCAGCGCGACCACCATCGACAGTGCGATAGTGACATAGAATCCAAGCGCCGCGCGAAACTTGCGATAAAGCCCCTCGTGCCAATGAAATGTCTCGGCGAGTGCATAGCCATTGGCACCTGCGAATACGGGGATCGAGAGCATCCCCGTCCCGATGATCCCGAGCGCAAAGAGCATTGACGCCCACTCACCGGCGAGCGGCTTGAGGGCAGCGGCCGCATCAGCCGCCGTATTGATACCCTCTATACCATTCTCAAAGAGAGTCGCGGCGCAGACAGCGATAATGAAAAACATCACGATATTGGATATAAACATGCCCGACCACACGTCGATGCGCATGTCGCGGATATCGGCGTCGGTCGCTCCCACGCGAGAGCGCAGGGTCGTGCGACCACCCTTGATCTCTTCTTCGACTTCCTGAGAGGTCTGCCAAAAGAAAAGGTACGGTGAGATCGTCGTACCCAAGACGGCACAAACGATAAAAATACTGTTCTTGGAAAACTCCATCGAAGGTACGATCGTATGGAAGAGCACCTCTCCCCAATCCAACCCGACAATGAGACCGGTGGCTACGTACGAAAGGAGTATGAGCGCCAGATACTTGAGATACCGCGCATAGAGACGATACGGCATGAATATTTGCAGCAGTGTGATAACGATCGCAAATAAGAACACAACGACCGCAAAGTTGAATAACGGAAAGAGCATCTGCACGCTCGCCGCCATCGCGCCGAGATCGGCGCCGATGTTAAAAGTATTTGCCCCAATGAGAAGCGCCACCAAGACGTACAAGACCGGCTTGGGATATTCGCGACGGATGTTTTCGGCCAATCCCCTGCCTGAGACCATGCCTATGCGCGCACACATCTCCTGGATAACAATGATGAGTGGGAGCGAGTACAGCGACATCCAGATCAGTTGGAGGCCGTAGAGCGCGCCGGTCTGCGAATACGTCGCGACGCCCGACGGGTCGTCGTCGGCAGCACCGGTCACGAGTCCGGGACCGAGCATTTGCCAGTAGCGTTTGACCAGGCGCGGGTGTTTGAATAGCTCCATACGTACCCTGCCATTCTAGCATTGTCGTATAAAAGAATGCAGCCCGATTTTGACCTAGGTCAAAATCGGGCTGCGAAAGCAAAGATCAACAGATCACCAATATGATCCATAGCGGCCTTCATGATCCTGATCGGGCTCCGGATCAATAAACTGATCTATGAGGAATAGATCCTCGCCCTTGATGAACCAATACACCAAGCCGAACAGGAACCAACCCTGAATGAATGTCATACCTACCTCCCCTATGCGACACTCCTACTGCACACTACACACCAAAAATGACCAAAAAGCAAGAATTATTTCTCCGTGTATTGCGCAAATATCTCCCGCTCCACTGCGGGTGTAATGATGTCCCAATCATACTGCTTGATCGCGAGGGCGCGCGCATTGGCGACGATCTGCCCCGTAAGCTGCGGATTGTCGATGTACTGCTGTACTGCATGCGCGATCGATTCGGGGTCGCGCACCTGACAAAAGATCCCGGTCGGTTTGTGATCGGGATTTTGGATCGGATCAAAGAGAAAATCCGGTATTCCGCCTACGGGGGTAGCGACGACCGGAATACCCGCCGCAAACGCCTCGACAAAAGCATTGCCGAATCCTTCGATGATCGACGGACGCACAAAGATATCGGAGACCTTGAAGTACGCGGGCAGGTCGGCATGGCCGACATGCCCGGCAAAGATTACGCGATCTCGTACACCCTCTTTGAGGGCGATCTCCTCGAGTTTGGCTCTGTCCTGACCATCACCCGCGACGAGAAATTTTATGTTGAGTGGCAGGAATTTGAGGCTACGGATCACGTCTTCGACGCCGCGCGAGAGCACGAGGCGCGATGCCGTGAAGAGAAAGATATCGTCCGGTCCTTTGTCAAAACGCTTCTTTAGTTCTTCAAGCTTTTCTTGCGCCACCTGTGCCGAGAATTTGGTCGTGTCGACGGCATTGGGAATCACCACGACATCCCCCGCATACCCGACCTCGCGCGTAAGCTTCTCAATGAATCGCGAGATCGCCTTGATCACATCGGCTTTGAGGTAGAGTCTGCGATACAGCGGCCACATGAGCGCCAAGACCGGTTGACGCTCTTTGACCTGCTCGAGCGAATTGCCGTCTTGGAGTTCGAGCAGATACGGCGTATGTGGGTGTGTGTACTTGAACGCGAGCGCGCCAAATGCCGCGTAGTTGGCCATCATCGCCCAGATCATGTCGTATTTGTTTTTGCGATTGAGCGACACGGCCTTGAGAAACGACGTGAATGGAAAAAGAATCTTCGCGATCTTGCACTGCAGGGGCATGCGACGATCGGATATATGCGGACTGTCGGCGGTGAATCCGATGCGATGCACCATGATGTTGCCGACCTGCTCCACTGCGGGCAGGTTGCGATCGAATCGCAACGTGATCATGTCAAAAGAGTACTCGGCAGGATTGATCCGATCCGTGATCTCCTTGATCGCGACCTCTGCACCGCCGATATAAGGATGATACGTGAGCGAGAAGATCAGAATGCGCTTCATGTAGATAATGGTAGCTGGTAAGTGGACAAAAAGAAAGGCGCCGCGGTGATTACACCGCGGCGGCTTTCTTAAGTATCACACTAATATGAATTACCACTTCGAGAGGTCTGCGCCATTCTTGATATCTTCGATGTAATCCTTCAGGCGTCTTTCGGCTTTCCAACCGAATTCTTTTTCGGCCTTCTCGGTCTCGACGGTCGAATCCTTGCGATCGCCCGGAACTTCGGGAAGCATTTGTATATTGTCGCCAAACATCTGCGCAAGCTCAAGGATGGAATATGATTCTTTGCTTCCTAATCCGTATTCATCGCCGTAGCCCTTTTCGCCGATCTCGATCAGTCCGCGCGCAGTATCACCCGCAAAGGTAAAGTTGCGGCGCTGTGTACCCGGTGCGATCACCGTCATCGGCTCTCCCTTGAGAAAATTCGTCTTAAAATGACCGATGACCGATGCATATGGTCCCTCTGAGAGTTCGCGCCTGCCGTAATTATTATAAAAATACGTCACCGTGTACGGTAGATCGTACCACTTGCCGTAGTTGGCGACGAGCTGACTGTTGCTCGACTTCATCCACGCATAGGGACTCTGATCGGGGCCGGCACCGCCGTCGGCGTATTTGGTGCTCGATCCCGCGTACTGCAATCGACATTTGCGCTTGCGCCAGTATTCGAGCACCGCAAAGGTGCCTGCGACATTGAGATCCCAGACAAATGCGGGCTCCGCGAAACTCTGGCGGATGCGCGAGTATTCGCCGAGGTGGAAAATGATCTCGGGATTCTCCTGTCCCAAGATCACCTCGATGTCCTTAGTGTGCCCTTTGTGATACTCGGCCCCCGCGATGTGATTGGATTCGGTACCGATAAAGTAATTATCGAGCGACACGACGCGATAACCCTTCGCCACCAAGAGCTCGATCAGGTATGAGCCGATGAGGCCTGCACCCCCCGTCACAATGACCGTCTTCTTGTCTGACATATATAGCTAGATTAAAGGATGAAGACACTATCTCCAAATCATGAAGATGCTTTCTTCATTGAATTGACATGTTCATTAATGCACAGTATAATTCTGTTGGGTAAAAACAACATCCAACAAGGGAGGGTGTCATGCGTATGCTTTTGGGTAAGATCCGAACGATGGTCATAGCGACTGGAATTATCCTCATGATCATCTCCGCCAAAATGGGGCTGATATCGAGCCTCGGTAAGGTTGGTTTCGCGCTGTTTGGAATAGGCCTCGTGGCCATTCCTCTGATGATGCGGGACCTTCAAGATCACGCGCCAGGTGAATAAACCCCTCTACGGGCGCGCCACACAAATGGCGCGCCTTCTTTTTGTATACCAAGATCTCAATCCGTTTCTTTCTCTTCAATAATATCCCATTCGCGTTTGGCGACATGACGCGAAGCAAACGTCGCGACACTCGCCACTCCTGCAAGCGCAATAGTACCCATCCACCACATCTTTACTGACGGATGCGCCGAAGCGCCTGCCGCCACCATCGGATAGTACTCGTCCTTTTCGATACTATTGGATCCGGGTGAGGCACTTTCCGGAGTGCTCACATCGAAAGCTTCTTGAGCTTGCGCCTGCTTGGGAGATTTTTTCGCCTGCGTCGTCTTTTGTTTGGCAGGCTTCGGCGCAGGAGGAGGCGCTTGATACGATCGCGATGCGACGACCACCCCTGTCTTGTCGACGATCTCGACGACTCCGCTCTTATTGGTCAACGAAAACGACGCACGAAATACGGGACCAGCGAATGCAGTATTGTCTTGTGAAAAAAACGTCGAATCTTGGACGATCGCGGCATACTCTCCCGCACCAAGAGCGCCATCTCCGGAAAGCGCAGTGATCTTGTGATTAACGCCTGCCGTGCGCAGTCTGAGATCACTAAAACGGATCGAAGAAATGCCCGTGTTTTGCACTTTGATCCATTCATGGCCGCTGTCGGCTCCTGCAGGATCGTACATGATCTCGATGATCGTGACCTGTGCAAAGGCAAGTAACGGCACCATCGAAAATCCTGCCACAAAAACAAGAAAATGACCCCATTTCATCACGCAGAGCTTAGCACAAACCACTCTCTTTTACTCGTCAGTCTCTCTATCGCCCGGATGTAATATGCGCTTCAATACCTCATTGGAGATCTCACCGTTGTCCTGATCTTTTTGCGCAGGCGGATGATCATGATCGTGTTTTGGGTGCGGCGGCACGGACTCCCCTCTCTCTTTCTCCGGAGGAGTGTGATTGACAGGGGTTGCGGTCGGCGTGGCGGGTCCACCTTGATTCGCGGGTGACGAGGCGGGTCTTTCTTTTTGCGACAGTACTACGCGATCAGATGTGTGCGGATGGTTCTGCAGTGAATGCCCATGCGATACCGCGCTGGAAGATGCGGGCTTTTGCGGTGCATTGCCCTCTGTAGCCACACGTGTATCCGACCCCTTGCGTTCACGTAATATCTCTGCCGGCGAACGCGCAGGCTCGCTTTGGTTCGAGGAAGGAGTGTCCTGAGCAACGGACTTTTCAGCATCTTTTTTTGCTTGCTGAATGGCCGCACGCAGCGCTTCACGCGGATCATCGGCTTTGTTTTGTTGTGAGGCGGATATGTATTGCCCACGTGGTGTAGCAGGGCGATCCTGCGGCGGGCGCGTATATGGCGCAGACCTGTTTCGACTCGCATCGGGCGAGGCTGACCTTCCCTGTATTGGAGCGGCGGGGCGGCGATCGTCCCAGCCCTGACTCGCACTCGGTGCAGGAGACCGGTCTTGTGGTGGGCGCGCATACGGTGCGGGGCCGCGATCATTCTGTCGATCGCCTGCAAACGTCCTTTGTGGTGCGGGCCTGTCTCGATGTGCATCAGGTATATCAGATGGACCTGATTGTACGGACGGACGTGGAGTAAAGGTATGCGGCGCAGATGGGCGCGGGGCATACCCCTGCTGTCCGCCATATTCACCCTGCGAGGGCGGGTGGGATTCTCCCCGATCTCTCATCGGCGAAGCAGGGGGAGCTGACTGTACAGGGGGCACTGCTTGCGCAGGTGGGCGCGGTGCAAATGCCTGCGGAGGCAGTACCTCTCCGAGCGACGGACGGAAGTTGGGCGGCACTCCTTGATTGTTGTTGTATCCGCCATTGCCACCATTCCCGTTATTGCCGTAATTACCCCCGCCACCTCCATTGG
>Ga0172379_10011095_pt1 | contig 10807 bp, 11 predicted proteins | sample GrowelOW334metaG_FD_119756 | JGI IMG/M metagenome (GOLD analysis project Ga0172379, IMG submission 119756) | Groundwater microbial communities from an aquifer near a municipal landfill in Southern Ontario, Canada - Groundwater well OW334 metaG | ecosystem: Environmental > Aquatic > Deep... | reverse complement strand
GCGAGCTTCAGTCCGGCTTCTTTTTCCAGATTGGCGGTTTCGTATTCACTGGAAAAATTTTCCCGAAGCTCAATCACCTGCCAAATAGTATTGCATAACCCCAAAAATAGCAGTATTAAAATAAAATTCCTCGCCGCCTTTTTCTCCGGCTTCATCCATTCTAAAAAGTCGAAAAGCGAGGCGGCGATGAAAATGGCCATAAAGGGATAAATCGGCTCCAGATAATAAAAAAGCCGGGTTTTGGAAACGGCAAAGATGGAAAAAATAAATATAAAAGACAAGAACGAAGCCAAGGACAGCGGATTATATTCTTTCCACTTCTTCCCGTGGCGGGCGATTTGCCAGATTACGAGAGCGGCCATCACCGCCATCCAGGGTTCAACCAGAAAAAACAAATACTTGAAATAATGCCAGACGGTAATGCCCGAGCCCTGGATCGGCGCCGCCACCCGGGAAAAAAGATGATGCCCGACGTAAGTGTTCCAAAATTCAATGCCGTATTTTTTTGTTTCAATATAGTGCCAGGGAAATAGGAGCCCAAACATAAAAACGGGCCCGCCCCAAAACCAGCCGCTTTTTAAATAATCCCATTTTTTGTAAGCCAGGCTGAAAGCAAACATCGCCGGCAGGGCAAATAACCCGACAACGCTTTTTGTTAAAACTCCGGCCGCGAGCGCCGCGCCCATCGCCAAAAACCATTTTGAATTTTCCCAGCCCCGGATAAAAAAGTAAACTGAAGCGAGGACGGCCGCGGCGACCGGGACGTCAAGCCTTACTTGTCTGGCGGCAAAAGCGAATTCCCCGGACAGCGCCAAAATCGCTCCGGCCAAAAACGCGGTAAAGTAATTTTTAGTCAGGCGGAAAGCTAAAAGCCAGGTAATAATAACTGCCAGGATTCCTAGCAAAGCCGACGGCAGGCGAAGCGCCAATTCATTAAACTCGAAAACCTTTGCGCTTCCTATTGCCAGCCAAAAGTACAATGGCGGCTTGTCGATCCATCTTTGCCCCCAGAGATTAAACGAACAGTATTCCTTATTATCCATCGCCTCTTTAACCACCTGCGCGTAAGTCGCCTCATCATAATCTAAAAACGCGTTCGCGCCCAGGCGGAAAAGAAAGAAAAAGCCCGCCGCCAATATCAAACCGGCGAAAAGCAGCCTTCCTTGATTTTTGGTTAGCGTCGGCATCTTTGGTTAATTGATTTCAATATCGATGTATTTAACTTCCGGCGCCTTACTTTTTATTTTCTTTTCGATTTCATCAATTTTTCTTCCAACCAGCCGCGGAACGCGGTCGGCAAATTCAACCGAGAACTTCTTAAACTCCTCAAAATCGTCTTTTACTTTTATATACTCTTCCTTCAGCTCCCCTTTTTTGTAAATTTCATTTATTAAAACATTGCCGTTAAACTCGATTTCGCACTTTATCCGGTAAACGCCGATGTCCAAAACCGTTGATTTAAAATCAAGCACTTTTTCGATGGCCGGGTCGGCCTCTAGAAGTTTGGCAATTTTCTCCCGAAGCTCTTCGGGTATTGACCGCCCGATTAAAAAATTCCGGTTTTTGGTTATTAGAGTAATCGCCACGAGGCCTAACAATATCCCGATAATTATTGAGCCGATGCCGTCATAATAATATTGGCCGGTGGCTTTGGATAAAATAATGCTCAAAAACGCCACGGCTACCCCCAAAACCGCTACGCAGTCTTCTAAAAGCACTGATAAAGTAACTGGATCGCCGGCGTTTAAAATCTCTCTAATGCCCATCGCCCCGTGCTTGGCTTTTATTTCCCGGACGGCTATTAAAAGCGTAATTGATTCAACGATAAAGGAAACGGCCAATACCAAAATTATCAGAGGCTGGTAGTGAAAGCCCTCTTTTGTAATCAGAGAATTAATGCCGTGGTAAGTGGTCACGCCCGCGCCTAAGAAAAAAATTCCGCAGGCGGAAATTAAAGACCAAAAAAACCTTTCCCGGCCGTAGCCGTAAATATAATCTTCGTCCGGCAATTTCTTCGAACGTTTTAGCCCGATGGCTAAGAGCGCCTGGTTCCCCGTATCGGCTAAAGAGTGGATTGCCTCGGAAAACAATACGCTTGACCCGGTAGCGAAGGCGGCAAAAAATTTAATAATTGCGACAAAGCTGTTTCCGGCCAAAGCCGCAAAAACCGGCAGAGTTCCGGCTGGTTTTTTCTTTTTCATGCGATTTATTTTTTCATCGATGGCTTTTAAAATATTCCATCACTCCGGCTTCGTAGCGTTCTTTGGTATAGACAACCGGGAAATTAAGCCTCTCGCCGGATAAAATTTCTTTTTTTCCTACAAAAACGAACTCCATTTTCAAGCCCTCTTTCTTTAATTCCCTGGCCATAGCCAAGTCCGAACGGCTGTCGCCAAAAGCTATAAACTGCTTTGGCCTTATCTTTTTCTCACGAAGCCAGGAAAGCGCCCTTTGGACGCCCAGGTGCTTTCCTACGTGCTTATTTTCTATATCCGTAGCGCTTATCGTGGGGTCTATCTTATAGCTTCTAGCCAGCCCGCGCCTTGCCAGCATCTTTTCCATCGCCCGGATCAGCTTCTTTTGCTCGGGCCTGAATTTTTTAATCTCCAGTCCGTCATTCATCTCCGCGGAAATCATAGTTTTCTTAGTGGCGTCAAAAAACATGGTTTTAGAAAATTGCCGCCTAATTAGATCTCTCACCTCATTTCCCAGCGCCGGCGGAACCGAGATGGATTTATCGATAAAAAATTTCTTTTTCCCGGCAGAATCAAACAACATCACCACTCCTCCCTTTTCCCCAACCGCCAAAAAATTGCCAAGAGGCGTTTTGTCCTTAAGCGCTTTCCCTAGCGGCTGAACTATTTTTTTATCCATAAAATCCAAAGCTCGGCCGGTATTTAATATTACCGGCTCTCCGGCCTTAAGCTTTCCAATGAGTTCGGTTATTATTTCCTTTTCAGTTACTCTCTTTTCTTCCAGATGCGTTAAGACGCCGTCCACGTCAAAAAGCCAGGCGTAATTTACTTTTTTAGACTTGTTTTTGCTGTTTTTCATAATTCTCGCCCCAGTGATTTATTAAGCTGGATCATCCGCCCGGCCAAAGCTAACTTTACAGATCTAACGGGTTTATTAATTCTTACGATAAATTTTTCACCAAATTTTATATATCTCAAAATTTTATACAAATTATTTTGCCATAGCCCGCTTTTTAAGATTAAGAGGCATCTTTTCAATGGCGTAGCGCAAGGCTGTCCGGGGCATAACTTTTTTATTTTTCAGAACATAATTAAAGACTTCCCGCTCATGCTTGCGGCTGGCTTCTTTTAGCATCCAGCCATACCCTTTTTGCACCATGTCTTCTTTATCCTGTAATAGGATATCGGCAATCTTAAAAATATCCGCTAAAAACATTCCTCTTTTCGCCGGTATTATTAAGGTTACGGCCGCGGCCCTCCGCTTCCAAAGGTTTTTTGACTTAGCCCAGACTTTTAGCTTTGAAATATAGGCCGGGTATTTTTCTATAAATTCTCCGACCGCGTGATTGCAAAAGGTATCGCACTTGGCCCAGTTATCAATATATTTATCAATCCAGCGCTCAAAAACCAAAAAGTCCGCTTTCTCGAAATTATCGTATTTATGGGCAAAGCTGGCGGCGATCCAGGCTTCTTCGGAAATGCCGGACCGGAAAAGCTCCTCGCAAACCGCCTGCATTTTTTTCTTGTCCAGTTTCTTTACTTCAGTAAAATACTCTTTCCCGATTTTTGAAACAACACCCGCCCTTACCCCGTAGAACGTCACTTTTTCCTTAAAAAACCGCTGAAAAATTTCTTTAGTTTTATCGTCAGCGCTCCTTTTTAACTCCCGCCTTATTTTTATTACGATTTTGTGCATACTATTTTTTTGCTCAATCTAATGAGGCTGGCAGCTAAATTAAAGAAACAATAATCCGGCGGTCTCTTGGCCCGTTTAGTTCAATAAGCACCACCCTTTGCCAGTCGCCGAGTATCAAACCATTTTGGTTAAAGGGCAGAGTTAGAGTTGCGCCGATTAGCGCGGACATAATATGGTCTGGCGCGTGCTCGGGGTTATGCGGATGCCGGTAATTTAATTTCGGGCACATGGCCTCGAAGGCATCAAGCATATCCAAATCCGTCCCCGGATCTAAGTCCGCGACAGTTAAAGCCGCCGTAGTATGAGTAACAAATAAATTCACCAGTCCTTCTCTCTCATCTTCCTTTGCCAAAATCTCATTGACCTTGTCGGTAATATCAATTACTTCTTTTGGGGTTTTGGTTTTAATTGTTAATTTAGCCATGTATTTAATTTTCTGTGGATAAATATGGTTGATTGAATAAGGGTATCATACTATAATATAAATAAATCGTAAATCCCATGCCCAGTAATCAAATTTTTAAATCAATTTATTTTCCTGACTATAAAGAGGCTAACCAGAACTCCAAAGGACTTGTTTTGGCTTTTGGAAATCGTAATAAGGATTTATACAAAAACATAGCTAAGCTCGAAAGCAATAGGATAAGAATTCTGTTAGGGACGGATTCTTACATGGAGTTGGAAAAACGCGCGCAGGAAGAAGGATTAGCGGTTAATACATATTGCCTTTGGTATCTGCGCAAAAATCTTGGCGGGGAAGAACCGAAGGAAATAACTACTGCGGGAAAAGGGGATATCCAAAATTTTGAAAATCGCGTTATAGAAGGCGACTGTTTGAAAATAATGAATGGCATTCCTTCAAAATCAATTGATATGATTTTATGCGATCTGCCTTATGGCACAACACAAAATCATTGGGACAGTTTAATTCCTCTTGATCGAATTTGGACGCACTACGAACGAATTATAAAAGACAAGGGGGTTATTGCCTTAACCGGGCAAGGTCTTTTTACTGCCAGCTTAATGCTGTCTAACCCAAAGTTATTCAAATATAAGATTACCTGGGTTAAATCCAAACCAACTAATTTTCTAAATGCCAAAAAACAACCGTTGCGCAAGCATGAAGATATTTGTATTTTCTATAAGAACCAGCCGGACTACAATCCTCAAATGAGCAATGGCGAGCCGTACAACAAAGGTTTTAGAAAAGATCAGCTGACTGGAAGCTATGGAGACTTTAAAACTGTTGAAGTGAAAAGTAACGGGGAGAGATACCCTACTGATGTTGTATATTTCAAAACTGCCGAAAGCGAAGGAGAGGTTTATCATCCAACGCAAAAACCAGTAGAGCTTGGCCGCTATCTTATCCGAACCTTTACAAAGGAGGGCGACATAGTCCTGGATAACACCTGCGGGAGCGGCAGTTTTCTAGTTTCGGCAGCTCTAGAAGGGAGAAAATTTATTGGAATTGAAAAAAATCAAAAAACATATCTCTTTAAAAAACACAAGATTGATTACATAGAAATTTCAAAAAAACGAATAAAAAAAGCAGAATCTCAATATAAAGCCGGTAGCAATAAGCTTTTCTAAATTTTTTCAAAGAACTCTTCTTTGAATATCTCTTTAGCCTTTTGAAGCTCGGTCTCGCCGAGCTCTCCTTTTTCTTTTAACCATTTTAATAGATGAAAATACTGATTAGGATGTAGAATTGGCTTTACTATCTTATTGAGATAGGTCTCCTTCTGTATGTACAATAAGTGCTTCTCTCTAAGAACGCCGCGTCCAATCAGATCATAAGTAATTCTTATTGCGTCGACAAAGGTTAAATTCAAATCCCCCTGATGGCACCTATCTTTTTCAACATCAGCTCTCTCTATACTTAATAAATCTTCTATCTTCTCCAGGCCATTCAAGTTTCGGTTATAGAATTCTATTTCCTGCCCGCGATAGGTAAACCATGTTCTTCCTTGTTCAGTGAGCGAACCGCGCGGTAGATACACGCCCTCGCACGCAACCCGTTCTTTTGATACCCAGCCGCAAATATATAGTATCCATTTTCTCTGGCGTGCGGTCCCGGGGAGCTCCCGATTACTCGGGGTTTCCAGATGAGTCATTAAATAGATTTCTGCATCCAATTTTTCGTCGTAAATTTGCCGGGCAAAAAAATTATGTTTTGCCTCCCTTGCGATTCCGTCACTGCTTTCATATTCCTCCTTGAACGGCAATGACCCTCCCCGGCATTTTACATCAAGTTTTATCCCGGATGGCAAAAGAATATCATGCCCAAGAGGATGATCTTCGGGATTTATTTCAGGCATTCCGAATTTATTCCGTATAACGATTTCCGCAAGCGCGCCAAACCCTTGCTCCTCCTTACTCCCTCTTTCAGCGCCGGTTTTATTCTGGTTAGCGGCAATATAGCCTGCCGCTTTCTGCCTTAACTGAAAACCTAAATCATCTGTTAGTTTTATGATGATTGGCTTGGGATGATAATACTTGTACATAAATTTCAATGTGTACCTTTAATCAATCTGCGCGAAAAGCACGACGTAATTTTTCCCGTAGGCTTTGGCGCATTTCGGGCAAGTGGTGTAAGAAAAATAATTTTTCTTCACTTTTTTGCCCTTTCCTTCGACGTAAGCCTTCATTTCTTTGGCCCAGGCTCCGGCCTTTTGATAAGGCCCTTCAAAAACTTTAGTGAGAAACGTTCCCGAGATGGCGGCCATTTCGGCGTCCGGCACGTCTTTAACTACATCAATATAGATGTCGCATCCCCAAAGCGATTTTTCATCGGTCAGCATGAGCTGATGGTCCGCCTTGGCTCCGGCTTTTTCAATCAATCCCAGGTTTTTCACAACTTTTTGCCCGAAATTTAGCGGAATGTGCAAAAACTGGGCAACGTGGTCTTTTACAAAAATCTTATCCTTCCAGGTAATTTCCTTGTCCTGCCAAGGCCCCGGCTCAAACGGCTCGCAACAGCCGGTTGGTTTAATTGTTTGAGAGTCCATATTTTTTGCGGGAATGAATTATAAATATTTATTTTAAAATTATGTTAGAAGTTCAAATTAGCAGGCAAGCCACGGCGATTGAGAGTACTCCAAAGAATATGTTATGTATTTTGAAATTAAATTCATTCTTGTCTTGCTGAATCCAATTTTTTAAATCCCCAATTGATCCAACAATTCGGTAATCTTCTGGATTTACCGCTCCAACTACGGGCCATTCTTTATAGAGAATAACAAAAGGGGTTGATGGCGCGGTCCATTCAGTCATTTTACCTTTTCCTAAATCTTGCTTAAACGCAGCTGTAGCCTGACCGCGACCAATACACTTAGGCTCTCTCTCTTTTGGAAAATCAGCGCTCGAATACCTATATATTAGATGCAACAACGGCTTCCACGCTGGATCGTAAGGATAAATAATTCGATCAACGTCAGCGTAAGAAGTCTCTAGTCGTGCATAAACATCGAGCAGATAATTCGTGCCTCGCAATCTATCCCATACACCATAATGTTCTGACATGGAAAATAAAAGTGCTAATATTGACAAAACAAGTCCTATAATTTTAAGAGTTTTTTTAACGTACTTTAAATTTATAATAACCTTATTAAATTTCATACCCTATAAACTTGTTTGCTGCCCGTTTAGGACGAAGTTAAAACTTTTGCGTTGGAACAAAATACATCCCTCAACCAGAAAGTTCTCTAACAAGAATATTTAAAACCTCAATAGCAATTTTTGCTTCTTCCGGTTCAACCTTTAAATGGTTACGTATTTCAACACCTGGATGTATTAAATTGCGGTATTCTCTTATTGTATGGCTTAATTTAGCAATCTCTGACCCGATAAAATTTTCTTCAACAGCTACCTCTACCAAACTGTTCAAATCCCATTTATTTAAGTCACTTTCGTGAGGAGCCTTAGATGAAGATGTTGCTTTGGTCTGATCTTTTTTTAGTAAATCCAATAAAATTGCTTCGATTGATCCTCCGCTTAATAAAATTGTAGACTTCCAATTAGTAGATATTAAATTACGTTGTATTTCTAAGTAGTCTCTTTCTAAAATTTTCTTAATTTTTTCGTCTTCTATAAAATCAAAACTCTTTTCTGTAATTACAGGAATGCTTTCAGTGTCATCAATTTCCGATTTAATTATTCCTAAATTTCTTGCAATATTTGCTTTTATTCCATTTGGCTTGTAATGCGCATGGCCGTTTACGCTATGAAATGCAAAAAATTCATTCTTACTAAAAGGGGCTAATAAACCTGGTAAGTCCGTGTTTGCCTGGTTTATAACTTTTTCATATTCTAAAACCAAATCTCCATCTATTGCCCATGTTGGATTTTTTTTAGTCAAATCTTCTAAGACTTTATTAACTCCTTTTAACGAATTATAATATTCCCTTAATTTTCTAATCTCAAAATTTGGCATAAAATTTAAATTGAAAGTTGTATGCGGAGAGGGAGGGATTCGAACCCTCGAGACCCGTGAGGATCTGCGACTTTTCGAGAGTCGTGCCTTCAGCCGCTCGGCCACCTCTCCCCGATATAATTATTTAATTGTACTACCCGATTTTTACCCGCCGGCGAGGCGGGCAACCGCTCTCGTACCTCTCCGTGTATTCAATTTTTATGACTCCAGTTTTTTTATCTCTTCGCCGGTCAGTTTTTTCCACTCCCCTTCTTTTAAACTGCCTAACCCCAACTTCCCGATTCTTACTCTTATTAAATCCATTACCTCAAGCCCCAAAGCTTTAAACATCCGCCGGATCTGGCGTTTCTTTCCTTCGGTTAAAACTATTGAAAATTTTCCACCGCTCTGATACTTAACTCTTTTCGCCCGGACGATTCCATCGCCTTCGCCGATATCTATACCGGCGCTAAATTGGCTCACCGCTTTTTTAGTATCTATGTTCTTGCCGCTAACGATTGCAATATATTCTTTTTCTTTTTCATATCGCGGATGGGTAAGCTTATTGGCGAGCTCGCCGTCGTTAGTTAAAAGAATTAAGCCTCGGCTCGCTTTATCTAATCGCCCGACAATGAAAAGCCGCTCTTTTACCTTTACCAGACTAAATACGTTCTTTTCGCCTTTAAAGCGGGCCGCGGTCGAGGTATATCCGGCCGGCTTATTCAATTTAATATATATTTTCGCTTCTGGCAACCTTAATTCTCTGCCATCGACAAAAATCTCCGGCAGATTTTCTTCGTCAATTTTATCGCCAAGCTTAGCAACTTTTTCGTTAACAATTACTTTTCCCTGCCGGATTAGCTCTTCGGCCCTGCGCCTTGAAGAAAAGCCGGATTGGGCAATATATTTTTGGAGGATTATTTTCATTTACATGGTCTTGGCTAAAAGAAGAAGTCCGAAGGCAACGATTACCAAAAGAAACATCCAGCCAACAGTAAATCCGAGGAACTTAACGGCTTCATCTTTTTGGCCGTGAAGAAAAAGATAGGCCGGCCGCCCTAAAACAAGGATCCCGGTGACTAATGCCGAGAAAACGAAAAGCATCAAAAAGGCTACCGGCGAGAAAAAAGTGTCTGTCTTGCCAAAAATCTTTTCGGCGTTTCTCATAATAACGCTCACCAGGAGAATGTAAACCAGCACGCCGGCCGAGTGAAGAAAGCTGTGCAAAGCTAATTTAGAGTTGGTCATACTTTTTTTATATTGGCTTTCAAGTTTATAGCGCTAAGCATAAAAACAAAAAGCCAAAATATTATTGATAAATCATTTTTAAAGTAGGGGACGTCAACTAACCCGTGGACGACGATTACGGCCATAGCGCCGATTAGTCCTGAGATCGTGTAATCCCCGTCTTTCAGCCTTCTCAAACCGAGATAAAAATATTTGCCGATTATCCAGACAAATAAAAGCAATCCGGCCAGTCCGAGTTCGGACCAGAAATTTAGAAAAATATTATGCGGATACATGTAAATTTCCGTCGGCTGCCAGACGAGCTTCCGGTATTCTTCGCTTTGCATAATTTTTCTTAAAAAATCCTTATCGCTTTCATTAAACCGGTTAAACCAGATACCTTCTTGATGATAGGATTTTATCGCCGTTTGGTAATTATCCAGTCCGGCGCCGGATAATAATCTTCCGTCCTTTAACATGTTCCAGGTTTCTTCCCATTGCTGTTTCCTTATTTCCCCGGAAACAGTTTTCAGGGTAATTTTATCAATCGCGTAATTCCGGGCCGGAGCGCAGGCCGCTATCCCAATAACCATGATTAGCGCGCCAGCCGCAACTACTAATCTTATTCTTTTTCCGCCTAAGAGAGCAAAAACGATTAGTCCGGCCGCTACCCCTAAAGCCGCGCCGGTTGATTTAGCAAAAATGATTGCCGCCCAGGAAAGGAATACGGTTAAACTGATTACCAGTAGTTTAAGTTTTCCGGTCATCCCTTCAGCTCTTAAGTTTTCTTTTTCTTTAGCCATCCATCCAAAGAGCACCAATGAAATCGGCCCTAAAAATAGCCCGACGGCATTCGGGTAGCCGAAAAACGACACCACCCGCCTCGTACTTTCCGCCGCCCACAAAGGATTATCAATAAATTGGCCGGTGAATTTTTGATAGACGGCCAGGACAGAAACGGCCAGACAGGATAATGCCAAAGGCCAGATTATTTTTTCCAGCCACTTAGAGCCTTTTTGGTTTAAAGCGTCTTTACCGATTGTGTTGAATAATAGAATAAAGAAAAGAATCGGTTCAAAAAAATAAGCCTTCCATATTCCCAAAGATTCCCGGGAAAAATACGCGATTCCCGCGGCTATAATTGACACGATCAGCAATAAAACAATCTCCAGGTCAAAAGGATACCTAACCCAGCCAATAATTTTCTTACCCTTAATCCTTTTCTTAATATTGCCAAAAACCTCCCGGTAATTTTTTATAAACCAGATAAAAAAAGCG
>Ga0172379_10011094_pt1 | contig 10809 bp, 10 predicted proteins | sample GrowelOW334metaG_FD_119756 | JGI IMG/M metagenome (GOLD analysis project Ga0172379, IMG submission 119756) | Groundwater microbial communities from an aquifer near a municipal landfill in Southern Ontario, Canada - Groundwater well OW334 metaG | ecosystem: Environmental > Aquatic > Deep... | reverse complement strand
CGCGTCCTCCAGTTCTGGATTGATGCTGCGGATCGCGGCGTTGCTGTTCGAGTAGGCGATCGGCAGAAAGCGCGTGGCGTAGGCAAGGATCAGGATCCATGCGGTGCCGTACAGCAGCAGTGGCGGATGCGTGTAGGCGGCATAGAAGCCGATGGCGAGCACGATCCCCGGGATCACGAACGGCGCCATGGTCAGAAACGACAGCACGTAGCCGAGCTTGGCGCCCACCAGCTGCCGGTTCACGATGTAGGCCACGCACAGCGCGAGCGAGACCGCGATGAGCGCAGCCGCGCCGGCGTAGAGGAAGGTGTGAATCGTGGCATTGCGCGTCAGGGTGTTCTCGAACAGCGTGAAGTAAAGGTTGTTTAGCGTGAGGTTGTCCAGCGAGAATCCGCGGCCCCAGGCCTTAGCCAGCGCCGCCTGGCAAATCACCACCATCGGCATGAAGAACGAAAGCGTGCAGACGATGAGGCAATAGGCGAGCATCGGCCACTTCCAGGCGCCGAGCGGTATCGGCCGGCGTTCTCCGCCCTTGCCAGTGAGCGAGATGTAGCCCCGGCGATGGGTAATGCGCCGCTGCAGCCAGAACAGGAAGATGGTGACCACCAGCAGCGGCATGGCGTAGGCTGCCGCCACCCCGACCCTGGGCGGGTACTCGAAGAACTGCCACAGCTGCGTGGTGACCACGTGAAAGCGCCCCGGCAATGCGATCAGGGCGGGCGAGCCGAACAGCGCGATCGCCTCGAGGAACACCAGGATGAAGGCAGCAAGTATCGCCGGCAGCGCCAGCGGCAGCGTGATCAGCCAGATCGTGCGCAGGTTTCCCGCGCCGAGTATGTTCGCCGCGTCCTCCATCTCCGAGGAAACCAGATCGAGCGCGGACTTGGTGAACACGAACACGTAGGGAAAGCTGTAGCAGGCAGTGACCAGCACCAGCCCCGGCATGGAGTAGATGTTGAACGGCCCCTTGTCTACGCCGATCACCTCCATGACTAGCCGGTTCAGCCAGCCGGCATTGGGCCCGGCCAGCAGAATCCAGCCCACCGCCCCGAGATAGGGCGGGATGATGAACGTGCCGAGGATGGACACCCATACCAGGCTCTTGGCGGGCATGTCGGTGCGCGAAACGGCCCAGGCCAGCGGCACGCCGAAGGCGAGGCACAGGCTCGCGGCCGAGAGGCCGAGGACCAGCGAGTGCCCGAGCGCGTCGATGTAGCGCGAGCGGCTGTAGGCCGCCGCGTAGTTGGCCAGGGTAAAGGCCCCGGTGTCCGGCTGCTGGAAGCTGACGATGAACAGCCGCGCGAGCGGATTCACCACCAGGAACAGCAACACCGCGATGGCCAGCAGCCACACCCAGGAGGACTTGTCCAGGTGCCGCCAGCGCTGGCCGAACGCGGATGGCGCGACTGCCGGCGCAACTGCGGCCGCGCGCTCTGCGGCGCCCCCGCTCATCGCCGCAGAGTCCCTAGATACCGAAGGTGTCGCGGAACTTTTCCTTCACTTCGGGGATACCCTTGGCGATCTCCTCCTCCGTCGGACGGATGACCTTGATCTGCTCCAGCGGCTTGGCGCCGGGCGCGGCCTTCACGCCCTTGACCACCGACAGCGAATGGTTCTTGACCTGCACTTCGGCTGCGGTCTTGTCCATCAGGAATTCGACGAACAGCTTGGCCGCATTGGGGGCCGGGGCGTTCTTCGGAATGCCGGTGAGCGAAACCATCAGCAGCGTGCCGTCGGTCGGATAAATCACGCCGAGGGGATTGCCCTTGTCGCGGCTGAGCAGCGTCGTCGCCTCCGGGCCGGCGGCCACCCAGCTTTCCTTGGCGTTGAGCATGGTCACGGTGTCATTGATCGAGCGCCCGATCCGGGGTTTGTTCTTTTCCAGCTTCTCGAAGTATTGCCAACCGTAGAGCTTGCGCATCAGCACCGTCCAGGTGCCGACATAGCCGCTGAATGCGGGGTGCCCGATCGAAACCTTGTCCTTCCATTTCGGATCGAGCAGGTCGGGCCAGTTCTTCGGTGCGTCCTTCTCAGCCACCAAGCTGCTGTTGTAGGTAATCGCGACCAGCGCGGCCGCGGTGACCCAATACTGGTTATTCCTGTCGTTGTACTGTTTCAGCGAATCGACCATATTTCCCAGATTGTGCGGCTGATAGCTCATCAGCAGCCCGTGCTTCTCCAGGTCAGGATAATGGCTGACGTCGGTGCTGCTGAACACCGAGGCGACGGCCAGATTGGCCTTCTGGTCCTGCTGGAAGCGCTGGAACGCAACCTGCGCCGTGGTGCGCACGAAATTGCATTTCACGCCGGGATATTTCTTGTCGAAGGCTGAGCAAATGTCGGCGATGGTCTCGGTATCGTAGTGGGCGGTGTAGACGGTGAATTGCTTCTCTTGCTTCGCCGCTTCGTACAGCTGCTGCTCCCACGCGGGCATTTGCGCCCGCGCCGGCGCGGCGGCGATGGTCAGGACGGCGCCAAGCAGCGCCAGACAAGTGCGGATCGTGGTATGGCTCATTGAACCTCCTCTTGTGGTTGCTACGTTTGTATTTTTTTTATTTACTATACCTGCAATTTGCCTTGCTGGCACGCGCCGGCGCAACGCCCGTGCCGGCGCGATGGCTCAGCGGCCGCTGAATACCGGCTTGCGCTTGGCCATGAAGGCGGTGCGCCCTTCGACGTAATCCTCGCTCGCGAAACAGCGGTCGACCACCTGCTGGCACAGCGCGAGATCGCGTGTCGATTCGTCCTTCGTCATTTCGCCGACGATGGTTTTGATCGACCCCACGGTGAGCGGAGCGTTGGCGGCGATCATGCCGGCGTAGTCCCTTACGCAGGCCTCCAGCTGCCCTTCCGGCACTGCGCGATTGATCAATCCCATCGCCAACGCCTCCGCCGCCGTGAACTGGCGCGCGGTGAAAAAGATTTCCTTGGCGAAGGACGGTCCCACCACATCCATCAGCTTGCGCACGCCCTTGGCCTCGTAGCCCAGGCCCAGCTTGGCCGCCGGCACACCGAACTTTGCGCTCTCCGCGGCGATGCGCATATCGCAGGACAATGCGACAGAGACGCCGCCCCCGATGCAAAACCCGCGGATCATGGCGATGGTGGGCTTGCCCACGTGCAGCAGTTCATCGTTCGCCCTGCCCGATGCCTGGTTGTAGACCTTGGTCGTTTCAGCGGAAGAGCGCTTCTCCTCGAATTCCGAAATGTCCGCGCCGGAAACGAAGGCCTTGTCGCCGGCCCCTTTCAGCACGATCACGCGGATGGCGTCGTCCGCCTGGTAAGCGCGCACGATGTCGCCCAGCGCCTCCCACATGGCCATGGACACGGCGTTGCGGCGCTCCGGATTGTTGAACGTGATCCAGCCGATAGGACCGTCCTTCTCGGCGATCATCTTGTCTGTTTTGGAGATTGCCATCTGGAGCTGCTCCATTTGAAAAGCGACGACCAGTTTAGCGCATCGCCCGAGGGCGGGCGATATCGCAAAACAATCAGTCACGCGCTTGCGCCATTCCCGCGACAGCTCGCCGCCCCGTTCCCGGGAGCGGAACCTGCAATGGAGCAAAATGATGGAGCGGCCTTCCGGTGCCGGAGTTACGCATGCTCACCAGCGTCGGCGGACACGCCTGTCCCATCGAACTGGCACATGGAATCAGGCCACGCGCTTTATCCGCTTCTGCTTCTGCATATGCAACAGGCGGAGTAATTCGCCGCGCAGCGGCGTCTTGTCGTCCATCTGTATGGCGAGACGGGTGCAAATATTGCGCAGGTGGTCCACCATCTCCGGATCAGCCGTCATGTAGTAGACCTCTTGACCTTCTTTGCGTCGTGTAAGCAAGCCGCCCTTGTACATCAATGTCAGATGGCGCGAAATATTCGACTGCGTTGCGCCAAGCTCATCGACGATTGCCGATACGTTCTTCTCCTCCTCGCATGTTGCGTGCATGATCTGCAGGCGAAGCGGCTCCGAGAGTACGCCAAAATACGACGCCACGATTTCAAAAGCGTGTTTGAGTTTTTTCACTTTTTTCCCCTGTGTCCGCGGTACAGCCGTGTAGCCGCCCGCACAGGCGGCGATAATTAAAGATTGCGCGCCGAGCCCAAATCATATTCCACGTAATGCCGTCTGCAGTTTTGAGAATAAACGGTCACGTTCGATCGACCCGTATATGGAAGTGCAGTCGATTCAGACACAAGCGAACATCTCTCGTCCACGCCAGAGAAGCGAATTTTCGCGCAATCTTCGTTGAACGCATAGGTGCTTGATAATATATGCGCAGCAGGTAATCTTATATGATATTGATCATATGCTTCACAATTCCACAGCCCCTCCCATCGAGTCGGTTCGCCTCAGTGGAGCAAGGCCGCAAGCGTCGCAAAGCGTTTGTTCTCTCATGGTCCAGCCGGCGGTGTAATGACGCTATTCATCGTTGATTACTTCGGTCCGCCTCTCGCTGAAGACAATTTCCGGCCATGTTTGACAGCGTCAACGTTGCCGGGAACAATGTTCATCGCGAACCTCGCCCGCCGCGATGCTGAGGCGTTTCTCGACAAGTGCCTCGACTGCATGGACAACGCAACGTTGCACATATAATGGCGTAGGATTGCAGAACCCCGCAAGGGAACCAGGCGTCCGAAAATGATCTGATGTGGCTGCCAGCAGCCCTTTAACCGAAGGGCGCGATTCGACAGGGAGATAGGGGATGAAAACAGTGGCACAGATGTTGAAGCTGAAATTGTCCGGAGTAATCTCCATCCGGCCCGATGTGCCGGTGCTCGACGCCCTCAAGCTCCTCGCGGACAAGGACGTAGGCGCGGTACTGGTCATGGATGGTCCACGGTTGGTGGGCATTGTCTCGGAGCGGGACTATGCGAGGAAGGTCGCGCTGAAGGGCAAATCCTCAGGCGACACGCCTGTGAGCGAGATCATGACAAGAGACGTGGTCTGCGTTACCCCGACCCAGACCAACGAAGAGTGCATGGCGCTCATGACGGAGAAGCGCGCGCGGCATCTTCCAGTGATCGACAACGGCCGGGTAATAGGCGTCTTGTCCATCGGCGATCTTGTCAAAGACGCCATTTCCGAACAGCAATTCGTCATCGACCAGCTCGAACACTATATCCATCGGTGATCAAGGCCGGGTTATCGCGCCCGGGCTAATGTCGCTCGCGACATCGACAGCCACGCGCATCTATCCAGCGATCACCTGGCCGAATACGTAGACCGGATGTCCGGAAGCCTGCGCGTCATTGCGGGCGGTCAGCCAAGAGCTACGATTCGGCTACGTGGTGGATATAGGCATTACGAGGACTGTCGTAACACCTTGTGAATTTTGGGGTGCCACTTGCCCGTACTCTGCACCGCCCCGCCGGCCCTTATGGCCTCTCGCTCTTGACGCGCTGCCGGTTCGGCGGAACGACCACCGGGGGACCGCCATAGAACTTTGCCAGCAGTTCCTCGCGGAAGATTAGCACGAAGTTACGTGCAAAGGCCTTGTCGAACGCGCGCACATCGACCAGGGCCCCTTCGTCAGGTACCGGCTCTGGTGTGGGCGCGGGAACGCGCGCAGGGCTACCCATAGCCGCCGCCGATCGTGGCGAGCTCCTCCGCTGCGCAATCGAGTTCCAGGCTGATCGGGCGCAGGAGGTAGTAGAGCTTGCGCGGCTCGATCGATATCTCGCCCTCGCTCTGCGCCATGAGGCTGACGAACGCCGACATTGCCATGCGCGCCTCCTCCAGCCGGGCAGTGGCTTCTTCGAGCGGCTGGAGTTGGCTGATGGATGCTGTATTGGCTTTAGCCATGGTGCACCGCCCCGGCCTTGTGCGGGAAACCGGCCGCGATATCGTGACAAATCTGCCCGACTCTATACGCGATCGCGTCAAGTTCACGATCGGGCAGCCCGGCAACGCGCGCATCGAGGAGGATACCTTGCAACATCCAGTAGGCGTAGCTGGACACCCGCTGGCGCCGTTGCTGATCCATTGCCTTCAGTGTCGCGCGGCCCTCGGATAGCTTCTCCTGGAGCGCGCGCGCTTGCTTGGTATTAGGCATGGTCGCCTCCTCATACCGGGAGCGAGAGCTGGCGCACCGACAGCGCCGCGGGCACAGGCAGACCCAATTCAAGCGACACTTCGGACAGGTCCGCGATGAACGCCTCGCGCGCGGCGGCGTCCCCGGTCTTGCAAAGATCGAGGATCAGCGTGCGCCGGTGCTTCATGCGCTCCATGCGCTCCTTGTTCGACAGCGCGCGCGGACCGGCGAAGGACCAGACGAATTCGGCCACTGCCTCCTTCATCGCCTTGGCTTTGGGCTGCCCGGACTCCATCACGATGAGCAAAAAACCGATGGGATGGTAGACCAAAGTGTCTCGCATTTTGCCGTCAAGGGCCCTCAGATTGAGGGGTATTGAATGGCGTTCGATGTGCGGATTCCGAGCCAGAATGTTGTCGATGGCCTTCTGCGGGTCATCGTATTCCAGCCATTCGCCCATCGCCTGCCGCGTCGGATGCGGCACGCCGTTGACATAGGTGGTTTGGGTAAGAGAGATTTCGCCCCAAGAAAAGGGGGTGAGTTCCTGCTGGGATGTTGCAGCCATGATGGCCTCCTTACGTTTTGAGAGAGGCCACTCCATTGTGCGGGGGTGGCCGGGCGCACTCTCGGGGACGTAAGTACCCGCGTCAGGGTTTTCCCTTTCGGGTGTTATATGCCCTGTCTCAACCCCGGCCGTTGGAGGAACAACAGACGTAAAAAAAGCCACAGACTGACGGGGTGACGGACCGCTTACATCTTTCGAGAGGTCTCCAGATTAAGCCCGCACGTCCGCGCATGTCAAGCCCGCCATGGTGATGTGGGTTCTTCTCCTTCAAATATCGTCTGCCAATAACACCGGCAGCCATTCTCGTTGCGGCAGTTCTTATTCGGCACCATTGGCACGCTGTCCTTTCGCCAGCATCCGACAATTTCGTTGCATGCTTCGCAACCACCAAGAATGCTCGATCGTTTAATCTCTACACCGATCACGAGAGGATGTTCGCTCCACCGCTCCATATCTCTCTCAAAAGCCATTCGCGTATAGAGCAATCGCGTCTCTTTGGTGCGGGGACCGCCGCCGAATAGAATCTCCACTGCGAGTTCAATGGCAACCTCCTTCGGCCCGATCACAAAGATCGTCTTGATTTCCTCGTGCCTGACGGCCGCCAGCTCGGCGCTCCCGGAAAAACCGATAGTTCCCTCCGCCGCTGAAAAAACCTGCTCCGCGTCATAGCGTTGCCAAACCTTGCACGCTCCCTCGATCTCGCCCGCCTCAAGCGATTTCCTGGCCTCTTCCTCAGCCAGCGCCTGCTCATGAGCGAACTCACTGCGGAAATCGTCGCGCAACTTCAAGGCTGCATCGGTAAGCAGCCAGACGGGATGATCTTGAGCAAACGCTTCCAGCTGGGCCGGCTCCGCTGCGCTCAATCGATCTAGCAGGTCCGATTTCTTTCCGCTCACCTTGAGTCCGCGCTCTTTTAGCATCGCCTTGAGACCAACAACCGTGAGCGTCATGGCTAGCGTTTCGAGAATATTGCAGCGGCGGTAAATGCCTTCGTCGAGCCAGCGCTGCAGCGCCTGCTGGCGTGGCTCCCCGAGTTTGGCATCCCAGTAGTCGGCCAACACGCTGGCCTCCGGTTGCCCATGAATCCGCGGCGGTAGCCGATAAAACGCGGCCTTGTGTGCCTTCGATGCGCGCCAATCCATCTCGCCTCCAGCCGAACAACGAAAGCGCGGCCCCGTGCTAGCATCCTCGATACCCCTACCGATTCAACCAGCACGGAGCTGCCATGCCACCCGCTTATCCTACACCACGCTGCCCGCAGTGCGACACCCCGTTTGAGATCTTGTCGCGCGAACTCGATAAACAGACTTCGCTGCTCATCGCGCGATGTCCGACCTGTGGCGCGGAGGGATCATCGCCGATTGATGCCTCGCTTCTGGCTCGCGCGTCGAGGCTTCGCCCGGGCAGCGCCGGCTTCCTTGCCTACACCGCCGCCGTGCTCGACGCTTGCCATCACGCCCATGTCGGCAAGGGATAGCTTGCGCCGAACGATGATTTTGCCGAGACGCCGTAGCGCGGCGCGGCCTTGCAATGTGTATGGACCTTGCCGAATGGCACGGTTTATAAGGGATTGCGCCTCATCCCGCCAGGAGGCGCTCACGCCGCCCTCTTGAATCGGTCCGGCAGTTCAGCGACGAGCCGCCGGTTCATAGTGACAAGATATTGGGGTGGCTGATGGGACTCGAACCCACGACAACCGGAATCACAATCCGGGACTCTACCAGCTGAGCTACAGCCACCACTGAACGACTCTGGCGTGCCCGGCGGGGATCGAACCCACAACCCCCAGCTTAGAAGGCTGGTGCTCTATCCGATTGAGCTACGGGCACTCCCATCGGCGGGTCACGCAAAACACACCCGCACCGGGCGTAGCTGCGGGCAAATCACTGGTCGGGGTGGAGAGATTTGAACTCCCGACATCCTGGTCCCAAACCAGGCGCGCTACCAGGCTACGCTACACCCCGAGCGGACGCGTATGATACTCTGGCGCTCCATGGCGGTCAACGCAGAATACAGTGGCGCCGAGCGGAAAAAGAATATAAACTTGCCCGCCGCTTGGAAATCTGATATTAAAGCGCCTTCGTTTTTTAGAACTGAGAGTAGTTAGATATGCCTGTCGAACAATTGCTGCACCCCAAGGCCATCCACCCTTACGTCCCGAAAAAGGGCGAGGAGTACATGAACAAGAAGCAGCTTGCGCACTTCCGCAGCATCCTGGAAGCGCTCAAGCTCGAACTGTCGCAGGATATCGATCGCACCGTGCATACCATGCAGGACGAGGCCACGGTATTTGCCGACCCCAACGACCGCGCCAGCCAGGAATCCGACATGGCGCTCGAACTGCGCAACCGCGACCGCGAGCGCAAGCTGATCAAGAAGATCGAAGAGACCATCGCCAAGATCGAGAGCCAGGATTACGGCTACTGCGAGAGCTGCGGCGTCGAAATCGGCCTGAAACGGCTGGAAGCGCGCCCCACCGCGACGCTGTGCATAGACTGCAAAACCCTGGACGAACTGAGGGAGAAACAGCTGGCCAAGTAGGCCAGCTGTTTCTTAGCGAAGGCTAACCTGCCGCTGTGCGGCAGGTTATGCCGGAACTAAAAACAAAAAACGGCGGCTCGATGCCGCCGTTTTTTATGGTCGAGACCCGTTTCTGCTTGCAGCAACCGGCCACAATAAAAAAGGACGCCTCAGCGTCCTTTTTTACTTATCGCGTGCCCGTTATCAGCTGGGTTGCGCGGCACCTGGTTGCGATGCCTCCGCCTCCACTGCCTTCATCGACAGACGCAGCCGGCCCTTGTCGTCGGCTTCCAGCACCTTGACCTTCACGATCTGGCCTTCCTTGAGGTGGTCGGCGACGGTCGCCACGCGCTGCTGGCTGATCTGAGAAATATGCAGCAGACCGTCCTTGCCCGGCAGCACGCTGACGATCGCGCCGAAATCGAGCAGCTTGAGCACGGTGCCCTCATAGATTTTGCCCACTTCCACGTCGGCGGTAATTGCCTCGATGCGCTTTCTCGCCAGTTCGCCGCCCTCGGCGCTGATGCAGGCAATGCTGACCGTGCCGTCGTCCTCGATGTCAATGGTGGTGCCGGTTTCTTCGGTGAGCGCGCGGATCACCGCACCGCCCTTGCCGATTACGTCGCGGATCTTGTCCGGATTAATCTTGATCTTGATGATGCGCGGTGCAAAGGTGGAGATGTCCGAGCGCGAGGTCGGCAGCACGCTCGTCATTTTTTCCAGGATCTGCATGCGGCCTTCGCGCGCCTGCGACAGCGCCACCTGCATGATTTCCTTGGTGATGCCCTCGATCTTGATGTCCATTTGCAGCGCAGTGACGCCGTTATCGGTGCCCGCCACCTTGAAGTCCATGTCGCCAAGGTGGTCCTCATCGCCGAGAATGTCGGTGAGCACGGCGAAGCGATTTCCTTCCTTGATCAATCCCATGGCAATGCCGGCGACGTGCGCCTTCATCGGCACGCCCGCGTCCATCAGCGCGAGACTGCCGCCGCATACCGAGGCCATCGAGCTTGAGCCGTTGGATTCGGTGATTTCCGACACCACGCGCATGCTGTAGCCGAACTCCTCCACCGAGGGCAGCGTCGCCAGCAGCGCGCGCTTGGCCAGGCGCCCGTGCCCGATCTCGCGCCGCTTGGGCGAGCCTACACGTCCGGTTTCACCGGTGGCGTACGGCGGGAAATTGTAATGGAGCATGAAGCGCTCCTTGTACTCGCCCATCAGCGCGTCGATGATCTGCGAATCGCGCGCCGTCCCCAGCGTTGCGACCACGATGGCCTGAGTCTCGCCGCGAGTGAACAGCGCCGAGCCGTGGGTGCGCGGCAGCACGCCCAGGCGGATGCTGATCGGGCGCACGGTGCGCGTGTCGCGGCCGTCGATGCGGGGTTCGCCGTCGAGGATCTGGTTGCGCACGATTTTCGATTCCAGCGCGAAGCAGATTTCCTTCGCCGCGTTCGCGTCCGGACCACCTTCGGCGCCGACGCCGATCTCGGTGAATACGCGCTTCCAGATCGCGTCGATCGCCTCCGAGCGCGCCTGCTTTTCCTTGACCTTGAACGCTGCGCGCAGTTCGGCTTCGGCCAGCGAAGCGACGCGCGCAACCAGGGCATCGTCCTTGGCCGGCGGCTGCCAGTCCCACAGCGGCTTGCCGGCGCTGTCCGCGAGTTCGTTGATTGCCTGAATCGCGGCCTGCAT
>Ga0172379_10011093_pt1 | contig 10809 bp, 7 predicted proteins | sample GrowelOW334metaG_FD_119756 | JGI IMG/M metagenome (GOLD analysis project Ga0172379, IMG submission 119756) | Groundwater microbial communities from an aquifer near a municipal landfill in Southern Ontario, Canada - Groundwater well OW334 metaG | ecosystem: Environmental > Aquatic > Deep... | reverse complement strand
GATTGCGTGGTATCTTCAGTCGAATTCTTGTTTTTTGCCAAGAAATTTTTCCCAAATTTTTGCTGGATTTCTACTTTATCTTTTATTGTTTATTTACTATCAAAAAAAGATTGAATCCCGATGGGATTCAATTTTTGTTTTTTGTTTGTGTTACCAAGATTCAATCCCGATGGGATTGTCTTTGTTTTTTTACTAAAATTAAGTTTATTCATACCTTATCGGCAGGCGTGCAGAATTCGTTTTCTAACACCGTAGGTGTTAAATCTTTGTAAAAAAGAACCTCACCCTCAATTAACATTCCCTTCGGGAATGAATATTTTTATTATCCACTGCCTTCTGCTTTGTGCCAAATGCCGACTGATTTGTGCCAATTACCGACTGCCGACTGCCGACTTTTCTAAATTCCGTTTCCCGCTATTGAATTAGAACTAATAATAAAGCTACGTTTTTACTGAATTAACCCACTTCGGAAGTACCCCCTCGAGGATGATTGTTAAATTCAGTCACCTTTTTACTCAATGAGTTTCCCTTTTTGCTGAATTCATTCAACCCGGAGGTGAATTAATTCATCTTTTTGCCGAATGAGTTCACCAATCGGGTGAATTAACTCACCTTTTTATCGAATGAGTTCACCGTTTTATCGAATGAGTTCACCGTTTTGGTGAATTAACTCTATTTTTACCCGAATTAACTCACCTTTTTGCTAAATGAGTTTACCTTTTTGCCGAATTAATTCAATCTTGAACTGGATTAATTTATCCGGCGGATAAATGAACTCCATTTTTAACCGAACTATTTCATATTTCAAATGAATTGAATTGCCCCGACATTTAGAGGCTGTGTGAAAATTATGGTTTTTAATTATCCAAGATTTACCAAGGTGGAATGGAATAAAAATCACCAACCGGAAACCGTTAAAACGGTTCAAATCTTGATTTATATTACATTAACACCTCGATTAATCGAGGTGTTAATGTAAAAATGATAGGTATCTCAACCGTTTCAACGGTTTTATTTGAAGATTAACACAACATCTGAAGGTCGTGGCAAAGCAAAATATAATACCGCGTAAAATTAGTTAGTAAAAATATTCTTTATGTTAAAGGAATCGCTCGCGAGCGTTCCGGAAAACGCTCGCGGAAGATTAAACATATACGAGTAGGAAAAACTACTGTTGAGGCGGAGTTTCCGGCGGTTTGCCCGGTCCCTGGTTCTCGAACCGCTTTTTCAGATCTTCGTAAATGGCTTTGGCGCCGGGAACGTTCATCTTTGCGGCGTTCTTTACCGAATTATAATATGAGAGCGACGCTACATACGCTTCGCTGCCGGAAAGGACAATGGTATCCTTTAAGCCGTCCCTTAGTTTGTAGCAGAGATGAGTAAATTCGGTTAGATCGAGCACCGCATTAAAATCGATCTCCAATTCGGGAATGTTTAGATACGCAGGAACAAATTGAGGATCGGTTTTTACGTACCCCAATGTTTTGGAAACAAAGGGGAGGCTGCCGTCTGCCATTTTGGGTAGGACTTTCCTTTCCTCCGGTTTAAGCGCAATAAGAAAAGGTTTTAAGAGCTCGTCCACCTCAGTAAGCTTTTGCAAAACGCTCTGCTTAACTTCGGGTGGAATGACGATTGAAACACGATTTTCTACGGTCATAATGACCTCCTTTATATTAGTTTTAGGTGGAATTATTTATCCCGTCCTTAGGCCCACTCACTACCCCATAAAGACAGTAATAGTTTTATCACCTTTCTTTGTCAAGGAATGATCCTTGACGGCCTGGAGAAATATCTTCATAATCGTTTACCACGATTTTTTTGTTCAACGTTGCCGTTTACGGCGATGTTGATTGCTTCATCTCTATTCCAAGCAGAGCGGATCTGCTTTGAATCAAATAACTTTATGCTGGTTTCTTTGTCCATAATTTAGCTTTTTGAAAATTCATTCTACTCACTATCATGCAGCTGATCGCTCTTTTTAATTCTTCCCTCATTAACATGTTATTATAATTTTTGCTTATTCTTTATAATTTGTCCTTCAACCACAGGTCTTTTTGTTTTTCTTTGTTGAGATGAAAGCTCAAGAATTATTTGTTCATATGTCCAACCAGGAGAAATTACTGCCACCCCAGATTTTAAAAATTTGTCTTTTAATACTGGCTCTCTGTTTCCAGGTAAAATAACACATATTAAATCATCTAAATTAAACTTTAATGTTTTTAGGAAACGCCATTCACGTTCCCAAGAGAAATCACATTTTTCGTACATCGCATTTATGAATGGGAGAATTCTCCAATTAGGCTCTTCAAGGTTCCCATCATCAAATGCCTCTTCAAATAAAGTATCAACCGTTTTTCTTAATAATCCATTTTGACCATAACTGTTTATATAAATTGCAGGTTGACCACCTTTGGATGTAATAAATTCTTTTGAGAAAACAAATCCATATGATTCCAATTCTATTTTCCGACCTTCAATTCGTCGTGTTAAAAGATGTATCTGGCTAAGAGGAACTTCTGTAAAGCAAGAAACATTGAATTTTTTTTGAATATCATCAGGCATATCTTGCAACTTTTTATTGTATAGACATTGCGGGCGTGTAGCAATTATTTTTCTGGATTTTAAAATAGAAATAAAGTTTTCACGCGCAGTTGCACCATTCTTAAATGTAGCGGTGTCATTTCTGGTGAGATGAACAATGAATCGTGAATAGTCTTCCCTTTTGCTCGTTGCATTTATCGTTTTACTCATAATTTATACCTATTAGTTTTACTTTTGCTTCGTCTACATCGTTTAATTATCAAATAAATCCTATCTGCACTGACTCTTTTAACAAGAAAGTTTAACATACAAATAACCTAATTATTTTTTAGGCAACGCACATTAAAACCGTTTCTTCTATCGTTATAGTCAGAGTAGTTGTAGGAGTTGACATGACTATCATTAGATTCCAGATAAAAGTAATGTGCGGTCACCATAAAGTTAATTGTATGCTCTGTTGAACTCCAAAAGTAAGCCTGGATGCCTACGTTATATGTGTCAATATTTAAGTAGATATATCCCGAAAGCAACGCCGAGAAACCACTTGTGTTTGTTCCTGTTCCACTTCCAGTTCCTTGTCCTATTGCCTTTAATGAGTTACCATCTTGATTAACAGCAGTAACTAAATTTCGGAACTCATCTTGTTTTGGAATGTGCCACCCATCCGGGCATATTCCTTTTGCGCCAGATGTTGTACTATTTGCCATTGCTTCATCCCATGTATAAAATTTACCACCCTCAAGGTTCTCCTTAAACCAGCATTGTCCACCAATAGAAACTAAATTATATGTTCTGTTGCCATATAAAACAGTTTTAGCATCTCCACATGCATCTTGCGTAAAAAATGACCGACTCTCACTCCAAATAGAACTTCCAAAACTATTTAATGCGGTTACTCGCCAATAATGTTTCGTCAGACCATAAAGACCGCTTATTTGTTTGCTTGTAATATTCCCAACGCTATTATTATAAACCAAATTTCCAAAAGAATTGTCTGTTGTAACTTGCAGAGTATAACTCGTTGCTCCGTTGCTTGCATTCCAAGTCAACGTCGGTGAAACTGCCACATCTGTTGCACCATCCGTTGGTGTCAGTAAAGTTGGTGGGGTGGGTGGTGCCCCAGTTGTAAAACTCCAAATATCAGAAGTATTTGATGTCCCAAAATTACTCGCAACTGTAACTCTCCAATAATATTTTGTTGCACCATATAATCCGCTTATTTGCTTGCTCGTAGTATTTCCAACACTATTATTATAAACCAAATTTCCAAAAGAATTGTCTGTTGAAACTTGTAGAGTATAACTCGTTGCTCCGTTGCTTGCATTCCAAGTCAACGTCGGTGAAACTGCCACATCCGTTGCACCATCCGTTGGTGTCAGTAAAGTTGGTGGGGTGGGCGGTGCCCCAGTTGTAAAACTCCAGACATCAGAAGGAGTCGATGTTCCATAGATATTTGTTGCAGCTACACGCCAAAAATATTTTGTAGAGTTTGTTAAACCAGTTATCTGTTTGTTTGTAGTTGTACTATATTGATTAAAAACATAATTAGTAAACGAGCTGTTGGTTGAGACTTGTAAAGTATAACTCGTAGCTCCACTTCTTCCATTCCATGTAAACGTTGGCGAAAGTGATATATCAGTTGTCCCATCTGCAGGAGTTAAAAGAATAGGGGGTACGAGTGCAACTCCGGTCGTAAAAGACCAAGTTTCAGACCAACCTTTTGTACCGAAATTATTCGCTGCACTCACGCGCCAATAATATGTTGTCGAACCGCTTAAATCATTTATTTGCTTTGTAGTAGTAGTTAATGAATCTTCATCAAAAACAAAATTCGTAAAAGAACTGTTCGTTGATAATTGCACTGCATAGCGAATGGCATTATTTATTTTGTTCCAAGTTAAAACGGGTGCAAACTTTTGATTCACCGCTCCGTTTGCCGGGAGTGATAATTGAGGTATAAGAGCTGGCTCATCTTTAGTAGTGTTAAAGCTCCATACCTTAGACCAATCAGAAGTTCCGGCGCTGTTGGTTGCGCTAACCCGCCAGTAATAAACCGCTAAATAATTAAGGTCGGGGACTTGTTGGGTTGTTGTTGTAATATCGCTTTTATTAAATACAAAACTTGAGAATGAACTGCTCGCAGAAACTTGTAATGTATAGTTTTTCGCTCCGCTACTTTCTTTCCATGTTAAAACCACCGGAACTACAATGTTGGAAGATGTATCTGTTGGAGATGCTAATGTTGGCGGTGCGGGAACCGTATCTGCATTAACGGGATTACTTGCATCTTTTTTACACGATGTAAATACAAGAAGAGAAATCAGAAGAAAATAAATTGACTTTTTCATATAACACCTTTATTTAACGCATGAAGTAAAGTTCTTACATTTAGTATTACTAACTAATTAAACATCGTTAGTCGTTTTTACTTTGGAGAATAATGGTAATATTTTTCCTCTTTTTCTTCCAACCGCTTATAAGCAAACTGTACATTAATACAATCATTAATTTTCTTTAAAATATCGATAACCTTTATTTTGTCTGAAATACTTATGCTAGATATTTTGTAATAAAGAAGTGTCCAACCAACAAGAGCCGCATCCCAATTCACAGTAGCGCCAAGAATTGAAAAAATATATTTGGGTAACTTAGTTTTATTGTTTTTTCTGAGTGCTTCCTTGGCATAATTTGAAATTGTGTTTTCTCCAGAACCACACGCTGATATTGATAATGCAAATTTCCCTTTATAATTATTGTTTTCTAATATCGGGAGAAGGTCATTAGTTAATTCATCCCACCCGAGATCGTCAGACCCAAATCCGACACAGTCACTATTCCCATGTGATGAAATGTGAATAAAAAAAGGAGCTTTTTCCCTCTCTGGAGAATGGTGAGAACTCGCGGATGACAAATACTTGCAGGTCTCTTGAAATTCTTTACGGGACTTGACCAGAAATGAGACGGCTTCATGCCCCATCAGTTTGCAACTTGCTTCAAGAGCTTTAGCTTCTGATGTTCCTGTAAAGAGATCGATGGGGTTTGGAGATTCAATTATAGCAAGTCTTATTCGAGACATAATGTTAGTTCCTTCAGTTAAATACTAATTAGCTATCTTTAGATGAGTGAAAAAAGAGAATGATTATATTTGTGGAAACTAATTGCTCGTGCACGTTAATTTCGCATTTCACTTCGTTTTCTTTTGTTTGGTTTTTCTTTGTAAAATATAAAACGGCTGAGAGTAAAAAAATATTTACCCCGTTTGGGAATGGATTAATAGAATGTAAAACTAACAAAGAAACAGAACCTCCGTATTCTTGCTAAATTGGACAAACGAACATAAAAATGTTTTTGGAGATTAGCAAGAATATTTTGTCACAAAGATTAAATCCCGATGGGATAATGTAACACAGAATAATATTCAGTGTTACGATGCAGAGTAAATACACCAGAATTGTTACAATTCCCAATTGCTTTTGCTAACTGCTGACTGCCTTCTGCCGACTGAAGATTGCCGACCGCAGACTGCTCTCTCACTTCAAGATCTTTTTCAGCATTTCAAGATCATCTTTGGTAGTAATTTTGAAATTGAGCGGCGAGCCTTCGGAAAGATGGATTTTCTTTTTGGTTCTTTGGACGAGCATTGATTCATCCGTTCCGACAAACTTTTCCTTCTTCGCTTTTTCAAAAGCAGAAAGCAACTGGTCGTAACGAAAGATTTGTGGTGTTTGGACGTAATAAACTTGTGAGCGGTTGAGGTAGGTGTGTTCTCTGTTTGTCTTTTTTAAAAGCGTATCTTTTGCCTGCAAACACACAAGCGCGTTGCCATTTTTTTCCGCACAACGAACCGCATCAGCTAAAACTTTTTGCGAGAGTAAAGGACGCGCGGCATCATGCACAATTACAAGATCATCTTTGTTTAGATCTGCCATGATGAGTGCATTGTAAACCGAGTCTTGCCTTTCTTTTCCCCCTTCAACAATTATGGTAAGCTTTGTCAGTCTATATTTCTTTTGCAGTCTTTGTATGCGGGGAAATTCTTCTTTACTTGCTGCAACTATAATCTCATCAACGTTTTTTGCTTTTTGAAAAACTTCCAGCGTGTAAGCGAGAATTTCTTTTCCGTTTACTTTTAAGAATTGCTTCGGGATAGTTCCACCGAATCTCTTTCCCTTACCGGCTGCGGGAATGATGGCAACGATCCGGGACATGGTTGAGGGAGGATGGTTGATGGTTGATGGAAGAAGTGACATAGCTACTATTAAATTATTGTTTAGAAATTCCAAAACACAAAACACAAATTCCAATTGTAACTTGTGTTTTGATGTTTGGATATTAACTTAAAAAACTCTTCTTAGATGATCAACATTGCGTCACCGTAACTGAGGAAACGGTAATGATCTTTTAAAGCTTTTTTATATGCTTTTAATACAAACTCGATCTCTCCGAACGCAGCAACAAGCATCATTAAAGTTGATTCGGGATAATGGAAATTTGTAATCAATTTAGTGCCGATTTGAAATTCATAAGGAGGATAGATGAATTTGTCGGTCCAACCTTTATTGGCGCGTGCATATCCGTCTGCAGTAACACTGCTTTCCAACGCCCGAACCGCGCTTGTACCGACAACAAAAACATTCTTATGATTCTTCTTCGCTTTGTTGATATGTTCGGCTGTACTTAACGGAACTTCAAAATATTCCGAATGCATACGATGTTTTGTTAAGTCCTCAACTTCAACCGGCTGAAACGTTCCTAATCCGATATGAAGTAAAACGGGAACGATATCAACGCCTTTGTTTTTTATCTTCTCCAGAAGTTTGGTCGTAAAGTGAAGACCTGCAGTTGGAGCCGCAACGGATCCATCTGTCTTAGCGTAAACGGTTTGATAATCATCTTTATCCGCTTTTTCCGGTTCGCGTTTAATGTATGGAGGAAGCGGAGTGTGTCCGATTTTTTCAATCGATTTAAATACATCGGGTCTGTTAAAACGAACGGTTCTTCCGCGCGAAGTAGTGTTATCGATAACTTCGCAGAAGAGATCGTCATCAAAATAAATTTTGTTGCCGATCCTAACTTTGCGCGCCGGATCAACAATAACATCCCATATCCATTCGCGGGTATTTAATTCGCGAAGAAGGAACACTTCAATTTTAGCATTTGTTTTTTCTTTTTTGCCGTACAAACGAGCTTGAATAACGCGCGTATCGTTTAAGACAAGAACATCTCCTTCTTCCATATAGTCAACCACATGTGAAAAAGTTGTTTCTTCAATGGTTTGCGTCTCGCGATTCAACACCATCATTTGCGCTTTATCCCGCGGATGTACAGGATATTTTGCGATACTCGTTTTCGGTAAATTATAACTAAACTCTGATAACTTCATTTTCTTTAACCTTGTTAATTTGATATAACGGAGCAAGAATACTTTTTGTCCAAAAGTATTCTCACTCTCATAAAGTCCCGCTTAAGCGGAATTACTTTTTCTTTGAACCTTTTTTCTTATGGTTCTTTTTCTTTTTGCTGTGTAACTCATGAACAACCGCGCGGGCAGCAGCCAAACGTGCGATCGGCACACGGAACGGTGAACAACTTACGTAGTTCAATCCGGTTCTGTGACAGAATTCTACTGAAGAAGGTTCGCCGCCATGTTCGCCGCAAATACCAACTTTAAGATCAGGGCGAGTGCTTCTTCCTCTTTTTGTTCCAATCTCCAACAATTGACCAACACCTTCTTGATCAAGCGCTTCAAACGGATCGACCGGAAGAATTTCTTTTTCAACATACATCGGTAAGAATTTTCCGGCATCGTCACGTGATAAACCAAATGTGGTTTGGGTTAAATCGTTTGTGCCGAAGCTGAAGAACTCTGCGCGTTCTGCAATTTTATCTGCAACCAGGGCAGCGCGAGGTAATTCGATCATCGTTCCAACCATGTAATTGATCTTCACTTTCTTTTCAGCCATAACTTCGGAAGCAACTCTGCGTACGATGTCTTCTTGAAGTTTGAATTCAGTTAGTGTACTCACCAACGGAATCATGATTTCCGGTTTAACTTTGAAACCTTCTTTCATAGCTTCTGCAGCGGCTTCAAATATAGCACGCGCTTGCATTTCAGTAATTTCAGGATAGAAAATTCCAAGACGGCATCCTCTAAATCCAAGCATCGGATTGAATTCGTGTAAGCTTGTCATTTTTTCGTGGATCTTTTTAACGCTTACTTTCAACGCTTCCGAGAGTTCTTTAATTTCTGCATCGGTATGAGGCAGGAATTCGTGAAGCGGCGGATCGAGTGTTCTAACCGTTACAGGATAACCTTTCATCGCTTTAAAGATTCCTTTAAAGTCTTCTCTTTGGTAAGGAAGAAGTTCTGCCAACGCAGCTTTTCTTGCTTCGAGAGAATCTGAAAGGATCATTTTTCTCATTGAAAGAATTTTATTTTCGCCGAAGAACATGTGTTCTGTACGGCAAAGTCCAATACCTTCAGCGCCGAAAGCGATTGCATTCTCAGCTTGATCAGGTTGATCTGCGTTTGTTCTGATGCCTAATCTTCTGTAAGAATCAGCCCAGTTCATCAAGCTGTTGTAAGTTTGAAATACCGGTGATTCTTTTGCACTGAGTGTTTTAGTAATAAGAACCTGGATAACTTCGGATGGTTTTGTTTCAAGTTTGCCTTCAATAACTTCTCCGGTAGAACCGTCGATTGAAAGATACTCGCCTTCTTTTACAACGATGTTTTTGTTTTCAACGCGGATGGTTCTTTCTTTGTAATCGATCTTTAAAGTACCGCAGCCGGCAACGCAAACTTTTCCCATTTGACGTGCAACAAGTGCTGCGTGTGAGGTCATTCCGCCGCGAGCAGTTAAAATACCTTCTGCAGCGTTCATTCCTTTAATGTCTTCAGGAGAAGTTTCAATACGAACGAGAATTACTTTATCTCCTTTAGCAGCCATTTCTTCAGCATCTTGCGCACTTAACGCAACCTTACCGGATGCAGCACCAGGACCGGCATTCAAGCCTTTCGCTAATAATCTTCCGGCGTCAATTGCTTTTTTCTTTTCCGTTAAATCGAAAATTGGTCTGAGCAATTGATTTAACTGGTTTGGTTCGATGCGGAGAAGAGCTTCTTCTTTATCGATCAATTTTTCTTTAACCATATCAACAGCCATTTTAACGGCGGCGAATCCTGTTCTCTTACCAACGCGGCATTGAAGCATCCACAATTTGCCTTGTTGAATAGTGAACTCAACGTCCATCATATCTTTGTAATGTTTTTCAAGTTTCAATCTGATGTTATCGAGTTCTTTATAAAGTCTCGCGTTATCTTTTTTCAATTCTGAAATAGGAAGAGGGGTTCTTGTTCCGGCAACAACGTCTTCACCTTGAGCGTTGAAAAGATATTCACCGTAGAAAATATTTGTTCCCGCAGCAGGATCACGTGTGAACGCAACGCCTGTACCGGAATCTTCACCCATATTTCCGAATACCATTGATTGAACGTTAACCGCGGTTCCCCATGATTCGGGAATACCGTTTAATTTTCTGTAAACAATAGCTCTGTCGTTCATCCATGAGCTGAACACCGCGCCAACAGCGCCCCAGAGTTGTTCTTCAGGATTTTCCGGGAACGTGTGTCCGGTTTTCTTTTTGATCTCTGCTTTGAATTCAGCAACCAATTCTTTTAAATCATCAGCAGTTAATTCAGTGTCAAGTTTAACTCCACGGAGTTCTTTCTTTGCATCAAGAATTACTTCAAACGGATCGTGTTCGTGTTTGTCAACCGGTTTTAAGCCGAGCACAACATCACCGTACATTTGAACAAATCTTCTGTAAGAATCGTAAACGAATCGTGGATTATTTGTCTTCTTGATTAACGCTGCAACAGTTGTATCGTTCAACCCAAGATTGAGGATGGTGTCCATCATTCCCGGCATAGAAGCGCGAGCACCGGAGCGAACGGAAACGAGCAACGGATTTGTGGATGATCCGAAAGTTGCTTTCATTTCTTGTTCAACTTTTGAAAGAGCTTTTTTTACTTGCTCTTTTAATTCTTTCGGATAAGAATTTTTGTTTTCGTAGTACTGAGTACAAACTTCGGTGGTAATTGTAAAACCTGCAGGAACCGGCAATCCGATGTTCACCATTTCCGCAAGGTTAGCGCCTTTACCGCCGAGCAATGCTTTCATTTCTGCTTTTCCATCAGCTTTCTTTCCGCCGAAGAAATAGACGTACTGATTTTTTTTTGATTTAGCCATAAGTAGGAAATCTCCT
>Ga0172379_10011092_pt1 | contig 10809 bp, 8 predicted proteins | sample GrowelOW334metaG_FD_119756 | JGI IMG/M metagenome (GOLD analysis project Ga0172379, IMG submission 119756) | Groundwater microbial communities from an aquifer near a municipal landfill in Southern Ontario, Canada - Groundwater well OW334 metaG | ecosystem: Environmental > Aquatic > Deep... | reverse complement strand
GAGGCCCGCTACGCTGGCGAGCCGTTGATCCTGCCCGGCAAGGACGCGCCGGTGTTTCCGAAGCACGACGCGCGCGCGCTGGTTGCCTACCTGCTGAGTCAGAACGCCGACATCGGCCTGCCCGAGGCCCCGGCACCCAAGGTGATCACGCCCGCTGCGCCGGCCCCTGCGAAGCCATGAGCCAGAACAAGCCCAAGTCCACGTCCGCCAGAATCGAGACCGAGCCGACCGTGTCCACCGGGGCCGCGCGTGCCTGGCCGTTCGTCCTGCTGGGCGTGCTGCTTTTCGGATGCTTTCTGCATGTGGATAATTCCGGCGGCGCGTTTCGGGCGGACATTTACCAGCCCGGTGACAAGACGCCCCCGCGCGCGGCGGCGAAGTCGCCGGAGGAGCAGCTGCTGGATCGCGGTCGTCAGGTCTATGCCACATGCGCCGCGTGTCACCAGCCCAACGGCATGGGCACGCCGGGACAATTCCCCCCGCTGGTCGCGTCGGAGTGGGTGCTGCATGAGAACGCCAACCGCATCGTCCGCCTCGTGCTGGACGGCGTGGGCGGTCCCATCACCGTCAAGGGCGTGGCCTACAGCAACGCAATGGTGCCGTGGCGGGACACGCTCAACGACTACGACATCGCCGCCGTCTCCAGCTTCATCCGCAGCAACAAGGAATGGGGCAACAACGCCTCGTTCGTGACGCCTGCGCAGGTGAAGCTCATCCGCGAGGACACCAAGTCCCGCGCCGGCCAGGCGTGGACGGCCGATGACCTCCTCAAGGTTCCCTGAGCCGGGCCGGGCTTCGGCTCATTCCGACGCCGCGCGGGCGAGGCGGGCTTCACAGTCGGGGCAGATGCGGGGCGAGGTTTCCGTGTTGAAGGCGGGTTCCAGGAGATTCTCAATCGGCTGCCACCGGTTCTGCTCGTCGCAGTAGCTCTTGCAGCCCGGGCAGAAGCGCAGCGCACCCCGCAGTTCGCCGACCTCCCGGTGCAGGCGCAGGATGCGCTCCGCCACCTGCAGGCGGGCCGCAAGCTGCTCCCGGTCCAGGGGTTTGTTCAGGAAATCGTCCGCGCCGGCGTCCATCGCTTCCAGGTAGCGCGTCTTGCCGTTCAGCACCGTCAGGAAGACGATGTAAACGTAGTGCCTGCACTTCACCTCGCGGATGCGGCGGCACAGCGTGGGGCCGTCCATTTCCGGCATCATCCAGTCGATGATGACCACCTCGGCGGGGGATTTCTGAAACGCCTCCCAGCCCTCCCGGCCGTTCGAGGCCTCGGTCACATGATGTCCGAGGGCGTCGAGGGAATGGCGGAGCAGTTCGCGGGAAACGGGATCGTCTTCGGCGATGAGGATGCGCATGACGGAAGGATAGGCGTGGCGCGGGCGGTGCGGAAAGCGCAAACCTGTCCGCGCAAGGTTCGGTGGCCGGAGTGCGCAGCGTGGTTCGATTTTCGAGGAGCCGTGGAGCATCGCACCCGAATGCGATGGACTGGCCAGCGTCAACCAAGGCAGTCTTTCATTGTCACCACCGTGCGTTTGCAAACTCATCCATCAACATGACACCCCAACAGAAAGCCGGGAGCCTCGGCATCAAGTTCGAGAAAATCGCCCCCGGATACCTGAACCTCTGCATCCGCAGCGGCAACCAGCTCATCACCTCCGGCCACGTCAGCGACCTCAAGGGCAAGCTCGGAGCGGACCTCGCCGTTGAGCAGGGCTACGGTGCCGCGAAGAACTGCGCGGAGAAAATCCTGCGCTCGGTCTGGAACACCCACGGCACGCTCGACGGCCTGCGCGTGCTCAAGGTCCTCGGCTGCGTGAACTCGACGTTGGAGTTCACCGACCAGCATCTCGTCATCAACGGTGCCTCGGACTTGCTGCACATGATCTTCGGAAAGGAAGGCGACGGCTGGCATGCCCGCAGCGCGCTGGGTTTCGCCCAGTTGCCCACCGGCGCGGCCGTCGAGGTGGAGGCTGTCTTCGAGATCAAGGGCTGAACTGTGAAACCCGAGTCCCGACCCGCACCAGCGCGTGGAGCGCGGCGTTCACGCCGCAGAAGCGTGCGTGCGGCAGCGGACTTTCGGATGCCTTCCACATGCCCGTCTTTCTGCGGCGTGAACGCCGCGCTCCGCGCGATTGTTGCGACGCTGCTGCTCGTCGCCGGGCCGGTCCGCGCAAATGACTGGCCGATGTGGCGTGCGAATCCGGGACGCACGGCTGCGGTTGCGCCCGCGTTGCCGGAGAAGCTTGCGGTGCTCTGGAGCCGCGAGCTGGGGCCGCTCAAGCCGGCTTACCGCGATGTGCGCCTGCAGTTCGACCGGGGCTACGAACCGGTCGTGCTCGGCCGGCGGCTCTTCGTCGCCTCGTCGCGTGATGACAGCGTCACGGCCTGCTCCACGGACACGGGCGCGGAGTTGTGGAAGGTCTTCGCCGACGGCCCTGTGCGCTTCGCGCCGGTTGCAGGCGATGGGCGAGTCATCTTCGGTTCCGATGACGGCATTCTCCGCTGCGTCTCCGCCGCGACAGGCAAACTGCTCTGGCAAAAGCGCGCCGTGCCGAACAACCGTCAACTCCTCGGCAACGGCCGGCTCATCTCCGTGTGGCCGATTCGCGGCGGGCCGGTGCTGCACGACGGCCGGGTGTATTTTGCCGCCGGTGTCTGGCCGCTGGAAGGCGTGTTCATCTACTGCCTCGACGCGGCGACCGGTCGCGAAATCTGGCTCAACGACCGCACGGGCTGTCTCTACGGCGTGCATCCGCATCAGGCGGAGGCCTTCGGCGGCGTGGCTCCGCAGGGCTACCTGCTCGTGGATGGCGCGGACCTCGTGGTCCCGTGCAGCTCGGCGTATCCGGCGCGCTTCGATCTGGCGACAGGCGCGTTGAAGGACTTTGCGCTCCCCGCCGCAGGCCGGCTGCCCGGCGGCTGGTTCGCGGCCACGTCCGAGGAAAAGGAAATCCAGCGCCAGAAGCGGCTCGGCCTGCTCTTCGACAGCGCGGTCAACGCCGTGCGCCACGAGGACAAGCCGCGCGCCGAAGGCGATGCCGGCGTGCGCCGGACTTTCCGCGCGGGTGGTAAAGAGTTGAGCTTCGATGGCCCGTGGCCCGGCGTGACCGGCAAAGTCCACAGCGTGCTCGCAGCGGACGGCAAGGTCTTCGTCGTCACCGAGGAAGGCCGGCTCACCGCACTCGGTGCCGGTAGGGCCAACCTGCGGTCGGCCTCGTCATTCCAGACACATGAACGAGGCCTTGCACAGCAAGGCCCTACCGCAGTCCAGGCAAAGCAACTGCTCGCCGCCGCCGGCACCCAGCGTGGCTACGCCCTCGTGCTCGGCCTCGGCGAACCCGGCCTCCTCGAAGCCCTCGCGCAGCAAAGCCAGTTCAAGTTCCTCGCGCTCACGGACAGCAGCGTTGGCATCGCCGCCGCGCGACACCGGCTGGCGGCGGCCGGGCTTTACGGTGAGCGTGTCGCACTGCGGCAGGTTGCGCCGACGGTCTCGGGACTGCCGCCTTACTTCGCAAACTTCATCGTGGTTACGCCTGAAGCCGCGCTGCCTGATCCCGCCGCGTTGAAGCAGATTTGCGGCTGGCTGCGGCCTTACGGCGGACGACTGGTTGGTCCGGAGTCGCTGACACGCATCGCGGAAGTCGCGAAGCTTCCGCAGGCCAGCGTGAAGGTCGCGGACGGCCTCGCCGTCGTCACCCGCGAGGGCGCGCTGGAAGGCAGCACGAACTACAAGGGCGACTTCCAGCCCAGCCCTGACGAGCTGGTGAAGGCACCCGTCGGCGTGTTGTGGTTCGACGACACACTCGGCCACTTCAAACGCTCGCCGCAGCCCAAATTCATTGATGGCGTGATGGTCAGCACGGACAAGGAGTGGCTCGACGCCTCGAACCGGAAGGGCAGGGTGGACTACCGCCTGCAAGCCGCCGTGTTCAGCGACGTTTACACGGGCCGCGTGCTCGATGCCACCGAGGCCACGGAGCAGCGCCGGAACCACTCGCAGGTGGACTTGCAGAAAATCCAGCAGAACCAGTATCGCCCGCCGACGCAGACGAACGACTGGAGTCCCGGCGCGCCGGTCGCCGGAACGCGCGTCAATCCGCTCACGGGCGATTACGAGCCGCGCACGTTTCCGAAAAGCTACGGTTGCGACGGCGGCTTCGACTACGGGCTGCTCTACACGATGCGTTCCGGCACGGCGGCGTTTTACGACAAGCGGCTCGACAGCGGGACGATTCACATCAGCGGCCCGCGCTCGGGCTGCACGAGCAGCGTGATTCCTGCGAACGGTGTGCTCAACGTGCCTTACTTTTTCGAGGGTTGCAGTTGCAGCTACCCGCTGCCGGTGGCGCTGGCGCTGGTGAGCCTGCCGCCGACCTTCGAGCAATGGGCCGCGTGGGGCACCGGCCCGGCGACCGCGCTGGCCGGGAAGATCGAGCGCGTGGGCATCAACTTCGGCGCGCCCGGTGACCGCAAGACCGACGACGGCACGCTGTGGCTCGGCCATCCCGCCGTGGGCGGTCCGTCGCCGAAGGTGGAGGTCCGCACCGAGCCGGCGGCCCCGGAGTTTTTCTACCGGCACTCGGTGTGGATCGAGGGTGGCGAAGGCTGGCCGTGGGTGGGTGCGTCGGGCGTGAAGGGCTTGAAGGCCGTGACGGTGGCGGGCCTGAAGGCCGGCACTTACACCGTGCGCCTCGTCTTCACCGAGCCAGAGGCGACGATGAAGGCCGGCGGGCGGAGGTTCACCGTGAGGCTTCAGGATCGCGTCGCGTTGGAAAACCTCGATGTGTTTGCCGAGGCCGGTGGCGCGATGCGCGTCCTGACGAAGACCATTTCCAAAGTGGCCGTGGGCGATGGCACGCTCACCGTGAAGCTCGACGCGCACGTGGGCCGGACGCTGCTCAACGGCCTGGAGATCGTGCGCTCCGGCCTGACGATGGACCCGCCGACCTCACCCGCCCGCGTGCCCGGAAGGCTGTGACATGAACGCGCCCGACCTGATAGGCAAACGCCGCCGCGCCTGCACCGCTTTCCGGCGGTTGCTGCGGCTGGTTCTCGGGAGCGCGGCACTTTCCGCAGTCTCACTTTTGGCCTGTTCGGTGCCGGTCTTCCGCTACGCGCTGGAGAAATGGCCGCCGGATTCCTACCGGGCGGTCGTGTTCCATCGCGGCCCGCTTTCGCCGGCGCAGCAGGCCCTCGCCGGTGAACTGGGTCGCGAAGGTCTGGCCGGGCGGCTCCACGCGAATGTTTCCCTCCAGACGGTGGACCTGGCTCAAAGCCCCGCGCCCGAGCTGCTCGAACTGTGGCGGAAGCTGGGCACCGACGTCTTGCCGTGGCTGGTGGTGCGATACCCGCAGAGCGTCCGGTTGACGGGCAACATCGATTCAGGACCGCTGACCGGGGCGACTCTCAAGCCGTTGCTCGACTCGCCAGCCCGCCGGGAGATCACCCGCCGTCTCGGCCAGGGTGACAGCACCGTCTGGGTGCTGCTGGAGATTGGCGAGCCGAAGCGCGACGAAGAAATCATGAAGCTGGTCGAGACGCGGCTGGCCTACCTCGCCACCGTGCTCAAGCTGCCGGCCCTTGACCCGCAGGACATCACCAGCGGGCTGGTCTCCGTGCCGGAGGGCGGGTTGAAGCTGGCGTTCTCCGCGTTGCGCGTTTCCCGCAGCGACCCGGCAGAAGAGGCGTTTGTCAAAATGCTTCTTGGCTCCGAGGCCGACCTGGCCGGGATCAAGGAACCGATCCTCTTTCCGGTCTTCGGGCGGGGCCGCGCGCTGTATGCGCTCGCCGGCAAGGGCATCCGCCACGAGACAATCGACGAGGCGGCCACGTTCCTGATCGGCAAGTGCTCCTGCCAGGTCAAGGAGCTGAACCCCGGCGTGGACCTGCTTCTCGCGGCGGACTGGGACCAGCTTGTGAAAGCGCAGGCCGGCGCGGACGGCAGCCTGCCGACGCTCCCTCCCTTGACGGAGCTGGCCCCGGAGACCGTGACAATTTCCGGCAACGCTGACAAAACCTCCGCCGGCGCGCAGGGAATCCAGCCGAAGACCGGCAACCTCTGGCTGGCCGTCGGCCTGGCTGTCGCCGGCCTGGTCGCCATCGGGCTGTTCTGGCGGCGGCGGTGACTTCCGGATGGGTGGGCGGGGCGGTGGGGAGTGATACCAATTACTGGTGAAATCTTGTTGAATCCAAGCGCAGGCAACTGCGCTCCTCCCTCTCCCTTTGCGGAGCAAGGGGAGAGGGCCGGGGTGAGGGGGTGGCCGCGCCGGCGTGGGTGGCGCACCCCTCATCCGGCCTGCGGCCACCTTGCTCCCCTCGCTCCGCGAAGGGAGAAGGAGCAACTCGGCCACCGATGCCAGTTCCACCAACCTTCACACGTAGCCGGTATGAGGCAGGGTTCGGACCCGCGTTCCTGCCCCTTGTCCATTGACGAGGAAAACGCAGCACGTTATACGCATACGTAGTAACCGATTTCCGCACCGACATGAGCGCCCCGCAACTCTCCGTCCTCTTCTTCCTCCAGATGTTTGTGATCCTGGCGGCATGCCGGCTGGTGGGGCTGGCGGCGAGGCGGGTTGGGCAGCCGCAGGTGGTCGGGGAAATGATCGCCGGGGTGTTGCTGGGGCCGTCGCTGTTTGGATTGCTGGCACCCGGCTGGCAGAAGGAGCTGTTCCCGGCGGAGTCGCTCAAGGTCCTGTTCGTCGGCGCGCAGCTGGGCGTGGGACTCTACATGTTTCTCGTGGGCATCGAGTTCAAGACGGAACTGTTCAAGAGCCGGGCGAAAAGCGCGGCGGCGGTTTCGCTCTCGGGGATGCTCGTGCCCTTCGTGCTGGGGGCGGTGCTGGCACCGTGGCTGTTGAAGGTGCCGGGGTTGTTTGGGGAGAACGTCCGGTTGCACGAGGCGGCGCTGTTCATGGGCGCGGCCATCGCGATCACGGCGTTTCCAATGCTGGCGCGCATTATTTACGAACGCGGATTGACCGGCACGTCGCTGGGCACGCTGGCACTGGCGGCGGGGGCCATTGACGATGCGGCGGCCTGGTGCGTGCTGGCGATCGTCATCGCCAGCTTCGGCGGCGGCGCCATCGTGGCGGTCAAGGCGATCTGCGGCGGGGTGGTTTACGCGGTCCTTATCTTGACGGTTGGGCGGCGGCTGCTGGTGCGGCTGGGGGCGGCGGTGGAACGGGATGGAAAACTGACGTCGCAATGGTTCGCCGTGGTGCTGATGCTCTTCATGCTGGCGGCCTGGGCGATGGATGCGGTGGGCATTCATGCGGTCTTTGGAGGGTTTCTCCTGGGGGTGGCGATGCCGCGCGGTTTGCTGACCAGGGAGTTGCAGCGGCAGGTGGAGCCATTCGCGGTGGTCTGCCTGTTGCCGATGTTCTTCACCTACTCCGGGCTGAACACGCGGCTGGACATGGTCAACAACCTGGAAATGCTCGCCATCGCGCTGGTGGTGCTGGCGGCCTCGTGCCTCGGGAAATTCGGGGCCTGCTGGGCGGCGGCGCGGATGGCCGGCGAGGACAACCGCACGGCGCTGGCCCTGGGCGCGCTGATGAACTCGCGCGGGCTGATGGAGCTCATCATCATCAACATCGGCCTGCAAAAGGGGATCATCCAGCCGGCGCTGTTTTCGGTGATGGTGCTGATGGCGATTGTCACGACGCTCATTGCCTCGCCGGTTTTCGAGCTGGTCTATGGCCGTCATGCGCGGTCGGAGGGGCAGTTGGGAGCGGAGCCGCTGGACGGGTGAATTGGACTGCTCGCGCATTGAAATCAACGGTGGCCTGCCGCACTCTGCGCGCGGCATGGCCGTATGAAAGTCGCGCTCGCACAGCTTAACACCACCGTTGGCGACCTCGTGGGGAACGAGGCCAGGATCCTTGCTGCTTACCGTCGGGGGGTCGCGTCGGGAGTGGAGCTCGTTGTCTGCCCGGAGCTCGCCACGACGGGGTATCCGCCCCGTGACCTGCTGCTCAAGCCTCACTTCGTCACGCAAAACCTCGCGCTGCTGGACCGGCTCGCGGCGGCGACGGGGAAGACGGGGTTGCTCGTCGGCTTCGTGGGACGGACCGAAGGACGACCCGGGCGCGGCCTGACCAATTCGGTCGCGTTGTTGCAGCACGGGAAGATTGCGGAGATGCGGTCCAAGATGCTGCTGCCGACTTACGATGTGTTTGACGAGGATCGCTATTTCGACCCCGCGGAGAGCAATGGGCCGTTTACTTTCAACGGTCATCGCGTGGGAGTGACGGTTTGCGAAGACGTGTGGAACGACGAGGATTTCTGGCGTGACCGGCGCTACCGGCGCAACCCGGCGGCGGATCTCGCGGCGGCGGGCGCGGAGATGCTCTTCAACGTCTCGGCCTCGCCGTGGCATCTGGGCAAGAACACCACGCGGCGCGAAATGCTCGCGAGCCTCGCGGTCAAGACCCGCTGTCCGCTGCTCTACTGCAATCTTGTGGGCGGCAACGACGAGCTGGTCTTCGACGGGGCGAGCCTGGTCTTCGACGGGCAGGGGCAGCTGGCGGCGCAAGGGGCGCTGTTCGCGGAGGATTTCCTGATCGTGGACACCGGGGGCCTCAAACCCGCCGTGCCGCAGGTGATGCGGGACGAGGAGATGGTCTATCGCGCGCTGGTGCTGGGTCTGCGCGACTACCTGCACAAGTGCGGGTTCAAGACCGCGCTGCTGGGCCTGAGCGGCGGGATTGACTCGGCGTTGACGGCGGCGCTGGCGGTGGATGCGCTCGGGGCGGAAAACGTGCGCGGAGTTTCGCTGCCCTCGCAGTTTTCGTCGCAGGGCAGCCTCGACGATGCGCGGGTGCTGGCGGAGAACCTGGGCATCCGATACGACGTGATCCCGATCCAGCCGCCGTTTGCGGCGGTGAAGGGGCAGTTGAAGGACGTTTTCGCCGGGCTGCCGGAGGACACCGCCGAGGAGAACATCCAGGCACGGTTGCGCGGCGTGGTGCTGATGGGATTGTCGAACAAGTTTGGCTCGCTGCTGCTGACGACCGGCAACAAGAGCGAGCTGGCGGTGGGGTATTGCACGCTTTACGGCGACATGTGCGGCGGGCTGGCCGTCATCAGCGACGTGCCCAAGACGATGGTTTACCGCCTTTCGAACTGGGTGAACCGCGACCGTGAAATCATCCCCTCTGCGTCCATCACCAAGCCGCCCAGCGCCGAGTTGCGGCCCAACCAGACGGATCAGGACTCGCTGCCGCCCTATGATGTGCTGGATGCCATCTTGGAGGAATACGTGGTGAAGTGCCGGCCGGCGGGGGAGATCATCGCGACGGGCTTCGACGCGGCGGCGGTGCGCCGGGTTGTGAAGCTCATTGATGGTTCGGAATACAAGCGGCGGCAGGCGGCTCCGGGCCTGAAGGTGACGACGAAGGCGTTTGGGGTGGGACGGCGGGTGCCGATCGCCCAAAGGTGGCGCGAGGTCGGCTGATCCCGGCCAAAAAGAAACGGCCGGCGTTGCCGCCGGCCGTTTCGTGAATGAATGGAATCGAAGGATTACTTCTTTTCAGCACCGTTGCACTTTTCGCAAACCTTGCCGTCTTTGGCAGCTTCTTTGCAGCACTTGTGGGGGCAGGCTTCGCCCTTTTTCTTGGCCTTGTCGCAGCAGCTGTCCGGCTTGATTTTGCCTTTCAGTTCCTTTTCAGCCGCGAGGGCGAGGGAGGCGGAGAGAGCCACGGCGAACACCACGGCAGCGAGCACTTTAACGAACTTCATAGGTTGTCCTTTCTTACCGACTGTTTCTGACTAGTTAGTCTGACCGAGCCGACAATCACTACAGGCACCATGCTAGCAGCGCGTCGACAGCGGTATTGACGGGCGGAGGGTTCGCATATTCGGCCCAAGCTGTCCACCCAAAAACCGCACCGGGTGAATGAACAGATCGCCGGACGAAGACGCCTCATAGATACAGGTGAATCACTTAAAGTTAGGTAAATCTAATTTATTTCTTGTCGGTAATGTTTTTCCATCTATGGTCGATGAATCGGCAGTGGAACTCCGGTTCCCATTATATTGACCCGATGAAAACACTGCGAAATCCCCCCACTCTCGCCCTGCTTTTGACAGCTTGGGCTGTGTCCGTCGCCCGTGCCGAGGCCCCGCCGGACAAATCTCAATACCACCTGTTCAATCCCACGCCGCCCCGGTGGATGCGGGAAATGTCCACGGACCGGCCCGACAAGACCGAAAGCCCCTTCACCGTGGATGCCGGCCATTATCAGGTCGAGATGGACTTCGTCACCTACAGCTACGACAAGCACAATCCCGCTCGCGATGGCACCATTGTCCGCACTTGGAACGTGGCCCCGGTGAATCTCAAGGTCGGTCTGCTCAATGACGTGGATTTCCAGCTCATCCTCCAGCCGCACACCTATGTCCACACGTCGGACCCCGCAGCGGGTGTGTCCCGGCAGCGCGGCTTCGGCGACATCCTGACGCGCGTGAAGTGGAACGTCTGGGGCAATGACGGTGGCGGCACCGCCTTTGCCCTCATGCCCTACGTGAAGTGGCCTGCGAACCAAAACCAGCTTGGGAACCACTCCGTCGAGGGCGGCCTCATCCTTCCGCTCGCGGTGAAGCTGCCCGCCGGCTGGGACATGGGGTTGATGACGCAACTCGACCTCCTGCGCGACACGACGACCAGCGGCTACCACCCGGAGTTCGTGAACACCGTCACCTTCAGCCACGACATCGTCGGTTCGCTGGGTGGCTACGTGGAGTTTTTCAGCAGCTTCAGCACCGAGCGCAGCTCGTCCTGGGCGGGCACGGTGGACTTGGGATTGACCT
>Ga0172379_10011091_pt1 | contig 10811 bp, 12 predicted proteins | sample GrowelOW334metaG_FD_119756 | JGI IMG/M metagenome (GOLD analysis project Ga0172379, IMG submission 119756) | Groundwater microbial communities from an aquifer near a municipal landfill in Southern Ontario, Canada - Groundwater well OW334 metaG | ecosystem: Environmental > Aquatic > Deep... | reverse complement strand
TTGACCCGATTGATTTGGATTTCACGGGTCTTTCACCTTTTGAATCCGGATGGAAATTCCACACTTATTGCGACATGAAAAGAGAGGAAATTTTGAATAAATATAATTTCTATTCTCTTCCTGAAACCACGGTGTTCGGGCATGAACCAGGGAAACTTCTGGAAGATGAGTTGATTTATTCCTGTTACAAAAACTGGGAAAAAATCGTTAATTATTTTAATAATCCTACCCAAGTTGAGATAGATTTGGATGTTCCGTGTGAAACATTTGACCTTTGGTATGCAATCCTAGCTAAATATTTTAAAGAACAGCCAAACAATGCCTCGATGAGCTCATTAATGAGCAAACAAGCTTCACTTGCCAATGAAGCTAAGGATGTTATAAACTCCCTGGATAAGTTAAGAAAAAATAAAAAGGCTATTGAAATCCTTTTGAAAGTTAAGGAAGAAATAATTTAAACGGGATGTAGTATAGTGGCAGTACGCGCCCTTCGGGAGGGTGAAGTCCGAGTTCGATTCTCGGCATCCCGAAAGAAAAAATAAAATAATGGTTTCAACCTACGGTTGACCACCCGCAGGGTGGCAATTCCCGGCTAGCCTCGCGTCGACGAGTTTTACGATTCGCAGCGGGCCAGCCTCGCCGAGTCTAGGCGGGCATCCCGACCAGCTCAATTTAGTTAACTTTATACAAATATAAAGATTTATTTTTGGAAACAGGCTTCCAATTTGGAAACGGATAAACATTTGAAATAATTTTTGTTTCTTTTGTGGATTCTTTTTGAATTTTTTCTTTCAGTTTTTCCATTATATATGGAATGCCATAAACAATGATTGTATTGTAAAAAGAAAAATTTACTTTCCAAAAACTTTCCCAATGCACAAAAGCTATTTTTTCCAATCCGGCTTTTTTAATAAGATAGCGCGACCAGAAAACCAACAAAGGATTTATTTCATATCCATGAGCCTCAATTCCTTTTTGGGCAAAGGCTATTAAAATCCTTCCGTCTCCAGAGCCAATATCAATAACCTTATCCCCAATACTAGATTTTAATATTTCCATCATTTGTTTCACACTTTCAGGAAGAGTTGGAAAAAAAACTGCCCCTCTAACCAGAGGCCGCAAGAAAAAAAATATCAATATCAGTGCTACAAAAATAATAATCCAGTTCATCCTGTTTTTTGCTTATATATTGCCCTTATGTATAATTTATTATACCATTCAATATAATAACCTTAAAGAAAAAATATGCGCATTCAAATACCTAAAATCAGAGAAAACGCCGCCAATTTGCTTCGCCGGGCTGGGTATGCCTTTCAAAGAAATGATGGCGATAAAATGAGTTTCGTCCGACCTCTTGCCCGAGCGGGTTATCCAAGGTTCCATATTTACAGTGAAATGGCTGGACCTGATTTAATTATCAACATTCACTTAGACCAAAAAAAAGAAACCTATGGTGATGACACGCGCCATCACGGTGAATATGAGGATGAAGGAGCGCTTAAAATTGAAGTTGAGAGAATAAGAAGAATTATTGGTTAATCATTGTGCTGCCGCGGTGGCCCGCCTCGCATCGACAAGCTTTTGCGAGTCGAGGCGAGCGGAATTGGATAAATAAAAAATTGCCCGGGTGGTGAAATTGGCAGACACGCCAGCCTTAGGAGCTGGTACTCGCAAGAGTGTGAAGGTTCAAGTCCTTTCCCGGGCACTATGTTAGATGGAGGAGTTTCCGCCTGCGGACGAACCATATCGCATGATATGGCGAGTCTCTCCCGCGGCACAAATATTATGAAAAAGATAATCATCACCAAAGAAAATGCAAACCGAAGAATTGATAAGTTCCTAGCCAAGGAATTTTTTTCTTATACTCGTGGAGATTTAATCCGAAGCATTAGAGAAGGAAAAATTTCTATAAACAATAAAAATGTCAAACCCAGCTATTGTTTGAAAGAAAATGACGAAATAACTTTAGATATAAAAGAAAAAAAATCCGGTTTGATTCCAAATAAAAATATTCATCTGAAAATAATTTTTGAAAATAAAGACATTATTGTTTTGAATAAGCCCTCTGGCATAGCTGTTCATCCAGCCAATGGCTCAGAAAAAAATGATACTATTGTTAATGGATTAATATCTCTCTTCCCTGAGATAAAATTAATTCATGATACTTCTTCCGGAGCCGAACTGCGTCCTGGAATTGTTCATCGGTTGGACAAAGAGACTTCCGGAGTATTGATTGTGGCAAAAAATAAAAAATCTTTTTCAGAATTAAAAAATCTTTTCCAATCAAGGCAAGTTGCTAAAAAATATTTGGCTTTAGTTTATGGAACTCCCGAGAATAAAAAAGGAACAATTTCAAAACCCCTTGCCAAATCCGCTGACCACAAAAAACAAACTGTTGCTAATCAAAGAACGAGAAGCAAAATCAGGGAAGCTATTACCAAATATAAAATATTAAAATCACTGGGAAAATATTCTCTTTTGGAGGTTTATCCAAAAACCGGACGCACTCATCAGATCCGCATACACTTGTCTTCCATCGGCCATCCGATTGTCGGAGATAAAATATATGGAAAAAAGACAAAAAACCTTTTAGTTTCCAGACATTTTTTGCATGCGCGGCAAATAAAATTTGAACTTTTCAAAAAGAAATTGTCTTTTACCGCTCCTATCCCAAAGGATTTCTCTGAATTTATTAAAAAACCTTCTTAAGCGCTATTTTAGGATAGATTGCCCACCCTAATTTTTAAGCGCAGGAATGGTTGACTAAAAGTTCAATACGAGTTATGATGAAAAAGCTTTTTATTTTTCAATGTTCTGTCTTCTGTCAGGGTTTTAGCCTTATCAGCAGTCTAGAATTATATAACATATGCACAAAAAATTAATAGAATTTAATCAAACGCAGCGAAAAAATGACATGCCGAAACTAAAATCCGGCGATGTCGTTAAGGTTTACAGAAAAATCACAGAAAAAGACAAGGAAATATCTCAGATTTTTGAAGGTATGATTATCGCTATGAAAGGTGGACAGAGTTCTTCTCCTACAATAACCGTAAGAAAAGTTTCTGATGGTATAGGCGTGGAGCTTATCCTTCCTGTTTTTTCTCCTCTTGTGGAAAAAATTACAGTTGTGAAGAGAGCTAAAGTGAGAAGATCTAAATTATATTACCTCAGAACAAAATCGTCCAAATCCATGAAATTGAAATACACAGACGCTAAATAATTAGCCTTTGGTGCCGTGGTGGCCCGCCTAAATTCGGCGAGGCGGGCGGAACTGGCATACGAGCTCCGCTTAGACAGAACTTAATAAGTATATATTAGAATTTAGCCATGCCGTGGTGGCGGAACTGGCATACGCGCTAGCTTGAGGTGCTAGTTCTCGAAAGAGATTGCGAGTTCAAATCTCGCTCACGGCACAAGATAAGTTAAAAGTTATCAAGTTGAAAGTTATAAAGTAAAAAGTTTATTAATTTTAAAACTTTATAACCTTATAACTTTTCACTTTATAACTCATATGGATGATTAGCTCAGTTGGCTAGAGCACTTCTCTTACAAAGAAGGGGTCACTGGTTCGAGTCCAGTATCATCCACCCGCTATAATAAATTAAATATACTGGACGAGAACAGGAAGGGGTCGGGAAACGTGAGTTTCCCGTGGCGGAATTATTCAAACCGATGGGTTTGAAAAAGCGAAGCGTGTGAGATGTCCAGTATCATCCACACAATTGAATATTCTAAATAAGCCGAAGTAGCTCAGCGGTAGAGCGAAGGACTGAATTTCGGTCCATTCTGCAGTAATGCAGTTTTAAAAATTGGGTGAATTCGGGGAAGCCTAAAATTTTGCAATGAAAATCATGGTAATCCCGAGCCAAGCCTCATTGAGCTTTGATTTTGAGGAAGGTGTAGAGACTAGCAAGTGAGCCTCAACAATAATCTTGCGCTAGCGCCCAACTTCGCACTCCTTTTTGGAACGAAGATGATATAGTCCGATCCTCAAGAAAACTTGAGAAAAATATTTTGGAAAATCCTTGCGTCGGCAGTTCAACTCTGCCCTTCGGCACCATTGCAAGAGAACTGAACCCATGGTATACTGATAAAGTAAATCGTGGGTTCAATTTGTTATGAGACCAGAAAAACAACAAGCTATTAAATTGCGAAAAAATGGACGAAGCTATTCGCAAATTGGAAAATATCTCAATGTTCCAAAAAGTACTTTAAGCTATTGGTTTAGTAATTTAAAAATATCCCAAGACGCGCAAGATCTCATCAATATTCGATCTCATAAAAAAAGTACCGCGGCTTTAATTAAAAGAAATAAACAACAGACTTTTTTAGCCAAAGAAAGAGCGGCTGTGATTAGAGAAGAAAGTAAGAAAGAAGTTGTCAATTTGATAAAAGATCCTTTGTTTGTCTCTGGCATCTCATTATATTGGGCTGAAGGATATAAAAAAGGAGCCTATGGAAGCAAGTGGAAGAGTGTTGATTTTGCAAATTCTGATCCAGAGATGATTTCCATAATGATGAAATTTTTTATAAAGATTTGCGGAATTTCGATTAATAAAATAAGAGCGCAGGTAATTGCGCATGAAAATGTTAACATTGATTTAGCAGTTAAATATTGGTCAAAGCTTACAAAGATTTCACCTGAGAGGTTTATCAAAACATCATTGCCAAAAAAAATAATTAGTAAAAACAAGAGAAAAAATTCAAATTTGACGCATGGAACATTACATATTAGGATAAATGATGTAAGATTTTTCTTTAAAATAATTGGATGGATTGACGGACTAAAAAAAATTCTGGGACCATAGCTCAGTGGTAGAGCAGGCGACTCATAATCGCTTGGTCGTAGGTTCGAATCCTCCTGGTCCCACCAAAGTGACATAATAGAACTTGTGTGCTATAATGTAACATATAGTATCAGAGGTTTTATTATGAAAACTGAACAAAAAATAAAAGCAATTAACCTTAGAAAACAAGGGAAAAGTTATAATGAAATAGCTAAAACTTTGAATGTTTCTAAGGGGACGATATTTTGTTGGATTGGAAAATTAGATTGGTCTAGAGATATAAAAAAACAATTAATTGAAAAATCAAAAGAAACCAGTCGGAAAAGATTAATTCACCTTAATAATCTCAAGAAAGTTAAATTTGACAAATTATATCAAGCTGCCGAAAAAGAAGCAATTGAGGAATTTAAAAAACTAAAAAATAACCCGCTCTTTATTGCTGGTCTTGGAATATATTGGGGCGAAGGCGATAAAAATTTTGCGAATGGGCAAGTTAGGGTGAGTAATATCGATAGTAGGTTATTAAAAACATTCAATATTTTTTTGAAAAAATGTTGCAAGGTTAAAAAAGAAAAAATAAAAGGCTACTTTATTGTATATCCAGATCTTGATTTAAAAAAGTGTTTGGATTATTGGAGTAAAAATATTAACATTAGTGAAGATAAATTTTGCAAACCTACAACAATACGAGGCAGGCACAAAACAAAAACACTTACTTATGGAATTTGCACAATTATAGTTAGCAATAAATATCTAAAGAAAAAGGTTCTAACTTGGATTGATTTATTTTCAAAATTATTTTAATAAGCGGGCATCGTATAGTGGTAATACACGTGCTTGCCAAGCACGAGCCGGCAGTTCGATTCTGCTTGCCCGCTCAAAAAAATTATTTATAATTTTTTTGAGCGAGGCTCGCCAGTTCACCCATCAGGTGAACGAGGCGGCCCGCTCTGAACTTTATTAAATATTAAGCGAGGCAAGTTTCGCCTATGAAGCGGACGTCCCGCTCACAACTTTAACTATGTTTTACGTTTATATACTTCGAAGTCTTAAAGATAAAAAGACTTATGTTGGATATACCTATGAACTAAAACAAAGGCTTGAAAAACATACTAATGGTTTGGTAAAATCTACAAAACATCGGCGTCCATTCAAATTATTATTTACAGAAAATTTTCAAACTGAAAAAGAAGCAAAGAAAAGGGAGTTGTGGTGGAAAAGTGGAGCGGGTAGAAGAAAATTAAAAAAATATTTTAATAATTCTGTTGTGTAGCGCCCAGGCGACGAACCCGTCTGCCCGCTTCGCAAAAGCACCAGCGAGGCGAGCCGCCGAGGCAGGTCGGAGTGAGGAGGATTTCCCTTACCCGCTCAAATGAAAACGAAGCTGCAATAAGCCTTGTTTTTGTTTGTCCTCAAGGACAGTTCGGACTAAATTTGACATACTAAATTATAATTGCTAGTTTCACATAGTAAGGCAGTACCTAAAAATATTAAAATAAAGGAATGGAGGATGGCTATGTCTATAATCAAACCCGAGAGTATGATTTACTGCATATTGGGCGGAAAGAATAAAGGGCGAAAGTGTGTAATTCTTAGTGAAGGTGCGCAAGTTACAAATATTGCGCAGGTTGCTTTTCTTGATGGGACTTATAACGAAGTCGATTTTGTGGAAAAGGGCTGGCTATCAGCGCTTGACCTACCAGGACATTCATGGATAATGCTGGAAACATGCGAAAAGCCTTATGATTTGAGAGAATATTTACAGAGACAGCAAGGCAATGGATCCAATATGCTTCGCACAGATTATGTTGCTCAGCCACGTGCTTTGCGCAAAGCAGATGTTTTGGCAACTAATGAAAGTATTGTGGGTGATTCACGCATAGGATATAACAGCTCAATAATCATCCACCTAAGTGAGAGTGGATGGGTCGAGTTAGCGCCCAGACTTCCGATAGCATTGACTGGCAATATAAAATTTTGCTTGCCCATCAAACTCAAAAAGAAACAGGAGCTTATCACTGGCTGTCAAGTATCCAAAAATTCAGCTTCTTTACGGCCAAATTGGACAACCATATTTCTTGCGGATTGTGGCAATAATGGCTTCGATATTCCCTCCTGTATTCCTCTTGCACTTGCCTAACAGATCTTTAAGAGAAATGAGCCGCTAAAAATTATTAGTGGCTCAGTTTTTTTATCGCATAACAATTTCTAAACTCAGTCCGAACCGCGTACGCTAAGGAGCTCCAGAACAAAAAAGTAAGGCCATGTTAGTCCCCATTTTTATTTACCGGTAAAGTGGGCTTGGACTGTGATAGGATAAAAATATAAAAAGATAGAAATAAGCCATGAAAAATTTAAGAAGTAAATGGCAAGATGAAGTTTTTGCTGTTTATGAAAAAATTAAAAAAGAGAAAAAGCCTTATATCATAAAAATGGATGGCTTATATATAACAGTCATGCCAAATGTTTTTTCTCCAAAATATTTTACAGATAGTCTTTGGTTTGCAAAAAAAATAAAAAAGATTGTAAAAAATAAGTCTTTACTTGAGGTTGGAACGGGAACGGGAATCGTTGCTCTTTTTGCAGGGATTAGTGGAGCAAAAGTTGTTGTTACTGATATAAATAAAGATGCTGTAAAAAATGCAAAACTAAATTTTAAAAAATATAAAATAAATACAATCGTAAGATGCGGCGATATATATAAGCCAATTAAGAAGACAGAGAGGTTTGATTTCATATTTTGGAATCATCCTTTCAATAATTGGGGTAAACCAGTAAGAGATGTTTTATTAAAAGCCGGCTTTGATTATAAATATAAAAGCCTAAGTAAATATATTTCAGGAGCAAAAGAGCATCTTTTGCCGAAAGGTAGATTACTGATAGGTACAGGCGGATTTGCTGACCTAATCAGGATGAAGGAACTTGCAAAGAAAAATAACTATAAAATTAAAGTATTGGAGAAAATTTCCGTGCCGTTAGAAGATGGGATAAAAAGTAAAATTAAAAATGAGTATATTATTTTAGAATTCACACAGAATAATTAGGGCACCTTTCGCTGAATCCAATCCGAACTACATGCACTAAGTAGCTCAGAAATAAAAAAAAATCATTTTCACCTGGTTTTTTTATTTTTTTGGCAATAATGGAATTGAAGGATGCGAGTAGAAATAATTTGATGATTTGCAAATTCATCTCTTATCCTGTAAAAGAAAGATGAGGATTGTGGCGGTATCATAAAAATGGCTGGAGCCGAGTTCGCGGCCTTTGCATAGGGTATGATATCTACCACTACGCATAAGTAAAAGCTTCTGACGAGGAGCAATTGTTTGGGTTTTGTTAAAGGGCCAGTTTTCCCCAAATTTAAAGGGATAATCCGTAGGATAGACTCCAAGGTATGTTTCTCCTACCTAGAGGCCAAGAGGTTTCCCTCGCCACAATTCAATACCTTGCAAGGCACAGCCTTGCAAGGTATTTTATTTTCTTAACAAAAATTAGCTTTTTTTAAAAGTAATAATAAACTTCTTTAATTTTCTTTCTTTCCGCTCTATTTTAGGCTAAATTGGCCTACTTTTTCTATAAAAATGGCTTATTTTAGCCAAAAAGTGGCATAACGCTTTGACAGGGAGGCGGGTTTTTGCTATACTAATCAGTTGCCTTTTAATGGATATTTGCGAGGCAATGTTAAAAATTGAACATTAATAAATGCGTATCATTAGTATTCTGGTGACGCTGCCGGTTGTCTGGGTGATGTTGTTTCCCCACACAGCTTTAGCAGCCGAAATCGCAAATACTAATACACAAATAAATTTCGATATACAAGAAAATAGTCTCCTTGGGCTTCATCCGGCGCCTTATAGCTTTGAAGGCTATGAACCGGTGAAGTCAGAAGAGGAAACAGCTCGGGAAAATAAACTGGCCAGATTCAAGGATAAATTGGAAAAAGCCATTTTGCCGAAAGGCAAGTTTATCGTCAATGCTTCCGCCTATACGGCTGCGGCCGACGAATGCGGAAAATCAGACGGAATCACAGCTAGTGGAGTGAAAGTGAAAGAAAACAGAACTCTTGCTTGTCCTTCCAATTTTCCTTTCGGAGCCAAAATAAAAATTGCCGGGATGGGAACCTATGTTTGCGAAGATCGCGGGGGAGCGATCAAAAACAACCATATCGACATCTATATGAAAACCAAAAAAGAAGCTTTTGCTTTCGGACGAAAAAATCTGGAAGCGGAAGTGATTCAATAAAAAGAATAAAACCACCTACTATAGGTGGTTTTATTTTGGTTTATTTAAAAAGATAACTTATATACATTTATAAAATTTTTCCTTTCTTCGATTTAAAAAAGTGCTGAACAATTTAATGCCCAGCACTTCAATAAAAATTGGAACTTCTATAGAATTACTAAAGAACGCTTTCGTATGGTATCTCGCTTTCAATCTGCTTTTGAGTAAGTGAGTTTGGAAGCATGAATAATTGTTCGTAACTTTTAGTAGAATAATCCTTATCCGAAGGCAAGCTTTTTTTATCACTTACAGGCACACCTGCTGTGGTAATTTTATTCAGCAGTTTGTACCCAGCATTTTTATAGCGAACAATATTTTCTTCCGCTCCTTTGATTTTTAGATCAACACGAAAAGCTCGTACATGTCCGAATGGTAGACCTCCACCACCCACATCATAATCATCATAAACAGTAAGAACTGCTTCTTTTCCATCACCATCTTTTCCATTTTCTTCTGCCATTATATCCTCCTTTTTAAATAAATTTCTTTACTAGATTTCTAGTAAAGGTTCCGACTCAGAACATTTCATGCTATCATAGGAATTATTTTATGTCAATAAATCGCGCGTTCAACTTCAAAAAATTAAAAAACCCCCTCCATTAGGTGGTTTTATTTTTTTGTGCCCGGGGCGAGACTCGAACTCGCATGGCATTGCTGCCGAGGGATTTTAAGTCCCTAGTGTATACCAATTTCACCACCCGGGCAAATGGAGGTCGCGGTGGGACTTGCACCCACGAATCGCGGTTTTGCAGACCGCTGTGTTAGCTACTTCACCACACGACCTTAGCTATAAACTCTATCTAGAATATCAGAGAGAAATGACAGCGTCAATAAATTATTTCTCCTCTTTAATTTTTTCCAAAACTTTGGGAATTTTTTTGAAATCTTTGATCAGCACTTCACGCATGCTTCCGTTATATAATGCCGCTGCAGGATGATATAAAGCATAAATTATTTGCTTTCCAATTTCCGGAAAATCTTTTCGCAATGCTTTCCCGTGAATTTGGGAAATTTTTTGTTCCGTAAAAAATCTTTCCATGCTGTGCCGGCCCAGAGTTACGATTAATTTTGGTTGAATTAATTTTATTTGTTCCAAAAGCCAAGGCCAGCAAGCTTGCGCTTCTTCCGGCAGGGGATCACGATTTTCCGGAGGCCGACATTTGACCACATTGGCGATATAAACGTCTTCTCGTTTAAGATTAATATAACCCAACATTTCATTTAGAAACTTTCCCGCCGCTCCGACAAACGGTCGTCCCAACTCATCTTCCTTTTTCCCAGGACCTTCGCCGATAAACATAATTTCTGCTTCAACCGAACCTTCGCCGGGAACGACTTGATGACACGTTCCATCCGCCTCGGCTTCGCCTGGGCGAGACGGGCGTAGAACACATTTCGAACAAGCCAACATTTTTTCATTCAATTCATCCAGTTGTTCTTGTTTGGTACTCATTAGTATTATTATGAAATTAATAGAAAAAATAAAATAAATGGGATCGCGATAAAATAAGACATAGGTAGATATTTATTTTTATAAATTTTTACCCACCTCTTATGCCACCAAATTTTTCCCGTTGGTCCTTTCAATAATTCTTCCAGTGAATTAAAGTTCCAATTCATAAGAAACCACAAAAAATCTTCTGTAATCAAAATGGCGAAATATACAGCTAACAAAAGCGCTGCATTCGGAATTATAGTTAAGTACTCTGAAATTAATATTATTGGAAGAACAAAAAAATACAT
>Ga0172379_10011090_pt1 | contig 10811 bp, 10 predicted proteins | sample GrowelOW334metaG_FD_119756 | JGI IMG/M metagenome (GOLD analysis project Ga0172379, IMG submission 119756) | Groundwater microbial communities from an aquifer near a municipal landfill in Southern Ontario, Canada - Groundwater well OW334 metaG | ecosystem: Environmental > Aquatic > Deep... | reverse complement strand
GGAGCTGGGGGTGCCCGAAGGACTGCCTTGCGCAGTACTACGGCAAATTCAGTGACAAGGACTAAGTCGTAACAAGGCACGGGTAGCGGAAGCTGTTCGTGGAACATATCCAAATTGGAACCAATTTTCCCGAAAGGAAAATCATGTCGATCCCGTCTACATCTGCAAAGTTGTGGCGGGGAGAGATGGTATTTGTCTCTAAACAATACCCGGAAGTCGGATAACGAAACCCGATGGTCGTTTGAGGGCCACATATGAGCCCTCAAGCGGGAGCAGAATAGGCGGAACAAAAGAGCGCACACATACATCTTTTTAAACACAAACACAAACACAAACGAAAACACTACCATATATGGTAGTGTTTTCGTTTTAGTGGAAATGAAAAGGAATTTTTGTTACTATCCAAACACGCGCGCTTAGCTCAGTTGGTAGAGCGTCCGCCTGATACGCGGCAGGTCCTAGGTTCAAATCCTAGAGCGCGCACACAAAGTATGTAAGAGCGCACACAAAGTTTGTTATACTAAGTCAATGCGAAACACGCTTATGGTCGGAGGGATAGCAATTATTGCTATCGGCATTGGTGTTTTTGTTTTTCTTTATGGAGGTAACCGTTTTAATTCGTCTTCGGCTGTCGCAAATAATAATTTATCTGTAGTTGCCGTTCCATTTACAAAAATTGTACAAGGAGATACCTCAACTATAAAAAACCGCGTAAATTATTTCATTAATTCATCAGAGCAACTAAATGAACTATGGGGAATGATTGATGCGACCAGCACTCCTCCAAAAATTGATTTCAAAAAAGAAGCGGTTATTGCGGTTTTTGCTGGTAAACAAACAGTTGCTGACTACTCAATTTATGTGTCAAAAATCATTGATTCAGATACGCGAATGGTCTATATAACGCTCGCAAAGCCGGATGGTAAATGTGCTAAAAAACAATCAGAAGTATTTCCGTATGAAATCATTACAATACCGTCAACCTCGCTTCAGCTTGCGCACGAGGATATCCAGACCACTACCAACTGTCCAAAATAGGTATCGCGTGCGCTCTTTGGAAGGATGCGTTAGATTTACATGATGGATGTTTCAGCGCATTTCCGTAGTAAGAAAATAACCGTGATGGGACTTGGTCTTTTAGGTCGAGGTGTTGGTGATACTCGCTATCTAGCCGAATGCGGTGCGGAACTCATTGTGACTGACTTAAAGACACGAGAACAACTTGCAGAATCAATTGTAGAACTCACTAATTTTCCGAATATTCACTTCGTACTTGGAGAGCATCGGCTTGAAGATTTCCGCGGGCGCGATTTTATCCTTAAGGCCGCTGGCGTTCCGTTGGACTCAATCTATATTGCTGAGGCAAAGAAAAATAACATACCAGTTCGTATGAGTGCTGATTTATTTGCAGAAATTTCCGACATTCCAATTGTTGGCGTAACGGGCACGCGTGGCAAATCGACAGTGACACATATGCTGTATGCAATTTTAAAAGAAGCAGAAAAACCAGTATTGCTTGGTGGAAATATCCGCGGCGTCTCAACACTTGCTTTTCTCTCTGAAGTGACACCAAAACATATTGCCGTACTTGAACTCGATTCGTGGCAGTGCCAAGGGTGGGGTGAGATGAAAATGAGTCCGCATATCGCCGTATTCACCACTTTTTACTCGGATCACTTAAATTATTATGGTTCGACTTCGCTCGCCACAGGCAAAAACCCTCTAGATGCATATCTTGCAGACAAAGCAAATATCTTTCTCTACCAAAAGACCGATGATACACTCATTCTTGGTAAACAATGTGCACCAATTATTATCGAAAAGTACGGTAATGAGATTGAATCAAAAGTACTTGTGATTGATGAAACTAAACTTACAGATGAATTGGTCTTGTGCATACCAGGTATTCATAATAGATACGATGCGGCACTCGCGCTCGCTGCCGCTCGCGCGCTCGACATCCCAGACGAGGTAAGTCGTTCTGTTCTCGAATCATTTACTGGTGTTCCTGGGCGACTCGAACTTGTAGCAGAAAAGAATGGTGTGAAAATATACAACGATACGACCGCAACAACCCCTGAGGCGACACTTGTAGCACTAGCAGCCCTTCGACAGAGCTCAGAGCAAAATCAAAATCTGATTTTGATTTTGGGTGGCGCAGATAAAGGGCTTGATATGAGTGCGCTTCTGCTGAAACTGTCGGAATTCAAACGGGTCGTCTTGCTTGCTGGCACTGGCACAGAGCGCATTCGCGTGGGATTTCCGAATGCACCGGTCTTTAACGCGCTTGCACCAGCAGTTTCAGATGCATTCGCACATGCAAAATCAGGTGACACTATTCTTTTTTCTCCTGCATTCGCTTCGTTCGGTATGTTCAAAAATGAATACGACCGCGGTGATCAGTTCAATGCGCTCGTGCTAGCACTATGAAAAAAGTTTATTTCATCGGCATCGGGGGCATCGGGATGAGCGCGCTCGCGCAGATGATGTTGGACGATGGCGCCGAAGTGACGGGTTCTGACCGTGATGCAAGCCCGGTAACAGAGCTTTTGGAGAAGAAGGGAATTAAAGTCGCTATTCCACAGAAAGCCGAGAACATGCCTGAAGATGCTGAAATGGCGATCTACAGCGACGCCGTGCCAGCTGATAATCCAGAGCGTGCGCGAGCACAAGAGCTTGGTATTCCGCAACTTTCTTATTTCGCAATGTTGGGAGAAGTTTCAAAAGAAAAAAGAACGATCGCAATTGCAGGAACACATGGAAAGACGACAACAACCGGAATGCTCACGAAGATAGTGAAAGATGCAGGTGCATCCCCGACAGCAATCATCGGCTCTATTGTAAAGGACTTTGGTTCAAATTATTTGTCGGGGAGTTCTGATATTTTTATTGTTGAAGCATGTGAGTATCGCGACCACTTACTTGAACTCTCCCCACAAATTTTAGTGATTACGAATCTTGAATGGGATCATACTGACTATTTTCCTTCGCTCGCAGCACTGCAAGAAACATTCAAAAAAGCGATCGAGCGTGTGCCAGCAGACGGTGCGATTATAACTGATCTGTCGAACCAGAATATCGCACCACTTCTCGCGGGTGCAAAAGCATCAATTTTTGACTATAAAAAAGAGCCCGTCTATAAGCTTGCTATGCCGAGCAGCTTTAACGAGGACAATGCGCGTGCGGCCGCAGCGGCCGCACGCGTGATACTCCCAGCTATTTCAGACACAATAATTTCAGAATCGCTCGCAACATTTCAAGGTACTTGGCGCCGATTTGAATACAAAGGGAAAACTGCAAAAGGTGCGGTCGTTTATGATGATTATGCACACCACCCAACGGCGATAAGAGAAACGCTGTACGCGCTACGCGGGAAAACCAAAGGTAAAATTTTTGTCGCCTTTCATCCGCATCTCTATAGCCGTACTCGCGATCTTTTGAATGATTTTTCGTCTGCTTTTATAGGAGCGGACAAGGTTTTCATTGCGCCAATCTATGCGGCGCGCGAGGTAGATGACGGTTCTATTTCAAGTGAAATACTCGCGGAACGAATTCGAAAAACTGGTATATATGCAATAGCTATTGATTCGTTTGACGCTATTGAGCATGCGATTGATGAGGCAGAGCAGGGCGACATTATTATGACGATGGGCGCTGGCGATATCTATAAAGTCGCTGATGCACTTGTTGCGCAAAACAAAAAGCCGACCCCATAAAACACAGGATCGGCCCATTTTGAAAGTCAAACACATCGTTTTATCACGATGAGATTTCGTCGTTTCGGATTTTTACTCTCGTCGTGCGTGTGCGCCATGGCGGGGAATTGAGTGAGAGAATGCATCGCTAATGCGTTTTGGACACCATACATATGCGCCTGCTGCAGGAATATTTCCTCGAGATTGAGAAATATACTCCCGTTTTTTCTAGTTACGCCATTCGGACACCATTTGCTGACGAATTCAGCGAGTGCGCGATTTTGTTCGCCGTGCTCCCAGTGATTCAGGTCGTGTTTGAATTTTGCCGGAGGAATTGAGAACAACATCCACATTTTGATTTCGCTAGGGCGAAATCCTTTTTTTATGAATGCCCCAATAATTGAATAGACGACGCTGAGATTACTCCGTGTCGGTTCCCCAATCACCGCGCCTCGGTCGATGAGAGAATCGCGGCCTGCGTGTGCAGCTATCATTTGCTCACCAGCGGTTGCGATAATGACAGGGCAGCCGGCAGAGCTCATAACGAATGTCTCGCCCAGATTGAGGAATATACCATCTGCAGGAATGCTCTGATTCCGATGCAGAGTGATATTTCTGTCGATGAGAATCTCATTCTTCAGCTCGTCAGTGCCGATAATCTCTGCACTTGATTCCGCGACATTCGGGGCGAATGCTTTATGTACTCCAATTTCCTTTAATACAGACCGAAGCCCCTTAACGAGTCCTTGATTCCCTTGCACATCTTCCTGACTCTGCAACGGTTTCAGACCCCAAAGGTGTTTTTTGGTCTCGTTGGGGCACAATGCCAAGACTCTGACTCCAACTTCCGGCAATTTAATCCTGTAGCACACTGTTTCCCCCTTTTTGTGTATGGTTTGTACTTCCGCTTACTATAATACCGCATTATCTATGCAAGTCAACATAGCGTATGTGGGTAATTACGATAGAGTGTTTATATGGGAATCCTCTCAATTGTTGCGACACCGATAGGAAATCTAGAAGACATAACACTGCGTGCACTGCGTACGCTAAAAGAGTGTGCGGTTATTTATGCAGAAGACACGCGAGTTACTGCAAAATTGCTTTCGCGATATGAAATAAAAAAACCTGTATTTCGACTTGATGCAGTAACGGAATTAAAAAAGATAAATGAGATACTCGCACGGCTTGAAGATGGAGAGCATATTGTATTTGTAAGCGACGCAGGCACTCCAGGGATTTCTGATCCCGGATCGCGGCTCGTAGCGCTTGTACGCGAACACATATCAAGGTTTAACCTTGATATTCAGATTGAGGCGATACCAGGACCATCTGCACTTACTGCAGCACTTTCTATATCTGGACTGGATGCAGATGGTTTTTCTTTTGTCGGATTCCTACCGCATAAAAAAGGGCGCCAGACCGCACTTAAGAAAATTGCGGCGAGCGAGATTTCCGTCGTGCTGTATGAATCACCGCACAGAATTTTAAAATTGTTGAAAGAATTAGAAACACTTTCACTGTCACGAGTTATTGTTGCTCGCGAACTTACAAAAATTCACGAAGAAGTTGCGTCAGGAAGCATAAAAGAAGTGCAAACATATTTTGCCGACCACCCCGATCACATCCGTGGAGAATTTGTTGTCATCGTAGTACCCTGATATACTTTCTATATGTCTCGTGCAAGCACTCTTATTCTTCTTGGCGTTCTAGTTATTCTCGTCCCTTTTTCAGGCGTGCCGGTTTCGTTGCGTTCATTGCTAGCTGTCATACTAGGTGCGTGTGTACTTGGTATAGGTCTTGGAATGCGCACCCATCATAAGGAATAAGTTTTGATATACTAGAAAGCGATGGAAAATCCCGAACGCGTTACTTACTTCGCGGCAACTGATTCGCGTGGAAAGAATGTTCCTTTCGGAATCAAGGCGAAGGATAGAGATCGCCATATGTATGTAATCGGCAAGACCGGTATGGGCAAGTCAACCTTGCTTGAAAATATGGCGATTCAAGATCTTCGCAATGGTGAAGGGCTTGCTTTCATTGATCCGCACGGAGGGACGGTTGATCATTTACTTGATTACATTCCAGAAAATCGTGTCAAAGATGTTGTGTATTTCGCTCCATTTGATATGGAGCATCCTATTGCATTCAATGTGATGGAAGATGTCGGTTACGACAAGCGGCATCTTGTTGTGAGCGGTCTTATGGCGACATTCAAGAAAATATGGGAAGACGCGTGGAGCGCACGAATGGAATACATTCTTACGAATACACTATTGGCTCTACTTGAATATCCGGACGCGACACTACTTGGAGTTAATCGTATGTATACAGATAAGGTTTACCGGCAGAAAGTTATTGATAATGTAAAAGACCCTGTTGTGAAGGATTTTTGGACAAAAGAATTTGCCAATTATGGAGATCGCTATACGCAAGAAGCGACACCTGCTATTCAAAATAAAGTAGGACAATTTACAGGTAATCCACTCATCAGAAACATCATCGGTCAGTCAAAATCGTCTTTTGATATTCGTACGATGATGGATGAAAAAAAGATTCTGATTATAAATCTTTCAAAAGGACTTGTTGGGGAAACGAATATGCGTCTCTTGGGGTCAATGCTTACCACGCGCATTTTCCTAGCCGCGATGAGCCGTGCAAATGAATCAACAGAAGGACTTAAAAAACTTCCAAACTTTTATTTTTATGTTGACGAGTTTCAGAACTTCGCGAACGAAACATTCGCAGAAATCCTTTCTGAAGCGCGTAAGTATAAATTGAATCTTGTCATTGCACATCAATATATAGAGCAGATGGAAGAGGAAGTGCGCGATGCGGTCTTCGGAAATGTCGGAACGACCGTCGTTTTTCGAGTAGGTCCATTTGATGCCGAGGTACTGGAGACGATTTTTATGCCAAAATTTACAAAAGAAGATGTGGTAACGCTTGACCGCAGACAGATTTATTTATCGCTTATGATAGACGGTGTTGGTTCAGCCCCGTTTTCCGCAGTTACTATCCCGCCAATAGAAGCACCACCGGTGTCATATCGTGAACAAATTGTAGAGGCATCACGGGCACAATTTACAGCACAACGCGGCGGCGTAGAGAAAGCGGTTATAGAGGAACTGGCTGAAAGTGCAGTATCCCCAGCGCCATTTGATGCACGAATGCGCAGAAGACCCATAGAACATCAATCGCTACAGAAAGAAGTGGAAGCAAAGCCATTTATTTCGCAATCAGTAATTACTACACACCCAGCGGTCGTACCACCAGCCACTGCAACAAAGAGTGCAGATGACCTTAGGGCAATTCTTCGGTCTATGACTGCTAAGAATTGTGCGGAAAGAGAACAAAAGCAAACACAACATCACCAATCATTAAAAGGAACTCTTTCTGAAATACTAGAAAAAAATACTCCAACTCCGCAGAAACTTCAGCAAGACGAGAAAAAAATAGAAGAGAAAAAATCATTTGAACAAAAACAGCCATTTGAAGTACCGGAAGATGCACTTAAAAAAGTGCTAAAAGGAGAAACATAATAATTTTTATGCGTACCGTAGGGTTACTTATACTGGCGATTCTTCTTCCAGCATTTGTGTTTGCAGTTGAATTGATAAACATTAATACTGCTGACGCGACGCTTCTTAATACGCTTCCTGGCATCGGGCCATCATATGCAGAGAGAATAGTAACTTATCGTACTGAACACGGGCCATTTGCTCGTATTGAAGATATTCAGAATGTAAGCGGTATTGGTCCAAGTACATATGCAAAAATTGAATCACTCATCACTATCGGCGAAACAATTGTGTCATCAACTACAACAAGTGCATCAACAGCATCATCAACACAAAGTGCATCTTCATCTTCAGAAAGTACTGCAACTTACGCCCCATCACTTTCCACTCTTTTGATAAATATACAAGGAGATCAAAATGCGATTATAGGAGTGCCGTTACGATTGTCGGTACGAGTGACTACAAAGGGCGATTCAATTGATCCACCAGCGCAAGTTGTATGGGGCTTTGGTGATGGATCTTCCGCGATTGGTAGTGCAGTTGAGAAGACATATCGCTATGCAGGTACATATTTAGTTATTGTTGAAGCGACCGATGGAATGACAATGGCGCATGGCGAACTGGTTGTCACTGTAAGACCTGCAAAAGTGCGTATTCTTACAATTTCAAGTGACGGCATCACAATTATAAATGATTCAAACGAACGCCTTGACCTCTCCGGTTGGCGACTTTTTTCAAATATGGGCTCATTTCGCATTCCGGACGGCACAGTCATTTTGCCAAACATAAGCGTTCTCTTTCCATTCGCTGTTATTAACATTCCTATAGTGTCTACCGCGACACTTATGTATCCAGACGGGACTGTCGCTACGCGCTATGAGCCGTTAGAGACAATAAAAAACGCTGTACCGGCGATGTCGTCTTCTGACACGCAACCTTCTGCCAATCAGGTGAGTTTTAATACAGTGAAGACGGTCGAACCAATTACTAGCACAAGAACGATTGCTCAAAAAGATGAAAATGCAGTAGGGGCCCCCGCAGCGGCGACAGAGTTCGCCGCTGCGGGGGCGATATTGCCTTCTACATCTACACAGAACAATAATTCTCGTGTCTCAGGAATTTTCCGTTCGCCTTGGGTTCTCGGACTTCTTGGTGTTATAGTCGTCGCTGGTGGGGCATTTATACTGCTGTAGCACGACGACTTGATGATGCATCAAATGAAAAAGATTCTTATTTTCTCAATCGCATATTATCCGCATATCGGCGGAGCTGAAGTCGCGCTCAAAGAAATAACAGACAGAATTGATGACATTGAATTTCATCTGCTGACTCTGAACTTTGGAATAGAAGAAAAAGAAGAAAAAATCGGAAATATTTTTGTACACCGAGTAGGAAATAATTCCTCATATCTCTCTAAAATTTTGTTTGCACCGCGCGCCGCCGCTGCGGCGGCGCGCCTGCACCGCGTGCATCATTTTGACGCATTCTGGGCAATGATGAGTTATATGTTATTTCCGATTGTGATTCTACGATGGCTTGGTGTCCGCGTACCGTATCTACTGACGCTTCAAGAAGGCGACCCGTGGGAGCATATGTTTAAACGATGGTTTATTCTGCCGTTTCGGCCCCTTCTTTCAATCGGATTTAGAAATGCATCAGCAGTGCAGGCGATTTCCTCATATCTCGCACAATGGGCGAAGAAGATGGGGTATCAAGGCGAGACATCTATAATTCCAAATGGCGTTGATATTGTGCGATTTTCAAATGTCAAACACCGAGTGTTTGACATAACAACACTCGTCACTGCTTCGCGTCTTGTACATAAAAATGCAATTGATGTCGTTATTCGTGCGCTTAAAATTCTTCCGAACAGCGTGTGTTTTAAAATATATGGAAGTGGTCCTGATGAGAAAGAATTAAAACGCCTTGCACACCAACTTGATGTTGGGCATCGTGTCGCATTTAATGGTTACATTGAACACTCAGAATTATCACAAATGCTTGCAGAGTCAGATATTTTCATTCGTCCTTCGCGCTCCGAAGGAATGGGCAATTCGTTTATAGAAGCGATGGCGGCTGGCTTGCCTATCATTGCAACCCAAGAAGGCGGCATCGCGGACTTCCTTTTTGATGCGAAACGCAACCCCGATAAACCGACAACCGGTTGGGCGGTAGATAAGGACTCGCCAAAACAAATCGCTGAGGCAGTGCAAAATATTCTTGCGCATCCCGAGCAGGTCGCACTTGTAACTTCTAATGCAAAAAAACTAGTTTCCGAAAAGTATGACTGGAATAGCATCGCAGAGAAAATAAGCCATATTTTTGGTACTATAACCAGTGTATGAGAAGCATGAATATTTTAGTAACCGGTTCTGCAGGTGCTGTAGGTTCTCATATGGCCGAGAAGTTGAAGAGTGAAGGTCACTCCGTGACAGGGATTGATGCTTTTACTGATTATTATGACCCATCTGAGAAACACAGAACAGCAGCAGAATTATCTGCACAGGGAATAAAAACGCGCGAGGCCGATCTCGTTACTGCAGACCTTTCTTCCTGTGTTCCAAGTGATACAGAATTTATTTTACATTTTGCTGCGCAGCCCGGCATTTCTGCTGGCGTGTCGTTTGAAGCGTATGAAAAGAATAATATCGTAGCGACTGCTCGGCTTTTAGAATACGCAACGACCCTTCATAAACTGTCAGGATTTATTTTTATATCAACATCATCAGTATATGGAGCACAAGCAATAGGAAACGAAGAGAACGAACCTAGACCAATTTCTTTTTATGGGGTGACAAAATTAGCTGCCGAACAATTAGCTCTTTCATATGCACGGCGCGATCTGCTTCCTGTCGCATCCGCGCGCCTCTTCTCTGTTTATGGCGAACGCGAACGACCAGATAAATTATTTCGTAAACTGATTGCTGCAATAGACGCCGGCATTTCGATTCCTTTGTACGAAGGCAGTAAAGAACATAAGAGAAGTTTTACCTATGTACAAGATATTACCGATGGTATTTCAAAAATGATTGCACAGTGGGATATTTGTAAAGGCAAAATATTTAATCTCGGCACTGACGAAACGCACACCACCGGAGAGGCCATTGATATCATTGAAAAAATCATGGGCAAGAAAGGCCAATATATTTTGACACCACCACGACAAGGAGATCAGAAAGAAACAGCCGCTGATATTACAAAAGCGCGCACCGTTTTAGGATTCGAGCCAAAATCTTCATTGGAAGAAGGTCTCACGCGCGAAGTCGCATGGTGTCGTAGTATTCACTCATAAAGTATGCGCTTAGTTATCGCAACGCCGCTATATCCACCAGAGATCGGTGGTCCTGCGACATATGCAAAACTCCTTCTTGAAGGATTGCCGTCCAAGGGCATTGAAGTTGAACTGGTAAAATTTAGTGAAGTGCGGCATTTGCCGAAAATTATTCGGCATTATGCATATTATCGTCGCGTATTAAAAGCAGCACGCAGTGCAGATGTAATACTCGCGCTGGACCCGGTCTCGGTCGGCTTGCCGGCGTTGAAAGCATCACAGAAGGAAGGGAAGCCGTTCGTGGTGAAAATAGTCGGCGACTAT
>Ga0172379_10011089_pt1 | contig 10811 bp, 5 predicted proteins | sample GrowelOW334metaG_FD_119756 | JGI IMG/M metagenome (GOLD analysis project Ga0172379, IMG submission 119756) | Groundwater microbial communities from an aquifer near a municipal landfill in Southern Ontario, Canada - Groundwater well OW334 metaG | ecosystem: Environmental > Aquatic > Deep... | reverse complement strand
GAACTCTTAAAAGAGAATACGTGTATTTGAACCCGGCTGATGATGACCATGAACTGTATAAAGGAATCAAATGGTACATGCAGTATTACAACAACCAACGAACCCATCGGAGCCTAAGTCGGCAGACACCCTTTCAATGGTACGAATATGCAGCATAGCCAGTGTTTGAGTGTAAAAAAAAGAGTTTAAGGTTTTATTTCATTAAACTAAATTTACTACCCCGGTGGTTGAAAAAAGGGGAGTATTAAAGCGCGGGTGCTAGCTCTGCTGGCAGGGAGGAGGTGCCCACAAGGATAAACTCCGGCGGATTCGGCAACTCTTCTCCTGCGCTACCTGATGGCGCGATGGCCCGAGGCATGTACCAAAATGGCTGATCAATCGCCTATTGGTCATCATTCCCCACATCGGCAGTCACACGCCAGTTTCCATCGATCTTTTTCCAGACAGTGATGTACTGGATATGCCAAAGAAAACTGAGGGGTAGGTTAAGCGACAAAAAAGTAGCAATTTGCTATGATGACAGCACAAAAGACCAGGAATGACGCTCTCTGATATATGTGGAACCAACAGGCAGGTATTCCAGTCTCTGGCGCCTAAGGTTTACCAATCTCCGGAGAAGTAGCCAAAAACTTGATTAATATTGCTGAAAAGCCTCAACCTCACTGATGTTTGGGTGGTCAACAAATCTAGTCGGCCATTGTTAAACAGGGCCGGAGAGGTTTGTCCAGGAGGGTCCGCCGGAGATTGATTTTTTGAGCGTTTTTCCCAGTATGCCAGCGTTTGTATCCCGTAAAAAGGATGGTGTAAACTGCCAGGAAACCGACCCGTAATTCCGCACCACACCATACCGTAAAACCTTAGCACACATTAGGATGTGACGCTTTGTAACTTTTAATAAAGTTGAACGTTTTATGCTTTTAATCAGTTTGTAAAAAATGAGAAAATTATTAGTTTTATTAACGTTGGTTGTCATGGGTAGTAACGTATCTGCCCAAAGTAAAACAAAGGTTTTAGTTTTAGGAACAATTCATCAAATGCACGAAAACGATTCGAGTTATACTTATCATGATATAGCAAAAATCTTAAATACTTTTAAGCCTGATGTTATTTGTGTTGAAATCCGTGAAAAGGAATTTCGCAGAGAGATTTATTTACCTGAAATGACATTAGCTGTGATTTATGGCGTTTCAAAAGGATTAAAGATATTTCCTATTGACTGGTGGGAGGGATCTGAGAAACGGAATGCCAGAACAGAAAGAGATTCCCTAATCAAACTAAAGCCATACAAAAAGTTAATAAAAAAGGAAGTTAAACTTGAAAAGGCAAATACATTAATTCAAGAGTTTAAGAAAATATATGGAAATGACTTTAAAAAATGGACTCAAAAATCATATCAGTTTTTTAATGGTGAGGAATATAGTAATTACATAAGAGAAGGTTATAATATCTCTCAACATATATACGGAGACAGTCCTATGAATCTTAGTTGGAGACCCAGAAATAATAACATGTATAATAATATAGAAAAAGTAATATCTGAAAATAAAGAACAGAATATTATTATTCTAACCGGATGCGAACATAAATATTATTTTGACGATACGCTGCGGACACGAAAAGATATCGTGCTGGTGACAATTAACGATCTCTTACCTCTCACAGAAGCTTCAAATAATTCAGCCGTTACTGATTATATTGAAAATGGGGAAGACTCACTTTATTTTTTACCAGGTTATCCCACAAACTCTGATCAATATTTTTCCAACAAGCTTGTACCCCTGGTTCATGGTATGCAAATGGATCAAAAACCGGAAATCATTCCTGAAAAAAATAAAGATAAAGCAAAAATAATTATTGATAAATGGGGAAGGAAAAGTCCTCAATCTTTTAAATTATTGTTTGAGGAAGGGTGGTACTATTTTATAACGAAAGATTATAATCAGGCAATTAATCTATTTGAAAAACTTGATAACATTCTTGATAAAATGAACCTCAAAAATCAAACTACAGGAATTGAGAATAATTATTGGTTTATAAATACTATGACTAATTGCACTTTGGGATTTTGTTATGATCTGACTGGTTTGCGCGAAAAAGCAATTATTCAATATAAAAAAGGAATGGAAAAAATAGAAAACGACACCGAATTGCCAAAGATGAAAAAAGTAATATTAAAAAAATATCTTTACTCTAATTACCTAAAAGAGTCATATAAAGGTTGGTGAAGCGAAGACCGAACGGAAATCTGCAAACTGGATGTTCATAGCCGGTCGCCTGGATACTGGCAAGGTATTCGCCGGCAGTCACTACATCCAGAACCGGTTCGATGTTTCCGCGTAATATAGAAGATAATCGTGCAGAGCCCGGGCAATTTTAACATCGATGAACGGGATGGTGATTTTTCCGGAGGCATTGCCGATTTCCAGACTGGCCACTCCCAGCTTCTTATAAAAAATGCTTTGGCTGAAACCCAGATGCTGTACTTTATCAAATTCCATTTGCTTGAACTTGTGCGAAATAGCTCCTGAAGAAACACGTATCTGATCATTGCTGATCTGAAAATAACTCTTTTTAAGCGTCTGCCAACTGAAAATCAGCATAAAAAGAATCCATCCGGTCAGGAGTAAAATATAGCGCCAATCCAAAAACAGGAGCGGAGAAAACAAGACGGCCGGAACCCAGCCTTTATATATCCAGGTGCGCCTGAAATAGACCCTGTTTGAATGGATCACGGGCTTGTCCTTTAATGCGTCAGGACCAAAAAGATCTGATTTCAATAATTCGATGTGCTTATCGAGGCAACCGGGCAGCTCGATCTGGGGAGTTTTGACCGTCACGCCGCTTGTAGCCTGCAGGATATTCACCTTGTAAATCCCAAACAGTTTTTTAACAGGACCGGTTTCCCAATTGAGCTGCTGGATTTTCCGGAAGGGAATCAGGAGGTTCTTCCGGTTTAAAAGACCCGAAACGATGCGGTACGACTGGTTCAGCTTGTACAATCGGAGGTCGTAATAGAGGACCAGGGTGCGGACCATGGAATAGAGAAAGGAGAGGATCAGGAAAAAAACAATCATGGAGGAAATAATGGCCCAGCCGGATTGGCTGATATACTCGAAAGCTTCCTGGGCATACTGCTCGGCTTTTTCCTTAAAATACTCCTTTACCTGATTGTAGAATTGAATGCCGAAAATAAAGATCAGGAAAGCGGTCTGAAGGTGATTCTGACTGATTCCAATCCTTAAAAGATCACGGTTTGTAAGCCGCATGATCAGCATTTCTTCCGGGACCGGCTTCGTTTCATTTTCCTGATTAACTGTTTGTTTTGATTCCAGATACCGGCTCAGCTCCATCGCCAGCTGTACCGCGACCGGCTTGGATAAGGCATGAATCTTCAGCTCCTTTTTCGAGGATCCCGCAGTATCTATTTCCACGCTCATCACATGAAGAAATTGCTGCACGAGAGTCTGGTTGGTATTAACATTCTGGATCCGGTCAATAGGTATGGTCAGCGTTTTCCGGTTCAGATACCCCATTCTTAGAATAAACTGCTGGTTTTCAATGTAAAACAGAAATTTCCAATAATAAAGTATGGTGTGGATCATCAGGAGTATCACCCCGGCTGCCAGGGCTGCTCCCACAAAGAGCAGCTTGTTATCGGAATGTTTCGAGAGTACCAGAGGAACCAGCAGAGGCCAGAAAATCTTAATGGCGTTCCTTCCTTCCTGAAAGAAAATAAGAATCAGCCCCTTAACGGATTGCCGCCGGGGTTGGCTGAAATCAAGCCTGCTCATCCGGGCTGATTTTTCCGGTAAGGAACTCCCTGATCTGTCTGGCTGCCCCGAGTGTCAATCCCGGAATCTCCAGGTCGTCCGAGCTGCTTCCTGCCGTATAAACCTTGATGGTTGCCAGATCCATCCGTTTTGCGATAACGGACTGTATCAGTTCAACATGCTGGATACGGTTAAAGGGGATGGAAGTCAGCTTATACCGGATCAATCCCCGCTGGTAGGCGATATCCTTTTCACGGATCAGATATCCGCGTTTGGAGAATGACAACCGCGTAATAATCAGGGAACAAACCATGATCCCCACAAACAGGCCGGCAGAAACCAACCAGGTAAAACCAGGGATTTTTTCATCTAACATGAATAAGAGGACTAATGCGGACATGCCGATGATCAAACCAAATATTAAATGATTGATATACAGTATTTTCAAATATTTAGGATCGACCGGATTAAACTCAGCCGCTTCAAGGACCGGCAGGTTTTCAGGCAGGATCACGGAATTCGTAAAATCGATGGTCATTTGATGTCATATTGGGTTTGCAAACGGCTAATATAGAGAATTAGGAGGAGATGTGGATTGAAGATGGCATCAGGAAGCACGCTCGCAAAAACAACGCGGCTCATTCCTCCTGCCTCCCTACCTGATTACGGAGAATCCATGTCCGGCCCGAATAGAACCTCTTTTTGGATACTCATTTTATCTATTTTTACCAAAAAAGTTGAATGATGAAAACCTTGAAGCTGCACGTTGGCCTATTCCTAATTTTTTGTGCCTTGAATACCCCTTCGGTTTTTGCACAAACCGGTGATCAAATCCTGGATGGCATCGGAGAAACAGGGTTAATCGCCCGCTATACTTTTAGGGGGGATGTGAAGGATTGGTCGCGAAATAATCTGCATGGCAGCATGAAGGGCTCTGATTTCAAGTTTGTGGACGATTCCCTGTTTGGTAAAGTTCTTTCTTTATCAGGTGAAAGAGAGACGTATATTTCAATCCCGGGTGAATCGGTGAAAGGCGAAGAATCCCTGAGCATCACGGGATGGATTTACCTGCGTTCCGCAAAAAGCGGACAGCTGTTTTTCGATTTTGGGAAAAACAACAAGTCGCGTTTCTTTGCTGCGCCGGCGGGCACTAAGGACAAAGAAGGTTATCAGGCTCAAATCCTGACCGGTTCTGATCGGTATTTCGCAATTGCACCGGCGGTGACAGTGAATAAATGGATTCATTTAGCGATTGTGATCAATGTTCCGTCCAAAATGTTGAGCACCTACCTGAATGGAGTGCTGGTGGGTGAGGCGAAGAATATCGCGGTGGAATTGGATCAACTTTTCGATCATAATTCAGGAGAAAATAATAAGCTCTATATCGGAAAACCGGTGGATTCAGAACCTGCCTTTTTAAATGCCAAATTGTACGATTTCCGGATCTACAGAATCCCTTTGAATGAAAACCAGATTGCCAGAATCCATAATAGTGCCTTGAGAAAGGAATCAACCGTTTCCAGGAGAAGAGGTGAACCCGACCGGAATCTTCCGGTGTTTCCCGCAACCACTCCTCAATTGTATAATGCATTTCTAACCAGCGTTCCCGACATACAGGTGGAGACCGTAGTGGGGCAACTTCCAAGGTTACCACGGCATATTAAGGGAGTCTACAGCAATCATACGGAAAGTCCGGATGTAAGAGTTCTCTGGCCGGCACCTGCAAATAATAGTCAGGTGCTTACCGCTGGCACCTATACCGTAACAGGAAAGGTTGCCGGAACCGATATCCATCCCAATGCAATTGTCACGGTTAAAGAAGGCAAAGGGCCTGCGACACCGGGTCGTACGCTGGAAGTTTTTAATCTTGACCAGGTTACATTAAACACGGATATTCATAACGATAAAACAAAATTCATTGAGAACCGTGATAAGTTCATAAAAGGCCTTGCCCAAACAAATCCGGACAATTTCCTGTATATGTTTCGTAATGCCTTCGGGCAGAAACAGCCCGTGGGAGCAGAACCAATGGGGGGTTGGGATAGCCAGCAAACCAAATTGCGCGGTCATGCCACCGGTCATTATCTTAGCGCTATAGCCCAGGCCTATGCCGGTACCGGGTATGATGCACAGCTCCGGGCTAATTTTGCGGATAAGATGAATTATATGGTGAATTCGCTGTATGAATTATCCCAAATGTCGGGACAACCACAAACAACCGGAGGGGCGCATGTGACGGACCCGAAAGCTGTGCCACCCGGTCAGGGTAAATCAGGCTTCGATTCAGATTTGAGTGTGGAAGGTATCCGGACAGACTACTGGAATTGGGGCAAAGGTTTTATCAGTGCCTATCCGCCCGACCAGTTTATTATGTTGGAAAATGGAGCGAGCTATGGAGGGGATAATGCAAAAATCTGGGCACCCTATTATACCTTGCATAAGATCCTGGCCGGGTTGATGGATATTTATGACATCAGCGGCAATGAGAAGGCGCTGGAAATAGTAAAAGGGATGGGCGACTGGGTAGTTGCCCGATTGAGTCCCTTGCCAACCGAGACACTCATCAGTATGTGGAACCGGTATATTGCCGGTGAGTTCGGGGGAATGAACGAAGCAATGGCAAGACTCTATCGGATTACAAAAGAGCCTCGTTATCTGAAAGTTGCACAACGATTTGATAACATTAAAGTATTCTATGGTGATGCGGAGCATGCTCACGGGCTTGCTAAAAATGTCGATATGTTCCGTGGGCTTCATGCCAACCAGCACCTTCCTCAGATTATCGGGGCGCTTGAAATTTATCGGGATTCGGATGCTCCTGAATATTATCATATCGCTGATAATTTTTGGGATATGGCCACTCATGATTATATGTACAGTATCGGGGGAGTTGCAGGAGCTCGTAATCCTAATAATGCGGAGTGTTTCACCAGCCAGCCGGCAACACTTTATGAAAACGGTTTTGGGGCCGGAGGACAGAATGAAACCTGTGCCACCTATAATATGCTCAAATTAACCAGAGACCTTTTTCTCTTTAATCAAAGTGCCGAGTTAATGGATTATTACGAGCGCGGGCTTTATAATCACATTCTTGCTTCGGTTGCCGAGCGCTCCCCTGCCAATACTTATCATGTATCCTTGCGGCCCGGTTCTGTCAAACAGTTTGGTAATGCTGATATGGATGGGTTTTCCTGTTGTAATGGTACGGCCCTTGAGAGCAGTACAAAACTTCAAAACTCCATCTATTTTAAAAGCGCCGGCAACCAGGCTTTGTATGTGAACCTTTATGTGTCTTCCACAGTAAAATGGGCAGATAGAAATGTAACAATAACGCAAACAACAGCTTATCCAAAAGAAGACCATACCCGATTAACCATTAAGGGGAATGGCAAATTTGACCTTAATGTTCGGGTGCCGCATTGGGCAACCAAAGGCTTTTTTGTGAAGATAAATGGCAAGGAAGAGAAAGTCAAGGCGGTGCCGGGAAGCTATCTGACCTTAAGCCGTAAATGGAAAGACGGGGATACGGTTGAGTTGCGCATGCCGTTTAAGTTTTATTTGGAGCCGGTTATGGATCAGCAAAATATTGCCAGTTTGTTTTTCGGGCCCGTTTTACTGGCCGCTCAGGAGCCGGAGCCCCGGATAGATTGGCGTAAAGTAACATTAAATGCAGAGGATATCAGTAAATCGATATCAGGCGATCCTGACCAGTTGCAATTTACTATTGACGGTGTTGCTTTTAAGCCTTTTTATGAAACCTACGGGCGTTACTCGGTTTATCTGGACGTAATATTGGTGAGACAAAACAAATGAACCTATGAAAACCAATTCAGCACTAACCCTGCTTTTGTGCATCCTCCTGATGGCCTGCAGCGGTCCGAAACAACAACCATCGGCCGCGATCATCAAAATAGATGTATTGAAAGCATTTGATAACCAAAAAAATGTGAAGCTCAGTGAATTCATCCGGGATGTTGAGTTTATTCCGTTGGAATCAACAAAAGATTGCTGGTTCAGGTATTCAGAAAATTATATCGTTGGGAAAAAATACGTGATGGTTGGGGATAGTGAACGGGCGCATATCGTTTTGTTCGACCGAAAGGGAAAATTTGTCCGAACCATCGGAACCAAAGTGAAAGGTCCGGGTGAGCTGATCGAGCCTCGTAATGCCGTCATGGATCCGGATGAGGAGTTTGTTATGGTGTATGATTCCGGCAAAAGTAAACTGTCGAGGTTTTCGATCACAGGTAAGTTCATGAATGAAATTGATATCAAGGGGTTAATTCCAACCATGTATATCACCAATATTCAGTTTATCAATGACAAGGAATTTGTGCTGGTCAACCATCGTCCTTATGCGCCCATGGAGGAGTTTGCCTCACTCCCGGTTTTTGATAGGAACCTGAACCATGTGAGGGATATCCTGCCACGGGCAAATGATGAAAATCTGCGGATCAATGTTCAGCCTCATGCTGTGTTTACCATCAATCCGGAAAGAATGACTTTTTGGGAGCCACATCTGGATACACTGTACACCATTACACCGGAAGGATCTGCGATACCCACCCATGTGATTGGCTTCTCAAAGGGGGGCCCGGATGACGAATTTGTATCTACGAATGTCAATCCAAACCTGTACTCCGATAACTCGATCGTATCGATCATGGATGCCGGGCAATATTTTCATATCATGGGCAGAAAAGACAACAGCTGGTTTACTGCCTTATACAACAAAAAAACAAACGAAATATTCGAGGTCGTTCAGAAACCAACCTGCGATACCACAAAGAATGCCAGCCGGATTGGCTTTGAAAATGATCTGTTTGGGTCAGGGAGAGGCTGGCTGCGAATCTACTCAAAACAAATTGACCGCTTTATTACACTCATTGACCTGGAAACTTCTCCCAGTGAGGCCACTTTGGAATGCATCCGTAAAAAAGAGGTCAAATTCCCGGAATTGCGCAATCGATATTTAGAATTGTTAAAGGATCCTGAAGTCAGGTACCAGAAACTGATTGTATTGATGGAAAGCTCACATCTTCCAAATGGGCAATGATGATCCGGTGAGGATTTAGTTGGTTAATCCAGTCGCTGGTTCAAGCCCAACTGGGCCACCTTATCTCCGCACAGTTGAATTAACCCTTAATTAACGAGTAAAGGCTAGTATTTATAGAAGTCAACCCTAAGAGTTGGGATTAATGCAGTATTGTCAAAATCGAGATACCGCATTTCGAATGTTTCCCACTCTCCGCTGATGGGATTCTGCCTTTTCCAGGAAATTGAGGCATCAGTTACCACCGCCTTAATTCCGGCGCCGGTCATTTGATATTTCGTTGCATCGCCGGTATGATCGCTGAAGGGCACTGTTTTCAGTTCGACGGATTCCTCACGCCAGCCACCTGTTTGGGATTTCAACTCCTTTCGCTGAATGGCAGTCAGCGATTCCAGAATCTTCCCGTCTGCAGATACGTTCCCCGACAGTGAACCGGTAACAACCACAGGATCGGCACTGGTACCGGATAACTCGTATTTGAAATCCAGGGAAAACTCCATTCCGTTCCATTTGATCTTTTGGTTGTTGTAATGCTTGTATTCCATATCGATAGTGATAGGATTGAGGGATATTCCTTCATCGGACCGCATGTCGGCATTTAATGTAACAAACAGGTATTTTGTATCCAGCAATTCGGAAACGAAAGTGGAAATAATGGTAGCTTTTGAAGTAGTCCTGGCAACCAGGCTTGAGTTGGCATTATCATAAAGGGTGCAGGTAATGTCGTAGCTTCCTTCTTTCGTGAAAGTATGCTCAACCAGCCGGGAGGTGCCGGAAGATATGTCGCCGGTATTATCGCCAAAATTCCAGACTAATTTGTAACTCGCAGGCAGCGTTCCTTTTACCTCCACTATAAAGGAGCAGGGTTTGTCGGCAATAGCCTGAAGGGGATCGGGAGTGATGGTCAGCCGGACCTCGCCAAGATTAATTGTAAACCACTTGAAGTCGACATAATACTCTTGCCCGTTGGCTCTCAGGCCTGTTACATAGATGCCGATTTTATTGTCGGCCGGCTGTAAGGTACAGGTTGCAATACCATGTGAAGCAAAATCTGCCTGGCCGATACTGACTCCGTCACTATTGACAATAAAAATTTTCTGAAGCCTGTCGGTCCCGTTAATATAGGCTTCACAATCCTCCGACTTGCAAACGACCTTGAATTCAGCATTATTCACAAGCATCCTGTCAGTAACCTCAGTTCCGCCGATGTTACCTGCAAAAAGTTTGTATTTAGGGAACTTATCGTTGCCGATAGTACCGTTCTCAAACTCTGACCAGCGCAGTCGCATTTCATTGCCATCGAGGGCATTGGATATCTGGATGTAACATACCTGGTTAAAAACGATATCCCGGGTGGAGGAAGCACTGCTTCTTGAGGTGTAGGGGCCGATACTGGTTTCAGTATAGGGAATGGTCCTCGTGGCATCTCCGGGAAAATTGGGGTCGGCGACGTACAGTTTCTTTTCCTTCAGGTCAACCTTATAACAAATAACGGCATGAGCAAGACCGGTAGCATTTTCACGCAGGAATAAAAGCTGAGGTGAATTCCGAATGATCATCTGAACCAGCACGCTTTTCCAGATAATTCCCGGATGGCTCATCTGCTTTTCCATCAGCGTCTCCCACCCGTCAAGTCTGTTGCTTTCCTCAATGTCACGGTGAATAACTACTGAAAACCGAAATGCTTTGGGATTATCAAACCAATACTCATCGGGTCGATTGTTGCTCAGGTTTGTATCATATTTATGAAATGCGCTTCCCAGAGCTTTTTTGCAATAGTTGTAGTACCAGATCGCAAGGCAGGATTGCCCGACACACTGGCCGGCAGGAGTTAAATAAGATCCGTAATTCGGAAATTCCCAATCATCCGTACCCACATCAAATCCCGCTGAAATCTGAAGATTTCCGCTCGTGAGAGATTCCAGCACCGACCCGACAATAATCCTGTTGTTCCAGTCGGGATCCCCTGTTATTGCGCTTTTCAGGCT
>Ga0172379_10011088_pt1 | contig 10814 bp, 11 predicted proteins | sample GrowelOW334metaG_FD_119756 | JGI IMG/M metagenome (GOLD analysis project Ga0172379, IMG submission 119756) | Groundwater microbial communities from an aquifer near a municipal landfill in Southern Ontario, Canada - Groundwater well OW334 metaG | ecosystem: Environmental > Aquatic > Deep... | reverse complement strand
TTCGGAAACCATGTCTTTTGGGATCGTAAACTGATCATAAGTTTTATTATCCATAAAATTATAATCCGTTCCATCGTTATACATATATTGGCATCTTCGATATTGAAGATCGGCTTCCTCAATACTTTCACCGGATTTAAAAGAAACTTCAAGAGCTTTACCGGTTTTGATATTCTTTAATTTTGTTCTCGTAAAAGCCGTGCCCTTGCCCGGATTAACAAATTGAAAATCCGAAATAAGCCAAGTTTCACCGTTATACTTCACTGCATTCCCTTTTCTAAAGTCTGATGTTTGCATATTGATAATTGTTTAATTGATTATTCCTTAATGAACTTTTCTCCACAAAACATAATATCGTCTATCTTCGTAGAATCGGTAAAAAGCATAACGAGACGATCAACGCCAAGAGCAATTCCTCCTGACTCCGACATGTATTCTAAAGCAGAAATGAATTTCTCGTCAATCGAATAAACTTCTTTCTTAAGACGTCTTCGCATTTCCTGTTCATCTTCAAGTCGCGCGCGCTGCTCTTTTGCATCAATTAATTCGGAAAATGCATTCGCAAGCTCAAGTCCGGCGATATAAAGCTCAAACCTTTCCGCATATTTTTTATCTTTTTTGCTTTGCTTGGAAAGTGCCGCCATACATAAAGGATAATCATACAAAAACACAGGCTTTTTTGCACCCAATTTTCTCTCGATTTCATTTAAAAATATAAGAAAAAATGCATCAGAATAATCCATGGTTTTGCTTGTGCTATAGCCTTTTTTAACAACAATAGCTTTAAGCGCCTCTTCATTCTCCAAGGTTTTTTTATCAATTCCCGCGTATTTTTTAAAAACCTCAACAACACTAAGCCTTTCAAACGGCGGCTTCAAATCAATTTCCACTCCTTGATACTTTATTTTCGATTTCTTAAAAACTCGCCTACAAACATCGAAAATCATATTTTCAGTATCGCGCATAATATCTCTATAATCCGCATTTGTTCGATACCACTCAAGCATCGCAAATTCCGGATTGTGAGTTGCGCCCACTTCTTTATTTCGAAAAGTATGTGTTATTTGAAAAATATTCTTAAACCCCGCGGCAAGAAGTCTTTTCATCGCATATTCAGGCGAAGTGATCAAATACATATCTTGCGTTTCACTTCTTTCACTTTTAAATTGCGTTTTAAAAGGGTCCAAATATGGCTCCATTCCGGGATGCGCAACCATAATCGGCGTATCCGTTTCAACAAACTTATTGCGCCAAAAAAACTCCCGAATCGCTTTTATAACTTTTGCACGTATTTCAAGTTTTTTCACTTCCATACACCGGATTTTAGCATAAGAAATTGATTTTGGGTAAATGTTTAAGGTATGGATTTTTTGGAATAAAAAAGTGTCACGGAAACCGAGTGGGCAAATCTATCCAAATACAAAGCTTTATGATAGAATATCCAACAGTATGATCGCAAAAACAATCTCATACGTACAAAAATCTTTCTACTATATCCTGCTGGCAGCAGTAATGGTATTTATCTACTTCAAATTCGGTGAAATCAAATATACGCTTCAGCTTTTCTCGAAAGGCGGACCCGTTTGGATAACACTCGCAATCATCGCACAAATCTTCACATATCTCTGCAACGCATATACATATGAAGGAATTCTCAAGATATTCAAACTTGAAAAAATTCTCACAACGCGCGAGCTTATGGAATCCTCAATAGTAATGCTCTTTTTATCCAAAATAATCCCGTCTCTCGGCATCAGCAATAACTGGTTTTTCGTATCTGTTCTGCACAAAAAAGGCATCGTGCCAAAACAAGGACTACAAGTCGTTGTACTCGAAGTCTTTACGTATTACGCATCACTTATCATATTAATGCTCGCCGGACTCGTTTATCTCGCAACGACTCATAATGTCACAAGATTTTTATTCTGGGGCACAGTGATTGGAATAGTACTTGTAATAATAATAACAGTGCTCATCGGCTGGCTTTTGGGGCATCACGAACAACTCCATAAAACAATCGCATGGCTAAAACGCAACTTTGCAAAATTCTCAGGAAATAAAGACGAAAGCATGTTACACAGCAAAGATCTTCAAGAAAACGACATAGAAAGTGCAATCGACGTCTTAAAATCAAAAATCAAATACTTATTTTGGCCTACATTCTGGCAAGTCGCGATGTTCCTCTTAAATTCATTTACAATATATTTTCTATTCAGATCGTTCCACGCACATCAAACATTCGGAACAGCAATGGTTGGATTTGTATTGGCGCAAGTCTTATCTCTCGTTTCACTTATACCAAGTGGAATCGGCATTTTTGAAGGCAGCATGGTTTTCTTTTATACTGCACTCGGTGTACCGCTTGAAATGGCCGTAATCATCACAATTTTATTCCGTGGGCTCTCAATGTTCGCCCCAATTCCAATCGGCTCATATTTATACAAAAAACTTTGCAGTACGAAAGAGCTAGATTGCTGTAAAAAGATTTAAAAAATAAACTTAAGCCACCTTTTTTTCTTTTTCTTCAAACCAACCACTGTCTAAATCATCGTTTCGGACCTTTTCATCATCGGCCAAATATGAACCATTAACAGCTCTATTAACCGCATCAATAATAACTGCCTCTTTTGGATGAATATGATCAAAATAAAACTCGTGCAAATCTGAAAGAGCGCTTTTAACGGTTTCGAAAGGCTTACCGCTCAAAGCTGAATAGTCTTTCTCATGCAAAACTTCTTGTCCTTTAATGTTTTTACAAAACACAGGCATAATCACATAACTTCCGTCTTTATCTTTATAACAAATAACACAATCAGCGCCTGTAAAATGAGCAAAACGACTTGCTGTAAACAACTTAGGATCAACAATATAAGCGTTATCACGCAAACCAACAGGAAGCTTTTCAAAACCTTTAGCTAAATCGCTATCTCCGGGAACAAGTTTCAAAATAGCCTCCATCTCTTCAGCGGAAAAACGATTATATCGCGCCAATCCATCAATATAAGCATCTAAGCCTTCTGCGGGACGAGCTTCATCAAATTCACCCTGTCTAAAAACTGCATCAGCTCTAGTTCGCGTATCAGCAAAATACTTAGGCTTAAGCTTAAAATTTAATTTATCAGTATCGGCAGCGGGATCAATTTCAGGTGAACTTGCATCTCTCAAACGAAATGGTTGCCAGACAGGATCATCTGGAGGAAAAAACAGATTGTCTTTTTGACCATTATTCGCATCACCCATATCAATTTTTATTATTTTATATATTAATTATAACATTTCATTATTATCTTGTCAAATACATATAGCCTCTCCCTCTTCCCTCTTTAGACTCAAACGCTTAAAATAACGTTAGAAATTATATCATGCTACCATATCCAAACATAAACCCCGTCCTCGTAACTCTCGGAACTCTCGAAATCCGCTGGTATGGCTTAATGTATATTTTAGCTTTTACATTCGGAATACTGCTTATTAAAAAATTCTTTGGTGAACGCAAAATTTATCTATCAAAAGATTTCCTTGTAAATTTACTTTTAGCCGCACTCCTAGGCGTTTTAATCGGCGGCAGAATTGGGCACGTTCTCACTTCATATCAATCTTTTTATTTCGCAAATCCACTCGAAATATTCAAAGTCTGGAAAGGCGGAATGGCATTTTTTGGCGGCGTAATCGGATTTGTCGTCGCGTTTTACATCTTCAGCCGCATTGAAAAAATCTCGTTCTATAAAATCATGGACTTGATAATCCCGTGCATACCGCTCGGAATCGCGTTCGTGCGTATCGGAAATTTCATAAACGGCGAACTTTATGGCAAGGTAACAAAATCCGCCATTTGCATGTATTTTCCAGATGATCCGGGACGATGCAGATATCCATCACAACTCTTCGAATTTTTGCTTGAAGGCGTCGCACTTTTCTTAATTCTTTTCTTTTTGCGCAAAAAGAAAATGGAACCTGGAATTCTAACCTGGCTTTTCGCAATCCTATATGGCATTTTCCGTTTTATTGCCGAATTCTTCCGCGAAATAGCGCCAGATCAAACACCAATATTTGGAATATTCTCGCTCGAACAAATGCTTGCGGCAATTATGACTATTATTGGCGCAGGAATGATTGCATTCATCTTAATTCGAAAAACTAACTCAGATTTGCCTTCGCAGACACCGCTCCCTCCGGTTTCTTCTCACTAAAAATCTTAATTTTGCCATATTCTCCATCGTATCCGGGCACAATTTTTAATTTACCCTCACGCACTTTCAAAACTCCTTCCGCGATTTTTGGTGTCGAAATTTTCGCAATTTCTTGTATAGGCGTTTTTAATAAAATCTTAAGTTCATTTCCAAGCACATAAATCAATTTCAAATATTCATGCTGCACTTTTACGCTTATTTCAGCGAAACCCATGGCATCAGCAATAATCTTGTCCAAAGAAACCAAATTTTTATAAGGGATATGTTTTTTTGGCACAAATCCAACTTCTCGATCAGCCAATTTTTCCACACGATTCAAAACTCCAACAGTCACTTTTCGAGAGCACTTAGGACAAATCCCATTGTATTTTCTCGTTTCTTCGGGCGGGCAAGACATATGACAAGCCGCATGCCCATCAAAATGATATCTTCCCTCTTCCGGAAAAAATTCAATCGTAAATAAAAACTTTTTTGGATCTTTTTCGCGCACCGCATTCCAAATCGCCGTATAACTCAAATCCGTATCAAAAACATTTGCCTCCCTCCCAATCCTTGGCAAAGAATGCGAATCCGAATTGGAAATCAAAGTCACTTTATCAAGCGCACTCAACCGCCAATTCATCGCAGGATCGCTAGATAACCCTGTTTCAATCGCAAAAATTTTATCAGTCCATTTTCCAAAACATTCTTCAAGCGAATCAAAACCGGACATTGATCCAAAAACAGAGAAATAAGGCGTCCAAATATGCGCCGGCACAAGCACCGCCTCTTCCGAAACCATAAAAACAATTTCAGCCAGTTTATCGGATGGCAAACCCAAAATCGGCCTTCCATCGCTCATCAAATTCCCAACCATACTCAGCCTTTTATTTATTTCTTCCGCAATTTCAAAAGACGGCACAGCAATCAAATTATGCACTCTTCTCCCCTTCCCGAGCGCCGTATAAATACTGCTAACTTCGCTCGTCAGCATAAACCGCATATCGCTCCTGCAACTTTCCGGCACATCATCTTTAAGCGTTTTCTCAATCTCGGGTTTCAGCTTAAACAAGCCATATTCCGCAGGTTCCAATTTTGAACGCAACTCTTTAAACCAAATCGGATGCGTAAAATCACCCGTCGCCATCACCTTTATTCCCTTCATCTGCGCCCATTTATAAAGATTTTCCAAATCCATCTTCCCGCTAGTCGCACGTGAATATTTTGAATGAATATGTAAATCCGCAACAAAAAGCATATGAACATTATAACATCGAAGTCACACCAAACTCAAAGTCACACCAACTCACTCCAAAAAAATCCCAATACAAAAATTCAAATTATTGGAATTTGAAAATTATTTGGCGTGACTTGGAGTGAATTGGGATAAATTGGAGTGACTTCTAAAGAAAAGATGGTTTCCACTTTATACTACACCCCATGCTCGGCACCTGCCCTTCTTTTGGCGCGACGCCTGCCAAAACCGAATCAATTGCGTCCTTCAAATCATGGCTTTGCACCTTGCTTTCATCCTTCCAATTATCATCAAATCTACCATGATAAACGAGCATTCTACGACCATCATAAACAAAAATATCCGGTGTGCAGACTGCGCCAAATTCCTTTGCGACTTCCTGCGTTTCATCTCTTAAATAAGGAAAATTCTGGCCCTTTTCGCTCACATATTTTTTCATATTTTCAAAACTATCTTCCGGAAAATCACTATCATCATTCGAATTTATTCCAATAAACTGCACGTTCTTATACTTATAATCGTTTTGCAATTTAATCATGCGTGACCAAACCGCTTGGACATAAGGACAATGGTTGCACATGAAAACAATAACCATAACTTTCGCATCCTCCCAAGAATCATGCGTATAAATCTGCTCATCCGTTCCTTTCAAAGAAAATTTCTTAATCAACGATCCAAGTTCAATTTGTTTTGATTCAGTAAGCGCCATGATTTAATTATAGTGATATAATAAAAAAAACACTAACCAAACTCACCATGTCTCCTTATTATCTCATTCTCTCAATCACAGTCCTCTATTTCATCTTCGCATTTTCTAAAAATTGGATCAAAAAAACATTCAAAATCGCGCCGTGCTCAATTTGCGCAGCAGTCAGCGTAACTTGGATTTGCGCATTTGCTTTTTATCTTCTTGGAGGCAAAATCGATCTAACTATTATTACTCTTTTAATCGGTGAAAGCATCGGCGGACTTATGTATAAAGCCGAAGGCTGGTTCAAAAAATTTGACCTTCAAAAATTCTGGCTCATGCGCTTAATCATTATCGTCGGCGGCACAGCAACGATGTATTCATTTTTAACGCGCCAATTCGAAATAACAATGATTTCCGCAGTCGCATCAATAATTCTAATGATAATCGTTTTTGTTTTACAAAAGCCAAAAAACACACCAAAAAGCACAAATAAAATCAACGATATATTAGATAATTGCTGCTAAGACCTGTGCTCCACTACGTGGAGCGGTCTGCTAATTTACTCCCAATTTTGCAAAATAAGTTTCAAAGCTTGAAACCGGATAAACTCCAAAGAAAGCTTTTTCACCATTCACAAAAAATGTTGGCGTACCTTCAACTTCCGCAGCGATACCTTCTTTAAGGCTATTCACAACAAATTCTTGATATTTGTTTGAAGTTAAACATTCTTTAAATTTTGCTTCATCAAGTGAAAGTTTTTTCGCTAATGATACGAAAACATCCTCAGCTTTTTTATTTCCGCTCCATTGTTTCACGTTCGTATAAAGAGAATCGTGCATTTCCCAATATTTACCTTGTTCAAAAGCACACTGTGATGCTTCAGCGGCTTTTTCAGCCTGTGGATGAATACTAAAAAGCGGAAAATTCTTCATATAAAATTTAACCTTTCCTGTATCAATGAATTTTGCTTTAAATTCAGGCCAAACCTGTGTTTCAAATCCACTACATGCGGGACATTGAAAATCGCTAAATTCAACAACTGTGATTGGTGCGGAATCGGATCCGAGTGCAACTAAATCTTTCATGTTAAATGAAACGACTTTATCCTCAGGCTGTTTTTCAGTCGTGACGACGGTTTTATCAAAAAGTGATGTCCATTTTCCGACGCAATAAATAGTTGCCGCACCCAAAATAAGGCCAATCAAAAAGAAAAACGCAACCATCCAAACGTTTATATTTTTCATTTTCATAATGAAGGGGTTAATTAAATAAATGAAAATTTACGAACAAATTATTTCATTCTCTTTGTAAGAGTCTTAAGACCCTTATTGGAAAGCATCATTTTCTCAAATTTTCCGGTTGTCTTATTGAAAACTCTTTTAACGGTCAAAGCCGGGAAAAAACGTCTTAAAGTCTTTCTATTTGAATGACTTACATTTCTTCCAACTTGTACTTTTTTACCTGTAACTGCACATTCTTTAGCCATATATAATTTTATTTAAATAGTTAAGCACATCCAAGTTTAGCATATAGCAAACAAAAATCAATTTGATTTTGAAAAAAGATTTGGTACAATAGCTTTTTAAAAGACACATAAAACCACTATGGACAAATTTCGCATTGAAAAAGACACCTTAGGTCACATTCAAGTTCCTGAAGATTCATATATTGGCAGTTTCACAGCAAGAGCAAAGCAAAACTTCCAAATAAGCGATTTAACGGCATCAAAACATTTTATACGTGCAATTGGAATTGTTAAATTAATATCATCGCAATCAAACGCAAAACTCGGCTTAATCGACCCAAAACTCGCAAAAGCCATAGAAACGGCCGCAAAAGAATTTATTTCCGGCAAATTCAACGAAGAATACAAGCTGGACGTGTTTCAAGCTGGCGCAGGCACACCTTTTAATATGAATGCCAATGAAATCATTGCCAACCGCGCAAATGAGCTCCTTGGTGGCAAAAAAGGAGAATACCAATTTGTTCATCCGAACAATCACGTAAATATGTCACAATCTTCAAATGACATAATTCCGGTCGCACTTTGCATCGCAATTCTATTCGGCGCAAAACCAATGTTAAAAAGCTTAAGCGAATGTGAAAAAGCTCTCCGCGCAAAATCAAAACAATTCAGAAATGTTTTAAAAGTCGGTCGCACACATTTGCAAGACGCAGTTCCAATCACGCTCGGCCAAGAATTTGGCGCATATGCAGACGCAATTAAGCGCGACATGGACAGTCTTATTTATTCGCTCAAAAGCATGAAATATCTCGGAATCGGCGGAACCGCAATTGGAACCGGAATAAACACAGATCCACGCTTTAAAAAAACGTTCATTAAGCTCATCGAAAGTTATACAAAAATCAAATTCAAAAACGAACGAAACACCATCGAATCAAATCAAAATATCAGCAAATTCGTATACTTTTCTTCAGTCTTAAAAACGCTTTCATATAACCTTCTCCGAATCGCAAATGACCTCAAGTTGCTCAACATGGGTCCACTCGCAGGAATCTCAGAAATCAGCCTTCCCGAAGTTGAACCAGGTTCTTCAATCATGCCTGGCAAAATCAACGCCTCGATCGTTGAATGTCTTCAAATGATTTGCCTGCAAGTTATAGGAAACGATCAAGCGGTTTCAGTCGCTTCTCAGCTCGGCCAACTTGAACTTAACACAATGACTCCCCTCGTGGCTTTTGATATTTTATGGTCGCTTTCACTCATGCAAAACGGCTTGGATATGTTCACAAATTCCTGCGTAAAAGGAATTAACGCTAACGAAACACGATGCAGAAAAAACTTTGAAAGAAGCCTTTGCACAGCCACAGCTTTAAACCCATATCTCGGCTATCAAAAAACCGCTGAAATCGTCAAAAAAGCTCTAAAAACAGGCAAAAAAATCAAATACATCATCATCGACGAAAAAATCCTTACTAAAAAGCAATTCGACTCCATCATGCGCATCCAACACGTCACAAAGCCATACAATATTAAAAATATGCTGAAAGGGTTGAAAAGATAATTTCCAAGTCACACCAACTCACTCCAATTCATTCCAAAAAATTTCCAAATCACTACAAGGTCCAATTCCCAAATATTGTGTCAGAAGTTTGTTAAACCTTGTTTAGAAAAATTTAACATCAAAGCTGTAAAATATCGGCATGATTTACGACTTAGAAGAAAGATTATGCAAATTCAGCAAATCGATAATTGAATTCATAAAAACAGCTAAAAAAAGTCAAATGAGCGAAAATGCATTGATGCAATTGTTGCGTTCCGGAACAAGTATCGGAGCAAATTATTGCGAAGCAGATAATTCCGAATCAAAAAAAGATTTTATACATAAAATAGGCATTTGCAGAAAAGAATCGAAAGAAACCAAGTATTGGCTTAAAATCATCGAATATTTATTCCCAAATGAAATAGAAAAGATTTCACCACTACAACAAGAAGCAAAAGAAATTAACCTTATATTGAACTCTATTTATATAAAATTGAAAAATGGTTAACCTCTTGGAGTGAATTGGTATGAATTTGGATTTGGAGTGACTTTCTTGGTATGACTTGGAGTGAATTGGTATAAATTGGAGTGACTTTTTCTATACAACCGGCGCCGTAAACTTCTCATCTTCCGGAAGCCCGCTTGAACCACTCGCCGCCGTTCCTCCGCTCGTATCATTCGAATCCCCTGCCTGTCCGCCAAGTCTGTCTTTATCAAATCTGGAAATCATTTTTTCAACTTCGGCTCTTGGAGCGGCATATTTTTCACGGCACATTTGAATAATTTTTTGAGAAAAATCTTTTTTTGGATCATTAGGCGGAATATCAAGCGTTCTGGCAGAAAATGGATCACGCAATTGCCCATCAACAATCATCTTGATATAAAATTCGCGCATCGCCAAATTGATAATGTCATTTGCCTTAAAAACAGGCGTAAACTCCTTCTCCATAGCATAAGCATCATCCGCACCAACTCTAAATGTAATAATCGAACCAACGTTACCAAACACCGTAGCTTTGATGTTTGGAGCAAGCTGACCAATATGCTGATGTGAGATCGTCAAATTCAAACGATATTTACGAGCTTCAGATAAAATTTCTTCAAATGTTTTTGTAGCAAAGTTTTGGAACTCATCAACGTAGAAATAAAAGTCATGACGATCTTCCTCACGCATTGCCGCGCGCGTCATAGCCGCCTGATAGATGGCTGTAATAAACATGGAACCAAGAAGATTACTCACCTCTTCCGAAAGATTTCCCTTTGAAACAGACATAAGTAAAATCTTTTTCTTATCCATGATTTCACGCATGTTCAACTTGTTTTCCGGTTGACCAACAATGTTACGAACCAAAGGTGTCGCAACAAACTGTCCAACCTTATTCAAAACCGGAACAATGGCTTCATTATCAAATTTTTCAGACCATGCCGCAAACTCATTAACCCAGAAGTTTTTAACAACCGTGTCTTGAACTCTCGCAACAACGTACTGTCTATAGTTTTTATCTGTAAGCATTTTCAAAATTCCAAAAATCGTCGAATTTGGACATTCAAAAAGAGCCAAAATCGTATAACGAAGAACGTGCTCAACTCTTGAAGTCCAGTTGCTACCAAACATCTTTTTAAAGATTTCAATAAAACCCATTGCAACGTGCTGACGATATGCAGGGTCAACAGCCGCAATCGGATTAAATCCA
>Ga0172379_10011087_pt1 | contig 10814 bp, 9 predicted proteins | sample GrowelOW334metaG_FD_119756 | JGI IMG/M metagenome (GOLD analysis project Ga0172379, IMG submission 119756) | Groundwater microbial communities from an aquifer near a municipal landfill in Southern Ontario, Canada - Groundwater well OW334 metaG | ecosystem: Environmental > Aquatic > Deep... | reverse complement strand
GGCGACTTTGCGAATGAAGTTCTCCCAGTCCGCTATATCTCGCGGCGGCGATGAGGATATGTTGCCGCCGTAGGGCGACGGCGCGTCGGGGTTCTTAGCCGCCCACTTCGGCGTCATTCCCAGCGTGAAAATAAGTTTGATGTTTTTCGCACGCGCGAGCCGAACATAATTGTCGAGAAGAGCCCAGTCCCATTTTCCTTTTTCCGGCTCAAGCGTCGGCCAGCTTATGCCCGAATCCCACGTGCGAAAAGTTCCGAATGGAACTGCCGAAAATGCTTTCTCGTATCCCGGATGTGAATGGACGTGGAGGCAAAACGAATCATCAGAAATTGTATTTGGAGCAGAATCGGCCCGCGCGGGCGCGGAGGCGGCAATCGCGAAAGTTGCGTAAATGAGCAAATTAATAATTAGCGGCGCGAAGCGTTTCATAGGCAAAATATATATTGAATGATGCGGTTGGGCAAGAGTAGGAGGCGCCTGTTTCTATTGGCGCATATAATTTACACAGCAATTCAAAAAAAGGCGGCCACTCAGGGCCGCCTCTTCGGAATTGTTTTAGTTTTTAATATTTCTGCTAAATCCCCAACTGCTGCTGTCATTTTACAGCAAATGAATACTGCTTAAACGATACGCGTGTGAAACCAGTGACCTCGCGGATTTTCGGAATCGGCGCCTGCATGTTGTCGATGAAACCGTTCAATGCGCCGAGCAGAATGAAAGTATCCTTCATGCTTGGAGGCATGATGCTGCGGTCAAAGCGGATGAAGAGGTCCGGTCCGTCGGCCTTGCATTTTACGCTTTTGGAATCCATTTCCGTTTTGCCGTTTATCTGCCTGGGAACCATACAACTCGGGACTTTAGGAGGCGCGGCGGGTTTGGCGGCCGCTTCTTTTTTGTCCGCCGGTTTCGCGGCTTTAGCGCCGTCCGCCGGTTTCGCGCTTTCGGCCATGCTGCCGGCGGCTGCAGACGCGAGAGGCGCGTAAATGATCGGAAACGCGAGATTCGCTTTATCTTTGAATTTATCCTTTGCTTCAGGCGACATCAGCACTGCGGCGTCATTGAATTCATTCAGCTCTTTGGCGTCGACAATCATCGCCATGTAAGCGTTGATATGCGTCGGGTTCATAGTGCCTTTTTTAATGTTCCCTTCGACGCTCTGATCGATATAGAAGTATTTATCGTCCATACCGATGCGGAGATCGAGAATCTTGAAGTTGTCTTCAATGATCTCCGTGGGTTTTCGCTGTTCCGGTCCGATAGCGCCGGGAACCATGCAGCCATCGCCGAACGGCGGCCACTCTGCGCTGACTTTGCAGGGCAGGTGGATGGCTACGTTGCCGAAGGAGTCTTTCACGCGCGGGTAGAGAAGGGCTTTCCCAGCTTTTTTGATTCCGGGTATGTTTCCGGCCCAAGTTCCGGCGCCGGCGGCGTTGAGCTTCACCGGACCGATAAATGAATTTCCGCCGTCGAGCGAATAGTAAACGGAAGCTTCGACGATTTTATCAATCGCGCGCTTGTCATCATAAGAAGCTTTGATTGTAACCTTGACCGGTTTGCCGACAGAGGCAGGTCCGATAACGACGCTCTTGATCGAAGGCGTGAATCTGTGTTTGAGTTTCTCGTTGACCATTCCGATCATGTTCTTCTGTTGCTCGGCTGAAATCTGCGGGCCTTTCGCGCCGGGTTTCCCGGCCGGGGCTGCGCCGGTTTTAGCCGCCTGCGCGGACGCGAATGTCGCGAGCGTAAATAACATCGCCGCTCCCGCGGCCGCGGCTCCGATCGTTCTGAAGATGCTCTTTTTCATTTCTGCCTCCTTGGACTCAGAGCGAAACGCTCAGTCCGCTTATATTTTTATCATTCGGTCCGCTAATGCGGATGGAAAATCTCGGGCTTCTGCGGCTGTAGACTTTCAGAACCGCGAGGTTCGCGCCTGATTTCAGTTCGGCGTCGAACGCTTTCTCCTGATCCTTGAACGCATCGGCGGAAATGATCGCTTTTCCATTCAGCCAAAGGCTGATTGTGTCGTCGCTTCCGTAAATTTTCAGAACGGCCTTTTCGGCGCTCTTAACATTCATTTTGAAAGCGGCGTAATAGGCGGAGTTGGGATTGCGAAGCGAAGCGTTTCTGCGGAAATCGATAGCGCCAGAATCCGGAATATTAGTCAGGTCAATCCATGAGATATCGACGCCGGTGGGCGAAGCGATGGGAGCTGCGAAGTCGATTTTCGCCGGGTCGATGTAATCCTGTCCGTCGTTCGGGAGCGGGCCGAGCGCTTTAACGGCGAGAACGAATACTCCGCCGGAGCTGAGCAGGTCCTTCGCTTTTCCGTCCTGCCCGCTCAGCGAATAGAGTGTGGCGAGCTTCTTGACGCGTTCCTTATTCGCCGGATTGATCTTGACAGCCTCTTCGAGGAAAACAATTTGTTGCTTAACGGCAGCCTGACCGGTGAGCTTGTCGGCTTCAGTTTCGAGAGCGGCGGCTCGCGAGTCGAGAATTCGCGATGCTTCCGCGGCCACTTCCTTGTTTTTCAGGTTCACAGCGTCCTGAAGAGCTTTGACGCTCTTGTCGCCGGGTATTTTGTCGAACGCTTCGAGGATAGCTTTTGCTACGGATGGTTCTGCGCCTTTCATCGCGTCGACCAGCGCCGGAACCGCCGAGTCATCTTTGGTTTTGTCGCACTGGACGCCGATGAGCAATGCCACATTCTCGCGGGTCAGGGCCGACAGCTTTTTGTTCTTCATAGCTTTGAGCAGCTTCGGCATCGGGTCTTTTGCGGACACGCTGATAATGCCGAGCGCTTCTTCCTGTTTATTCTTATCGCCCAGCATGCTGATCGCCTTGTCGATGTCGTCGGAACATCCGGCTGCTGCGATCATAATCACGACCGCGAAAAACAAACCCAAAAGTCGTCTTTTATTCATTTAAGCCTCCTTCAAATGCGGGCGGGCCGCTAATGGCCTCCCATCATTAAATAACGTACAATTATATATCTCTTTTTGCGATTAATGTAAAGCCTGAATTTGTCTCTTGGCAATATAGGCGCCGATATGGCGACCGCGGAGGCGAAAACGGCGGCGCTTCATCCGATACGGTATTTTTATTGAAACCGCGGGGAGAGGTCATTATAATACCTCGGAACGTTTGCGTTTGAGCTGTTATCAAATGCGCGCAGGAGCATGAAAGGCCGGAAATGTCGACGGGAGAGAATGACGCGGAAAGGATTGTTCGCCGCGAGACAGTTAAATATTTCCATAGGGAAATCCACAACCGCTACCGGATGGAGCATATCCTTTCCATCCCCGAAGTCAGGAAAAACGATCTTCTCAATGGCCTGAACCAGACGGATATAGACCGGTTCGAGTCTCTTTTTCTCAGCACTGTTTATCCCGAACTGGAATCCCGGGAAAAGCGCGACCGGAGTTTCGGCTCGCTGGTTCGCATGCTCAGAAATCCCCGGAAGCTCGCGCATATAATTCCGGCTATCCCACGCATTATGCTTAAACACGGAACGCAATTCCCTTACGCGCTCCGCGTCGGCTTGAACTCGGTTCTCGCGTTCAATCATTCGATGCGGCTCGAAAACAAGATGGTCGAAAATCTGATCCGAATGGCGCGCGAGGACGAAATCAGGATCGACAACGATTATCAGATCGAACACGAGGATTATCGCGCCGCGTACACAATGGCGCCCTATGCGAACGCGAAGCACATGATCGGCCTCGCCCACAGCGTCATGACAGCCGGCAGTCAGGGCAACATCATGAACATTGCATGGGAAATCATGAACGATGTTCAGGCGTCGCTGATCTACAAGGACATGGGGCGCGCGGATGCCGGACTCGAATCCGAACACTCGCAGGATATAGACGCGATCGAGTACGGAAAAACTGCTCTCGACAACATTCGCTCCACATTCAATCTTTATGACAACAAGGGAATGCTGCGGCTGATCGATATTTCGTATGTGAATGAGCTTGATTATATAGATGTAATGTACGGCAAAAAGAAACCTTCGTAAACGAAGATGAAATCCTGCAAATCGTAATTGCGAATAACCTGCCGACGGAAACAAAGAAATTTTCGATATAAATATTTCAAATCAATGTTTTTTGGTAAAATTAATCTTGCTGTTTTATAAAAAGGGTTATGTAATGCCTGAAAGTGCGAAAACTTTAAGCGGCTCCAAGAACCTCGCAACAGGCCGAATGGAATATATCGACAACCTGCGGGTATTGCTTACCGTTCTCGTGGTTATGCATCACACGGCCTGCACATACGGGGATGTCGGCGGCTGGTATTACCACGAAGGCCGGCAGGACACGATAACCATGGCGCTGCTCGGCATATTCACAGCGTTCAACCAAGCCTATTTCATGTCGTTATTTTTCATGCTTTCAGGCTTTTTCGCGCCGCAATCATTTTATAAAAAAGGCGCATGGCATTTTATTAAAGACCGGCTGATAAGGCTCGGAATTCCTTTGATAATTTTCGATATCGCTATTAACCCTGTGATCGTATACGCAAAATACGTTAAGTTCGAACATTACTCAAAGGGCTTCATTTCTTTCTTTTCCGAATACATGAGTCGTTTTTATGGAATTGGACGAGGACCGCTTTGGTTTGTAGACACGCTTCTGATTTTTTCGATTGTTTACGCATTGTGGGCGGCGTTGACAAAGCGCGCAAAGCCGACCGAAGGACGAAATGGAAAGTTTCCCGGCAACGGAGCGATAGCGCTGTTCGCGCTCTCTATGGGCGCTTCGGCATTTATAATCAGGCTGTGGAAGCCGGTCGGGAGCAGTTTCGAATTATTGAATCTTCAGGTTCCTTATATTTCGTTATATATTGCGTTGTTTATAGTCGGCATTGCAGCCAGCGAAAGAAACTGGTTTCAGGCGATAGAGGAACGAACCGGAAAAATCTGGAGGAAGGTTGCCATAGCCGGGTTGATCATGTGTCCCGTGTTGATGATCGCCGGCGGCGCGCTGGACGGTGATCTGAAGAATTTCATGGGCGGCTTTAAGTGGCAGGCGGCGGCATACGCATTCTGGGAGCCGTTCGTTTGCATGGGCATTTGCGTCGGATTGCTCGCGCTGTTCAGGGATAAGTTTAACCGCCGGGGAAGATTATTGAAGCTGATGGCGGAAAACGCATATACGGTTTATATCATTCACGCGCCGGTTCTTGTTTTTGTAAGCCTTTGGCTTCGCGGCATTATGCTGCATCCGCTGATAAAGTTCGCTGGCGTATCGGCAATAACCGTTACGCTTTGTTTTATGCTGAGCCATTATGCGATCAGGAGAATTCCCGGAGCGAAACGAATTTTGTAGACATTGGTATTTCGGGCGAGGGCGAAAGCCGCAAAATCCAGATACTTAACAAGTGAATATTATCGAATGAAAAATCGCTTCGATATCTCTACTTATAGGGCGCAAATCTGAAAAGTTTGTGAAAAGAGGTTTGGAGACAAACACTTTTCAAAGCGTTTGTCTCCAGTCACTTAATCTTTTTAGATGTTCAGGCTTTTAACGACATCGATTATTTCAGGGAGAGTTTTGATAACAGGGCAGCCGGGATTGTGGCGGCCGGTGGGGTCGATTAACACAGGGGCGATTCCGACCGCGCGCGCGCCGTCGACATCCGCCGAGACGATGTCGCCCACATGGACGCAGGACTCTGCCTTTTCGCCTGCGAATTCGAGAGCGAGCTTGAATATCTTAGGGTCAGGCTTTTCGTAGCCGACGAGTCGCGAGTCGATTGCGAAATCGAGCAGCTTATCCAAGCCGGTTTCTTTCAGGACGCTGTGCAGTCTGCCGTCGGCGTTTGATATGATCCCGAGCTTGTAGCCGTCGCTCTTGAGCAGTCGCAGCGTTTCGAATGAATCCTCTGGCGCGAAAGACCAGAGGCTGCGGGCCGCGTTCTCAGCGCTCAGGCGGTCCTTGGCAGAGACAACGAGCGATTCGTCGATCATGCCGACGCCGCGCAGCATGGTCGTGAAATAAATCTCCCACACTTTTTCGTCGCTGCCGTCTTTGCCGCCTAAGTAAACATCCACAGCGCGTCGCGCGTCGTACTCGGCCTCGATCAGCGCTGCGGGCGTCGTTTCGAGACCGGCCTCGGCGACAAGCTTCGCGATGAACTCATAGTCCGGATAGAGCAGGGTGTTCCCCGCGTCGAAAAAAACGGCTTTGATCTTTCTTTCGCTCATTTCACATCCATTCGTAACGTATATTCCTCAGACTCCGAATAAACGTCCCCATTATTCTAACAGCGCCCGGAAATTAGGCAATGAAAAATAATGTAAATTAATTGGAAGGTAAAATTTGCATTAGCGTTGAAAATTCAAATATTGCGATATCATTCAGGCTGGCAATCAAATTGTATCTTTTGCGTTTTAAGACAATGATTCTACTCACGTGAAAAAGTTCACAAATTTTATTTTTCTGTCTTTTCATGGCGGTTGTTATGTTATAATAACGCGGTCTGAACGGCAATTTGCATCACGCATCATTGGCTAAAGCATCTAAAGGGCATAGGAATAAAGGCGGCAATAGGCGTTAGGCCTTTGGCCTTGGGCTAAAAGAACAAGAAAAAAATTGAAATGTATTTCTTCTTTAAAGCCTAAAGCCCAATGTCTAAAGTCTAAAGCCGAATTTTGAAAAAAGGGAGGCGCCTTATGGATTTTTCGATAACAGAGGAGCAACAGGCGTTTGTGAAAAGCGTTTACAGCTTTTCCAAGAATGAGCTTGCGCCGCTGATGGAGGAGTACGAGCTGAAAGGCGAGTTCTGCTGGCCGGCGTGGAACAAGATGGCGGAGTTCGGAATGATGGGGCTCCCTTTTCCGGAGGCGTACGGAGGCGCGAACGCGGGCGTCATGACGACGTGCCTCGGGATGGAAGCGCTTGCGCGCGGCGGCTGCGACGCCGGAACGTGTCTCGCGTGGGGCGCGCACACAATTCTGTGCGGCGTTCCGATCTGGCTGATCGGCACGGAAGAGCAAAAACAGAAATATCTGACGAAGTTGACAAACAGCGAATGGGTCGGCGGTTTTGGGCTGACTGAGCCGGGCGCCGGTTCGGACGCGGCGAGCGTTAAGACGACTGCCGTCAAAAAAGGCGACAAGTACATCCTGAACGGCACGAAGATGTTCATCACCAACGGGCCGATCGGCAAGGTATTCGTCGTCATCGCAGTAACGGACAAGAGCGCGGGCCACATGGGCATCAGCGCATTTCTCGTCGAGAGCAGTTTCCCGGGATTCTCCATCGGCAAGGAACTAAACAAGATGGGCAACCGGACATCGACGACGTCCGAACTGATTTTCGAGGACTGCGAAGTGCCGAAGGAAAACCTGCTCGGGCCGGAAGGCATGGGCTTCATTCTCGTCGGCAAGACGATTCTCGAATACGAACGCTCGTGCCTGCTGGCGGCGGGCCTCGGCGGCATGGAATACTGCCTCGACCTGTCGGTGAAATACGCGAAGGAGCGAGCGCAGTTCGGAAAGCCGATCGCGCAGTTTCAGGCGATTCAGCGCAAGATCGCGGATATGAAGATAGGAATCGAAGGCTCGCGGCTCGCGCTCTACCGCGTTGCGTGGATGAAGGACAACAATATTCCGGCGATGCTCGAAGCGTCGGTGGTTAAGCTTTTCATGTCGGAAGTCGGCCTGAAGGTCGCTGATCACGGCGTACAGATTCACGGCGGCTACGGCTACATGAAGGAATATCCGGTTGAACGCCACTACAGGGACGCGAAGCTCGGCACGATAGGGGCCGGCACGTCCGAGGTTCAGCGGATGATCATCAGCAAGAGCGTACTCAACCCCAAAAAGAAAGGGGCAAAATAACAATGGATTACAAGCTGACCAAGGAACAGGAACAGTTTCAAAAAGAATTCAAAGCGTTTTGCGAGGCGGAGATAGCGCCCGGCGCTGCGGCGGTTGATTCAGCGGGCGATTTCCCGATGGAGAATTGGAAAAAGCTGGCAGCCCGCGGGATTCAGGGCTTGATGATACCGAAGGAATACGGCGGGCAGGGCGGCTGCCTGATAATCGGCGTGACGGCGATCGACGCGCTGGCGTCGGCGTGCGGCTCAACTGCGATGGCGGTCGGCACGAGCATGTTCTGCGGCGCAAAGGCGATTGAGGCGCATGCGACGCCGGTTGTGAAGGAGAAGGTTCTGAAGGCGCTCGCGACAGGCGAAGCGATATGCGCGTTCGCGGTCACCGAGCCGGGTTGCGGCTCCGACGTGGCGGCGATTACGACGACTGCTGAGAGAAAAGGCGATTCGTTCGTCATCAACGGGACGAAATCATATCTTACAAACGCGCCGGTTGCTGACTACATTGTTGTAGTCGCGAAATCGGGCGAGGTTGACGGCAAACCGAAGTTTTCGGTTCTTCTGGTTCCGAAGGGGACGCCGGGGATTACGATCGGTGAATCGTACAAGACGATGGGCTTGCGCGGGGCGTTGGCGGCAAGCGTGAAATTCGAGAACTGCGAAGTTCCGGCTGAAAATCTTCTCGGCGCCGAAAACGAAGGTTTCAAGATTGTGATGGATTCCATGGATTACGCGCGGCTGAACGTTGCGGCGGTTTCCAACGGAATATCATCTGCGGCGTTTTTCGCGGCGAAGAAGTATTCCGAGAACCGGGTAGCGTTCGGAAAACCGATCGCGCTGCATCAGGACATAGCGTTCCGCGTCGCCGACATGCATGTCGAGTGCGATGTTGCGCGGATGCAGACGTATCAGGCGGCGTGGATGAAAAAAGAGGGAATGAAATGTTCGCCGACGATAGCGATCGCCAAGGTTGCGGCGTCCGAAGCGGCGGTTGCGAATGCGGGACGCGCAGTGACGGTGTTCGCCGGCCATGGCTACATGCAGGGAAGCGCGGTCGAGCGTATTTTCCGGGATGCGAAACTAATGGAGGCGGCGGCTGGCACTAACGACATTCTGCGCGGCATAATCGCGGCGGATGCTCTTAGGGATTGATGTAAACATCAGAAGACTATCGATATTAAATAAACCCGGATTGTTCTGATGAATGTCCGGGTTTTTTATTTCCGCCTGAAACAAGGGAAAGGCGCTGTTCCATGCTTGTTGACGGCGCGGCTTGGCTTCCTTAAAATCATTCTGCGAGGTTAGCGGAGCAAATTGTTTTTCATCAACGGGGGGCGGCATGAATTTTAAAACGGTTCGTGAGTACAATTTTCCTGTGGACAAGACGGTAAAGATATTTTTCGACAGCGATGAATCTTATGACATGAACGAACTGGCGAATGTGACCGCGTGGAAGGTCATCGATGAAAAAGACTACGGGGACCGCCGGGTTGGAACGAAAGAATGGTGCGCGCACAGCCAGATTCCGCCGGTTTTGCAGCATGTTATCAATCCCAGAATGCTTACATGGCTTGAACACTCCGAATGGAACCGCGTGACGAATGTCTACACTTTTACGATCGTCCCGCATTTTCTGAAAAAACAAGTATCATGCAAGGGCAAGACCTCTTACTTTGAGAAAAGCCCTGACAAATGCGGAAGAACTTTTGAGATCATGCTGAAAGTGGACATTCCAATATTCGGCCCCATTTTTGAGAATTTTATTCTGGGAGCGCTGAAGCAGAACGAAGAACAGGATTTCATTTTGTCCGTAAAGTCGCTCGAAAAAGTTTACAACAAGAAATAGCCCGCATTTAGCCGGCGCAAAGCGATTATTTTGTTTTCCTTCTTAAACTCTACTCTTCAGCATAGTATTATTATTCTATTGAACATTTCATTTTAAGTTAGAATTCAAGAAGATATGAACGATTACGAAGACAAACTGAAACGAGAGTTGGAATGGCACACGGGGCAGGGGTTCAGGGCGAAGCATTTCCTGAACAGGAGCGTTTTCTTTTCTCCTGAGCGCAATGCGTTTAACTATGTATTCCCGAGAAAGCGCCTTGCGCTGATGATGGACCGCGCTATCGCGGGAGCGGGCATGAAGGCGCCAGCCATGCTCGTCGCGCCGCTCGGAACCGGCGAAGACATGATTTACATAAGCCATATAACGCCCGACATCAGCGGCATAGATATTTCCGAGGATGCCGTTCGCGCTGTTAGCGCCCCGAATCTGAAGAAATTCACCGGCGACGTCAAAGACATGTCAATGTTTCCGGATGAGAGTTTCGATATTGTCGTCGCCTCGCTTTTCTTCCATCATTTTGTAAATTACGGATTCGAACCATATCTGAATGAAATGAATCGCGTGCTCAAGCCGGGCGGCTATCTGTTTTCGCTGGAGCCGAGTTCTCTGAACCCGTTTGTTTGGGCGATGCGGCTGGCAAAAATGTTTTTCGGAAACATTACAGGAACTGTGGAGGATGAAGCTCCGTTCTATCCGCCGCGTCTGGCGGCTGCAATGGGAAAGTGCGGATTCGACGGCGTTCGAATAGAAGGCGCAGGATTCGCGCATAACCGCACGCCGATCTTCGCCTCAAAAATACTGAACGCTGCTACGCTTCCTTTATTGCGCTCGCCGGTTGTAAAGCACTTCTGCTGGATGTGCGTGTTTCAGGGCATAAAGAAAAGTCCCGAGATAAACTAACCGAGTGGAAATATCGTCAAAAAAAGAGCGGCCGCGAAGGGCCGCCCTTTTATTAATTTTCTGTTTGCCGCTGTTAAAAAGTTTTCGAAATCGACCCTACATTGCCCACCGCATCGGTGGCGCGTATCAGCAGCGTATGCGGCGCGTCGCCGGACGGTTTGATGATGAAGCTGAATTTCTCGTTCGACGAGTCGTTGATCCTGTCTTCCGGCATAACCATAATCCATTC
>Ga0172379_10011086_pt1 | contig 10814 bp, 12 predicted proteins | sample GrowelOW334metaG_FD_119756 | JGI IMG/M metagenome (GOLD analysis project Ga0172379, IMG submission 119756) | Groundwater microbial communities from an aquifer near a municipal landfill in Southern Ontario, Canada - Groundwater well OW334 metaG | ecosystem: Environmental > Aquatic > Deep... | reverse complement strand
CTGCGTTAACTTAATGACCCGCCCTGACGCGTCGTAGCCGATCGAAAGCGCCGAACCGTCGGTTTCGCTGATCGAGGCAACCCGCTTCGAAGCCCCGTCATAGGTGTAGGTCGTGACATAAGTCTTGCCGTCGGCAATGCTATTGTCATCCGGCGTCAGATCAACCGTAACGCTGGTAAGCCGGTTCGCACCGTCATAGCCGTAGCGGGTCCGCGTCAATGTCTTGGCGGTATTCGTCGTTAGATCGGTATACCCCGTAACAATCTGGGTGATGTTATTGCCCAACCAGGCATATTGCTCATACTCGCCATTGGCGGTCGTCACTCGCGTGAGGTTTGCCCCGTCGTAACTGAAGTTCAGCGCATTACCGTTCGTGTCGGTGGCGGCCGTAATGCGCCACTGGCCATTATAGACGTTGGCATACGTCTCGGAGATTAGGCTGTCGCTGTCGGTCCACGTCCACGTCGAGCCGTTATAGCTCAACGTATCGAATGCCCCCGCCCCGTCCGTCGCGCGATAGGACGTCCCATTCCACGCATAGGTGATTTCCGAACCGTCGCCGGACACACGCTTGATCGTGCTCCCGCTGGCATTGATCGTCCCGGTCAGGCCATAGACGCGCCGGTCGGTGCTTTGCCGCCAATTATCGCCATTGTCGTCCGACAGGTCGCCCAAACTGTTATAGGTCCGCGCGATCGACACGTCGGGACCACGTCCGACCAGAAACTCATCACCCTTGCTAATCAGCAAATTGCCCGTGGCCGCATTCAGCGACACCTGCTCGCCCGAGCGCCCGAGCGTACCCGATCCCAGCAACCCCGAAGCGCCAAGCGTCGTGCCCGACCCCCGTTCGAAACCCGCACCCAGACCGGTGAAAATCGAAACCATGACAACCCCCGTGTCGATCGACACCGGAGAGCGAACTAGCCGCTCCCGGCATTATGCAGGGGTGATCCGCGCAAGCCCGAAATAGTTTAGCGATTTTTTTGACGGTGACGATAATTGCCGGGGTAGCGATCGCGAACGCGCCGTCCACCATCCAGCCATCCTCTACATTCCGTTTTGGGTTGCCACTCGACGGTAACTGTCTAGTTTTAGCTCAGGTCTTCAGTTGACGAATCAGATATCGAAGCAACAGCCGGGGGGCAAAATGGGTGCGGATCGGGCGTTAAGCCTGCTCAATCATATGCTGTGGGACAGTCTGTTAATCGCGGGACCGCTGCTGATTGCGACGTTGGCGGTGGGCCTCCTCATTAGCGTGTTTCAGGTGACCACGCAGATCCAGGAGATCACACTTAGCTACGTCCCCAAGATCCTGGTCGCAGCATTCCTGCTGATCGCAATCGGACCGTGGATGATGGGCCGGGTGACGCAGTTCGCGACATCGCTTTATCTATTGATTCCGACCCTTGCCAGTTAAGCGCAATCGTGGACGAGCTCACCAATCAGGCGATTGCGGTGCTGCTCGTCAGCTTGCGAATCACACCGACCCTCGCTTTCGCCTCCCCGTTCACGCTGATGCGGGCGCCGACAATGGTGCGCGTCCTGCTCGGTATCGCGCTCGCGGGATGGCTGGTTGCGGCGCATCCAGCGCAAAGCTGGCAAGCTAATTTCTGGGCGAAGGGCCTTTTCCTTACGGCACTCGGCGAGCTTTTCCTCGGGATCGCCTTGTCCCTTTCGCTCCAGTTGGCATTCACCGCGCTGCTAACAGCGGGGCGTGCGATCGACATTCAAGCTGGGTTCGGCCTTGCGGTATTGATCGACCCTGCGACGCGTTCACAGTTACCACTGGTCGGTACACTCTATGCTTATGCGGCAGGCGCAATTTTCTTTGCCACCAACGGCCCCGCCGACTTGTTGGCTATCTGGTCGGCATCGATCGAGCGTGTGCCGCTGGGCAGCGCCGCAATCGGCGGCGGCATAACCGTGCTGTGTACCTACATTTCGGTTGTGTTCACAATGGCGTTTGGGCTGGGTGGAATGGTGATGCTCGTGCTGTTCCTGTCCGACATGGCGATCGCGTTTATGTCTCGCACGCTCCCGCAAATGAACGTCATGCTGCTGGGCTTCCAGGTTAAGGCAATGGCGACGCTGGCGGTGCTGCCGATAGCGATTGCAACCTCGGGCGCGCTTTTTCTGCGGATGGTGCGCTACGCACTCGAAACCGCGCCGCGGTTGATCTGAACAATGGCCGACGATGCTTCCGAAACCAACAAAAGCGAGGAGGCGACCCCCTTCAAGCTGCAACGCGCGCGTGAAAAGGGCTCGGTCGCGCGCGGCATAGACCTCAGCTTCTTCGCAATACTGCTGGCCTTCGGCGGATTTTTGTCGATCGCGGGCGCGACACTGATCGTTCGCTTGGCCCATTCCATGCAGAGTTCGCTCGCCGTCGGCATTGCAAATGCCGGTGACCCGCGCCAAGCAATCAGCGTGGCGGAAAGCTCTTATGGTCCCGCGTTGCAGTCGGTGATGCTGCTCGGCGGGACGATTATCGCGATCGTCTTGATGGTGGAGATCGTGCAGCTCCGCGGTCTGATCTTCAGCGCACACCCTCTCAAACCCGATTTCAGCCGGATCAATCCCGGAAAGGGCTTGAAGCGGTTATTCTCGATGCGGCTGCTGAAAGAAGCGCTTAAGAGCGTCATCAAGATGGCGATCTATACCACCGTTGCCGTACTGATGATTCGGGGAAACCTTTACGGGCCGGGCATGACCATCGTAGACGCAGGCAGCCTCGTCGATGTCATGCGTTCCACCGGGTTGCGATTGCTCTGGGTTTTTGTTGGCCTCGCGTTCTTCATCGCGGTGATCGACCAGATTCTTGCACGCAGCGAATTCCGCAAGCAGATGCGAATGAGCCGGCGCGACGTGACGCGTGAGGGGCGCGAACGCGAGGGCGACCCGCGTATCAAGCGCAAGCGTAAGCAGCTCCATGCTGAGTTCGTGAAGCGTTCACGAGGATTGGGCGCGCTCGGCGGATCCGACATGGTGGTGGTAAATCCCGAGCATGTCGCGGTCGCATTACGGTATGATCGCGAGCGCTCGGGCGCCCCCGTGGTCACGGTTAAAGCTCGCAACCTGCATGCGCTCCTCATGAAGCGCCAAGCCATCCTGCTGGGTATTCCGATCTTTGAGAGCCCGGTGCTTGCGCGCGCGCTTTACGCCGAGTGCGAGCCAGGACAAGAAGTAGGGGCGGATCGGTATCATGCGGTTGCCGATCTCTATTTTAAACTCGGCGCGACGGGACACACGCAATGATCGGGCGCCTGCTGCGCAACAACAAGGATCTGGCGCTCGTCGGCGCGATGGTTTTGATCCTGGTGATCTTATTCTCGCCCATTCCGCCAGCCTTTTTGGATCTCGCGATCATCACCAATTTCGGGCTTGGCCTGACGATCCTGCTGCTAACCTTCTACGTCGGCAAACCGGTCGAATTTTCGACCTTCCCATCCTTGCTGCTGGTTGCGACATTGTATCGTCTGTCGTTGAATGTGGCTGCCACCCGCTTGATCTTGACCGGTGGAAGCGCCGGCGATGTGATCGGGGCAATTGGCACTTTTGCGGTGCAGGGCAACTTCGTGATCGGACTGGTTGTCTTTCTGATCCTGGTCGTGGTGCAATATGTAGTCGTAACCTCCGGCGCGCAGCGTGTGTCAGAGGTCGCGGCGCGTTTCACACTAGACTCGATGCCTGGGCAACAAATGAGCATCGATGCCGATCTCAATATGGGCCTCATCGATCAGAAGACCGCGATCCGGCGACGAGAGGACCTGGAGAAGGAGGCCTCCTTCTATGGCGCGATGGATGGTGCGAGCAAATTCGTAAAGGGCGACGCGGTTGCCGGCATCATCATCTTGCTAATCAACATCATTGCTGGATGGATCGTCGGTGTTGTCCAGATGGGCATGGAGTGGAATGAGGCGCTTGCCCATTTCACGCTGCTTACGATTGGTGACGGGATCGCGACGCAGTTGCCCGCATTGATCATCTCCATCGCAACGGGCATTATCGTCACGAGGTCCGCGGCTGACAAGCAATTGAGCACCGAGGTGTTCCGTCAACTCGCATCGGTTCCGCGCATCCCGCTGATCGTCGCGGGGGTCCTCCTGATCCTGCTGGTGCTGCCGGGAATGCCGAAATGGCCGATCGTGCTCATCATCGGTCTTTCGCTCTTCGGCTGGTATCGCGCGCGCGAAGCGGCAAAGGCCGCCGCACAGGAGGAGGCGGTGGAAGATGGTGGCGAGATGGTTTCAGCCGGCCCGGTGCCCGCGCTTGAAATTGTCCTGGGGAGCGACCTCGCGATGGCTTGGAAGGCGGAGGAGCCTCTAATCCTGGAGCGAATTGCAAGCCTCCGGCGCGCCCATGAGCAGGAATATGGCATCGGATTTCCCGCCGTGCGTTTCGTCGATGGCTCCGCGCTCGGCGCGATCGAATATGAGATACGCTTGTTCGGCGCGCGTTTTGCAAGTGCCGAGGTGTATCCGGACAAGCTTCTCGCGATCCGCTCGGATGAAAAGCCCGGCGACATCGGCGGTATCGAAGCCCGTGATCCTGCATTCGGGTTGCCCGCATTGTGGATCGAGGCGGGTTTGGCCACACAGGCACGCGACGCTGGGCTGCGCATTGTCGATCCGGTTACAGTGCTGATGACGCATTTTGGCGAAATTGTACGGAGCGAAATGGCGACGCTTGTCACCAGACCCGTGATCGTGAAAATGTTGGATGATACGCGCGCCAACCAGCCGGGGTTGGTCGAGGAGCTCATTCCCAATGCGCTCGCCATTTCAGATATTCAGCGCGTAGTTCAAAATTTGTTAACCGAAGGCGTGTCGATCGCCAATTTCGATTTGATCCTCGAACATCTGCTGGATTTAGCGCGCACGCAAAAGGATCCCACCGAGCTGACCGAACAGATTCGGCAGCGTTTAAGCTACGCGATTTGTCACCAATTGCGTGGCAAGCACACCGACCTGGCGGTTTTGAGTCTCGACCCAAGGATCGAGAATCAGATCGCCACAAGCATTGGTCAGGGCGCGGCGGCAGGTGCGATGCTCATCGAACCACGCTTGGCTGAGCAATTGATCCGCAAGCTGTCTGCGATGGTAGAGGCGATGCATCACGATGGCCGCGCCCCCGTGCTGTTGTGCGGCCCCGATTTGCGGCGCCACCTGAAGACATTCACTCGGCGGAGCATTCCCAAATTATCGGTACTATCCGTCAACGAAATCCCGATGCGGATCAATTTGCGCTCGTTCGATATCGTGCGGGTCGAAGGATAAAGGGTTAAGGTATGACTGCAAACGCCGCACCGCAGGAAACCCGATTCAACGTATTGGAGCGTTTGCTCGCGTCCGATCCAAGCAATGTCTCGTTGTTGACGGACTGCGCAGAGGCGGCCCTCGACGAGAAAAACGCAGAGCGGGTGGTCGATCTGCTCGATCGACGCTCCAAGATCGTGGAGCCGGGCACGCGCGAGATCAATCTGCTCGGCCTCGCCGCCTTACAGGCACATCGCTTCGAAGACGCCGCGACGATATTTGGTTCGCTGCAGGCGGTTGGGGAACATAGTCCCGAACTTCATTTCAACCTCGCCTGGGCAAGGGCAAATCTGAAGGATTTTTCGGGTGCGCTGGAGGTGCTGAGCGACGCTGATGCGCTATCCCTTTCGCAAGCCGCGATGCTGCGGATCCAATTGCTCCACCAACTTGGCGAGATTACAGGCGCGGGAGAAACTGCGCGCACCTACATCGCTGCCCATCCTACACATCGTGGATTACTGGCGGCGGTATCTGTACTCGCACTCGATATTGAGGACGAGGAACTTGCCGCAGAATGCGCCGCAAGAGCAGGTGACCACCCCGATGCGCTGACCACGCTTGGTACCCTGGCGCTTAGTGACGAGCACGCGACCGACGCGCTCGGATTTTTCGAGCGCGCGCTTGCCACCAACAACGGTTCGCCCCGAGCGTGGGTCGGGTTGGGTTTGGCAAGACTCATGACCGGCGCGCCCGAAGCGGCATCCACAGCGCTCGATCGCGGGGCTGCGATTTTCGGAGATCATCTTGGATCTTGGATCGCGGCAGGCTGGTCCTATTTCGTCAATGGCGACCTAGCGAACGCGCGCGCGCGGTTCGAGACGGCATTAGCGCTCGATCCGACATTTGCGGAATCCCATGGATCGTTAGCAGTGCTGGACGTGCTGGAGGGGCGCCCCGACGAAGCGGCGAGAGCAAGCGATGTTGCAGTCAGGCTCGATCGACATTGCTATTCCGCTGCACTCGCAAAGTCTCTGCTCGCGGCCGGAGTTGGGGACGTCCAGACTGCGCAGCGCATCTTCGACATGGCATCAAGCACACCGATCGATGGCAGCGGTCGTACCATTGCTCAAGCCCTCGCCCGGATGGGATTAGGCCTCAAATAGATGGGGTACTGCCAAGTTGTAGCAACGCGCGATCGAGCAAATCACGCCCCTCCTGCGTATCGCCGATAATTCGGATCACGTCATTTGCCACCGCTTCGAATGCTGGGTCGTTACCAATCGCATCGCCGAGTTGCTGTACCAGCAAGCCACGCACAAGCGCGCGCTTGAGATCATCCTCAGACAGTTCCTTGTGAGCGGTGAGCCCGCGGACACGCGTCATCGGCTCCGGCGTGCCACTACGCTTCGAGGCTGTGACGCGGGTGTTACTCCTCGTCTTCTCCAGACGACTAATCTGCTCCTGCAGCAGCAAGAGCACCTGATCGGCATTGCTGATGCGTGTCATCTCAGGCGATTCAATTGCGGCGACCGGGATCTGCGAATTGACCGAGCAAAAAGCTGGTTGCCGAAGCCACCGCATCATCCTGTTGATCGGTCGACGCAGGCAGGCGTTGCAACTCCGTCACTTTATCAATAATCAATTGCATATCGTGATTGAGCGCGGGGTTTTCGTCATTGGCGGCCATTCCCTCGGCCAATCGCGCAACCGTTTCGGGAAATTCGTCGCGAATGAGATGGGTAAGCCCGCCGACGAAGAAGCGCAGATAGTGACCTTCGGGCAGCAGCGCGATCGGTCCCCATGTCGTCAACGCGTCCACAGCTTCACCCGACGTGAGTTGGAAAAAACCGAGCTGAAAGCGCGCAATCGCGAAATCTGGCGCTAGTTCCACCGCGCGCTTTAACTCCGCCAATGCCTCTATCGGACGACCAATCGAGGCCAGCATTGATCCTCGTAGAAAATGTAACCGCGGATCTCCGTCGAACCGCGTAAGTAACTGGTCAAGGCGGATCATTCCGTCGCGATCATCTCGCTGGACCATCGCCATTACATCCTGCAATTCAGCATCGCCGCACAGAATTTCCATTTCCATATCTATCTCCATGCCCCCAGGCGCTTTCGCAATCGTTCAAGTGCCGTACGGTGTAGTTGTGAAATTCGACCGCGACTTAAGTTCATCAATTGAGCAACCTGCGCAAACGGCAGGCCATGATCGTAGTGCTGACGTACCACGATGGCTTCCTGCTCGGGTAAATTTACCATTTCGCGGTGAAGGATCGCCTGAGCTTCGCGCCAGGCAAGACTGTCATAGGCGTTAGGGCGTGGGTCGGATCGATTCTCACCGTCAATCATCCCGGTACCTTCCAGCATCAGTCCGAGCGCAAGGCCAATCGCTAGATCCGACAGGGCGGCGATCGGATCTGCATCACCGATCATCAACGATCGCAACCGCCCTTGCTCGACGCGGTGCCGATAGGTCAATTGCGCATCAATCTCGCTCATTGTGGCGATGCCACTGGCAATGTTGCCGACAATCCGCCTGCGCGCATAAGCGCTGAACGGCACGCCCCGTAAAGGATCGAACCGATCAAGCGCCTGCAGCAGCCCTTCGCAAGCAAATTGATCAAAATCCCCGCGCTCCAACCGCGCGGTCATACGCTGACGAAACAATCGCTTCGCAATCGCACGCGCCAGCACAAAATAGCGATTGAACAACGTCTCCCGGCACCGCAGATCATCCTCGAACCGGAACCTCCGCCATAGCGAAGCCTCAGCGCGTATTGGATCGACGACCACCTCCAAACCAGACTGCGCGCGCGTGCTCAATGAAAGCTCCCGAGCACCCCTTGCAAGATCAGGCGCCACCCATCGATCAACACAAACATCAGCAATTTAATCGGGAGCGAAATGGTTGAAGGCGGCACCATCATCATACCCAACGACAAAAGGATCGCGGACACGACAAGATCGATCAACAAGAACGGCAGAAGAATTACAAAACCGATCGTAAAGGAAACGCGTAGTTCGTTAAGCATAAATGCAGGAGCAAGTTTCAAAATTTCAACCTGATCGGGGCGTTCCGGCGGCTTTGAGTGCGAAATTGCGTAGATCGCCTCAATATCCGCATCGCGCGTCTGAGCAAGCATGAACGTGCGAAGAGGTAATGCTCCCTTAGTCATCGCTTCCTGAACAGAAATTTTGTCGGCAAGCAAGGGCTGAATTGCGGTGGTATTTAACGTGCCAAGTGTCGGAGACATAACAAAGGCCGTTAGGAACAAGGCTAGGCTGACAAGGACGGGATTAGGCGGCGTTTCGGGCATCCCAAACGCGTGCCGTACCATTGACAGAACAACGATGATCCGCACGAAACTCGTCATGCAGATTAAGATCGATGGGATAACCGCCAGCAATGTTAGAATAAACGCCGTACGCATCACGTCCGACGACAAGCCAAGGCCGTGAGTCTGGGCCGCCAAGGCGGGGGTAGTCGTCAGCAGCGCGACCATTCCCGCCCCTCCCTTGAGACAGCTCACAACCTTCATAATGCGGAACCTTCGCAGATATCCCTCTCGCGAAGGATTTGCGTTCCACCTTGCTGCAGTACCAGCAGATATTCGCGACCGTCGTACCGGACGAGGCAAATATCGTTGTACGGGTTGAGCCGCTGCATTTCGACTATGTTAATCCTACGGGTACGCGGTCCCGTCCTGGCGAGTAATTGGGTAAGGTCGATTCGCCCGCCCCTTTGTCGAATCAATAAGGCCGCAAGCACTGCAACTATGATGCAAATAACGAACGCGACCACGATCCGCCCAAGTGATATATCAACATCACCGCCTCCCCCAAGGTGGCGTGGCATCCCCCACAATGCCGTCGGGGCACCCCCAACTACATGCGCGAAACCTAGACGAATGATCCCTCCGGGATTCATGAGGCGAATTCGGTCAACCGCACCGCGAAGTGGTTGCCCACCGCGACAAGCTCACCGCGGCCGACCTGCACCCCATTGAGACGCAGATCAACCATGCCATTGAGCGGAGCATCGAGCGTCACGACAGCACCTTTCGTCAAGCCGGTAAGCTCGCCTACAGTCATACGCGCGCTGCCCAAGAAGCCATCAAGCGCGACTTCAACCCCGTCGATGAGCGAAGGATTGATCGCCCGCTCGGCCGAAGCGGCAGCGATTGCAGGGTTGGTCTTGGTCTTGAGCTCGGTCACGTTTTATCCGCCAATGGTATCGAGGAGAGTGAGATCGACACGACCGTCCGTCTCGCCGATCGCGCACTGCGCGATCGGCGCACCACGGCCGTTAACAAGCAAGTCCAGCGGACTATCGATGGAATGATCGAACACCAGCACATCCCCAATGCCGAGTTCCGCAAACTCTGCGAGCGTCAACTTGCAGCGTCCAATCTGAGCCGTGACAGCAACACATTGCGCCGCCAGGCCTTGGGCAAGACTGGACAAGTGCGAGGCCGGCACAAAGGGCGGCAAGGCAGCCTTGGCCAACCCAACCAACGCATCATTGGCGACCAATATACGCACCAAGGGCAAGTGCGCTTCCACACCAAGCGCGCAGCTCATTGGGGCCTCGACCGCCGCCACCGCACCACGATCACCTTTAATCCAGCGGGCGCCAGCATCCAGTCGAAAGGTTTCAGCCATCCGGCGGCAAAGATCATCGATGCACGCTTGCGTTATACCCGCAAGCAAACGGTTATCGGCTGACGTGAGCGGTTCGCGCGGGACTTCGAGGTCCAACATTAAGCCTGCCAGTATCGCGTTGGCGGTCGATGGCACGCCGATCGCCACATCGCGGTCGAGCTGTAGCCATTCGATTTCGTCCGACAACGGCACCGCCCCTACCGCTTGCGTTTCGAGGGGCCGCACCACATGTCGGGCGAACCATTTTCTCGACCAAGCGCGGGAGATGTCCGCCAACGCCGCATCGATATCGAGTGCACGAATAGCAGCGTCAGGTAGCCACGCCCGCGCTATAGATTTCGAAGTCGCGCCACGCACCGGCACGTCAACCCTGGCCACGAATGCCGAACAACTGCTGAATCATATCGTTGCTAACACTGATAATCTGAGACGATGCTTGAAACCCTCGCTGAATGAGAATGAGGTCGCCGAACTCCTTTGAAAGATCGACATTCGACGCTTCCAGTCGACGTGAAACGATTTTCCCCACACGTGAATCTGCGCTGGTGAGAAGCGAGCGTTGTGCAGTTCCACTATCGGTAAACAAGCCGCCGCTGCGTTGTTTTAGCGCCTGCGGGTCACGGAAATCGGCAATCGCGACAGCCCCAATTTGCTTCTTCTGCGCGTTAGAATAGCCGATCTCGAGTTTGCCATCGGCATTGACTGTAACCGAGGTAATCGTGCCGAGTTTATATCCATCGACCGCCGACGCACGAAGCGTCGAAACGTCACCCGCCGAGAACGACGTCACGCCACTGACATCGAAATCAACCGTTAATCCGGAAATTGCGTCAGAAAAAGACAGCTTGGTTGTCGTTGGATCTACGCTGCCACCCACGAACTTTAGGGTTT
>Ga0172379_10011085_pt1 | contig 10814 bp, 16 predicted proteins | sample GrowelOW334metaG_FD_119756 | JGI IMG/M metagenome (GOLD analysis project Ga0172379, IMG submission 119756) | Groundwater microbial communities from an aquifer near a municipal landfill in Southern Ontario, Canada - Groundwater well OW334 metaG | ecosystem: Environmental > Aquatic > Deep... | reverse complement strand
GAGATAATCAGGCTCCCCTTCCCTGCGGCTATATCCAAACCTCAATTCCTCCGCAAAAGAATGAACCAGACATTTTTGCGCACCGATCCTGGAAACCGTTTTTTCGACGACCGGCCACGCATCAGGATGTTTGCAATCGATAACGACAGGGATCATTGCTTTCGAAACCAGACCCACAGCTTCCCAGATGGGCATGGAAACGGCCCGAGCTTCCCCGCTTTTTTCATAATATTCTTCCGAGTGGCCGAGATACGGTTTTCCCGAACCGTCCACGCATACATCAAGGTCCATGCTCTTCTTCTCGCCGATCGCCTTCCGGACGATGTCTTCGCTTGCCGAATATGTGTGAAAAAGCGTGAAAGGCTTTTTTGAATCAAGTATTTTTTTTGTAAGAGACATATTATATAGAGTTATTCTCGACATATATATGATAACATCCACCGGTGTTTATTGGAATATAGTTATCAACACAAAATGCGTATTTTCCCGGCATGATCCGAAAATGCAGCTTGATTTTATTATCGTCGGCAAGTGCCGCTAAAAACAAAAAAGGAAGCCGGATCGATCGACTTTCGGCCTCTATTTAAAATACGAAAACGGAAAAAACTGATCCGCGATCGCTCTATCCGTCGGATAATTCTTTTTTCAATCCGTTGCGTCCCAGATCAAGCCAGTATCCGGTTTCTTCACTGTCATTGCCGTTGATATATTTCTCCTGGTGAGCACCCATGAATTCCATCGCTATGCCGGCTAATGCATACGGATAGACATACTTTCGCTCTTCCTGGGTGAGCGGATTAAACCCGGAATATTCGTCTGAAACCAGTTCCGCTTTATCCCGCAAGGACAAGGAGTCATTCTTGTCATAAAGCAAATTAGCCAGAATTACCGATATCTCCTGGATCCTCGGCTGCCAATTCGAAACTGAAAAATCCAAAATATACATTTTTCCATCGTCGCCCTTTATAATGTTGGCTTTTGTGAAATCGCCATGGACAAAACAGCAAGGCAGACTGCCGGCCGGAATTGCATCGTATTGAGCCAGAACTCTTTCGACCAGCTTGAGGTCATCGGCCTGAATGAACTTCCGAACCTTCTGAAATGTTCTATGGATATTTGGAATAGCCCAGCTGTCGGACAAATATGCAGGGTGATGGTCTATCCTGTCTATCTTGGCAGCCTGTTTAATTATCGCCCGCCGCTCGCTGTCATCAGGGCAGCGGCCCATGTCCAAAAATGTCTTGCCCTCGATGAATTTCATCAGCACCATCGAGATACCGTTGGCAGCGCTGTCCATATACACCACCCCTCCATCGCTCGTTTTTTCCAAAAAGGGATGATTGACCCCCGCATCTATGGCTTTTTTCATTATAGTGCCGTATCGCAAAATGATCACGGGCGTACGTTCTTTGGAAAATATTTTCGCCACATATTTTCCCCCCGATGCTTCGATGGCCACGTTGCAATCTTCATAGCCCATTTCAATCACATAGTAGCCTGCGGGCTTCCCGATCCCATAGGCACCGCAAAGACGGTCTACTACCGGGCCAAGATCTCCCGAGTAATTCAGCCTGTCGGCCGGCGTTTTTTTGTTCATTTCCATGCTCATTATATTAATACCCTATTTTAATATGAATAACGCAACTCTTCAAGGTCTTTCGTAAAAATGACTCCGGGTTGACTTCCATAAAAACCGTGTGTTATTGTTGAGATCGGAGGCAAGAATATGTGCGAAAAATGCAAAAAATGCCATGAAAATCCTGCGATCTCGAGCGGTTTTTGCATCGAGTGCCTGGCAGACGAATGGGGAAAAATAATAGATAGCGGGCATCCGATGATCTCGCCGCAATCACTGATAAAAACCAAGACAGAAAAATGATATCTGTCTTTTTTCTTGCGCCTTTTCAGAATGCTTGGCCGTTAACTCTGCCAGCGGCATTTCTTTTTGAAAATATTCTTCCTGTGTATGCAGATGACAAGCGACGCGTTTATGATCACAAGATATGCCGGAAAAGCGTATGAAGAAAAATTCCAGGTTTTGATCGCAGTGAAACTCGTAAGCGCGCTGAAAAATCCGGCCGAAAAAGCATCCGCCGTTTCCGTTTCGGGATATTTCCATGATTTCACCAAAGTGGGATATGTGGCAAAGAGGTCGCTCACGAGCGCAAATACTATGGCGACCGTCGGTTCTTTGGTTATTCCCCAAAGGACCAGGGCCAGAATTGAAAATAGCCCGCAAAAATAATCGCTTTTTTCCAGTTTCCAATATGATTTCTTATTCGCGAAAGACGCCGCAAGCACCAGCAATGGAGCCAATCCTGAAACAAAGACCGGAACCGCGGCAAGCCCCACTCCGTCCGAGACCGCGGCAAATGCCGCAATAAGCGGAGCTATGGACCAGAGGAGCCACGAGATCCTGTTCGGCTTGGTCCTGCCCTTCAATGTTTGTTTGATATATGAAGCTTTTCCGATCAGCTGAACCGCAACTGCAACAAAAACTAGATTTTCGATCATATAAGTCTTAATAGATAATTACCATGCTGTTATTATCATATAATAGATCCTGTGTATTTGAAAGAGGATATTTTTTCGCCTCACATTTTTTTCTGACGCTCCGGCGGCCGCCGGTTTTCTTCGCCATACACCTTGACAAAACGCATATTTTTTGATAGTCTTTCATTGCAAAAAGGAGGCATTGTTTTTGACAGGAGAAAATATAATAGTTGTCGTAGAAGCGAATATCGGCCGCGAAGACAGAGAAAGCGGAGAAAAAGTCATCAGGGACGCCGCATGGGATATTGTATCCCGCGTATTGATCACGGAAATTATCGGCTTAGTGTCAAAAGCTTCGCTGATTCTCAACATGATCGATGCTCCGTTTAAAGATACGAAAGTGTATGTGCAAACATATATAATAGGCGGCTACCCCAGGGAAGAAGAGGTGGAAGATATAAGAAAATCGTTCGCGAAAATACCCTGGTGCGTTAAATCGCAGATAGTCACGATACCTGAGAAAAATTTAATAAAAATAATCTGAAGGGCCGTCGCTCTTTTTTTTCTATTTTACCCGCCCGATAGATTTTTTTGGAACACATTTTCGCATATGCGATGACCGGCGTTGCACGCCGATCCGCACTATGATAAGGTGAAATTAATAACAACTATGTTTTAATATGACCAGCAATAATAAGATCGAGAAAAAAGAGCTCTATGACGCTTTCAAGGATGACGACGTCAAAGAATACCAAGAAGAAGCAAAACGGCGCTGGGGCGCAACCGATGCCTACAAGCAGAGTATGAAAAAAATCGGAAAACTTACCAAGGCCCAAATGGAAAAACTGAAAAAAGACGGCATTGAACGCACCAGAGAAATTGCCGCCGGCATGGACAAGGGCGTCGGGGACAAAAAAGTGCAGGAACTTATTGCCCGGCACTACCGGGGCATCCAATTTTTCTATGACTGCCCTCTTGAAATGTACCAGAACCTCGGAAAAATGTACGTGGATGATCCCCGCTTCACGGCCCACTATGACAAGCACCGCCCGGGACTTGCTGTTTTCATGAGAGATGCTATCGCATATTTCTGCGAAACAAATCGGAAATAGCTTGCGAATTTGCCGTTCATTGCAGGGAACATATTGAGCGCATTTGTGTGACTACATCCCTCTGCCATTCCCGACCTGATCGGGAATCCATTTAGTACGAAATATTTCAATTTTATTGGATTCCTGCGTTCGCGAGAATGAAAAATTGCACGACAGGTATAGTTTTGGCAACGACCTATCGTATCGGGTTATCCTTTGACATCAATATCTTATTTAAGATAGAATGACATAAATGAATAAAGGAGGTAAAATGCCCAAAAAAATAAACTACATAAAAAAGATCATACAGGAAGCGGAAAGATCCCTGAAGAGAAAGGAGAAACAATCGATCAGCCACCGGATGGACCACATGGAACGGGTCTGGAAAAGGGCCAAAGCAATTGCCATGAAAATGATGGAAGAACTGGATATCGTGATCGATATGGAAGCACTGGAAGCAGCCTGCCGCCTCCACGATCTGGACGAATCCTATGAAGGGAAAAAAGCGGACCATGTGGAAAACAGCATGACGGACGGAGAAACGCTGATGCGGAAGATCAAGTATCCTCCATGCAGAAGGCGCAAAGTCCTCCAGATAGTCTCGGAACATTCCTCGGAGAGCATCAGGACGCCGACCAGCATTGAAGCAAAGATACTGTTCGATGCGGATAAGCTCGACGGCCTTGGAGCCATAGGGATCGCCAGAGTATTCGCGCTGTGCGGACAGCAGGGACTGAGCATCGCCGAAACCGCAAAGTGGTATCGCGCCAAAATACAGAAAGCAATTCCATATATGCAGACGGACATCGGCAAAAAGCTCGCCGCAAAAAATCTGCCATATGTGATCTCATATCTTGAAAAGATCGAGAAGGAGCAGGCGGAACTGGAAGCCATCTAATAAAGATGGTTTATTTTTTTCGGATAAATCAAGGTTCAAAAAAATCCGCCAAGACGTCATGCCGGGTGGTTTTTTTATTTGCTTTTCCGGACTTTTGCATGCCCTATCAGCTTGAGATCGGGAGATTATCGGAAGAAATAAGCTCAAGCAGGGCTCCTTTATTTATTTCCCAATCGCTTTGATAATCTTTCGATATTTCCACCGTGATAGCCGGATTTCCTGTCATCTCCTTGAACCACTTCGTCGCCGTACCCGAATAATCCCAGCCGCCATAGAATTCGTATCCGGTCCTAGCGGAATACCATTTTGCCAAGGCGACGGAAGGTTCACCTGCTTCCGGCGAGATCAGATTTCCGTGAGCGTGGAAAGATATCATGGCCTTCGGTTTATACTGCTCGACAAGATCCCTGATCACGCGACTCTCACTTTCGGAGAATGGCGCCGGACCGGCATAGTTCCCCTCGGGTCCGTATTGCTCCCACAAGGAAGTAGCGAAATTCAGATTCAGATTAACGCCGCTGGCATTCAGCTTGTCTGTCCGGTCCTCATATCCGTCCGGATTGGCAACCGGAATAATGATCAGTTTTTTTGACTGGGAAACAATGTCAGGATCCAAAGAGATCTCCAGCACCAGGCGATTGAGAAGATCGGCCGTGCCCATCTCGTTGCCATGGATCGCCGCAAATATCAGCAGACTGTCTTTTCCCGACCCGATCTCATAGCCCTCAATGTTCTTCCCCTGCTGCGACTGACCGAAAACCTTCTTTTCGATCTTTGTTTCTTCCGGAACTTTGATTTCTTCTTCGTCAACCGTTGCGATTTCATCCGAAGGCGGCCGGATGATATTGTTCGCGAAAAGGGAGTATCCGCCCGCCAAAAATACGAACAAAAAAATTACGAGATAATACAATAAGGAATTTTTTCTTTTTGCATAATATAATTCCATCTTTGTTCCCTTGGAAATTAAAAAGTACTTTTCGTCCCATGCTTATTACATCGGATAACATCGGGATTTTGCATGTATATTGTCAATATATCAAATTACATCCGTCCGGGCAAAAAAAACCCGCGAATTTTCGCAGGTAAATATGCTATTTTTTTTTGAAGTCTCTTCGGCTCAAAATTCCGACAAGAATAATATTATTATGGCTTCAATGAAAGAAGTGATCAATGATGCCTTGGCTCCGGCGATCATGGCTCCCGCAAATCCGTTCAGCAGATAAGCGGCGGATGCCGCCTGAATGAAAAAATGCGCAGGAAGAGCCAGCAGCAGAATAATAATGACTATATTTTTTATGGATATTATCTTTTGGTCGAAATCGAGCTGCCGGCTTACTATTTCCAGAGCGCACCAGAATATTCCGATCACCAGCGCCGCAGCTACTGTAATAATTATGCCATATATTATTGTTACAAAGTTGCGCGAGACTATATAGTCAATGACCAATACTGCGATGATCGCCAATATTATCGTCAAGATCGCAATATTTTTTCCATACAATCGCAGAGACCTTTCCTTCATGTCTTTAAGCTTTCCCTTAATCGCAAAGACCCATTCCAACACCGTTTTTTTATTTTTCTTTTCCTTTCCACTACTCATCTTTTCCCTCCTTAGTTCATTAAATTCAGCCAACACATTTATTCCCTTTTATTCAGGCAGATGCCGGTTTCTTGCTTCAGCCGTACAGTGTTCGCAGAAACGTATCCTCAAGCACGGCACATCGACATATTCTCTCCCGTGCTTCTCACATATTTTACTTGATATCAGCGTCAGTACGGCAGTTCCGGATTTGGCATTCATAATGCCATTATATTTAAAACCATCTTCTTTCAGCCTCTTTAGATACAAATTCGACACAACGCCGTTGCACCTCGGAGTAATTCTGGAGATGTCGAACAGATAAACGCGATCGGGAATGTCCCGAGGTTTAAAAAGAATGTTTCTTTTTTCATCTCCTTTCACATTTATTCCTAATTTTTTCAGAACATGGAGAACTATATTTTTATTCATTACTTTTTTCCTCCCCCTGTTCGCGAAAAATGTTTCGCGATCTTTTTTGAAAGTCTTCCGGTTTTAGCTGATGCCTTTTCTCTTTTTTCTTTCCACTTCCATTGTTCATCTTTTCCCTCCTTCAAGTTTTACGTTATGCGCACCGACGCAATATTACGCATGACACACATTTGAATCTTTTTTTATTTTTTCATCCCGCTGCGAGGCCCCTACCTGACGCATGTTTTCAAATTCCGTTTTCATGTATTTGAATACCCTTTTTGCATGTTCGCAAAGCTTATTATCCAAAGCCCTTCTGATCGCTATTAACAATACGATCAATGAATAAATATTGATCATTGCCAGATCCACGCCTTTGTACATCAGGTAAAATTCGACAGCAAACAAAAGAATGAACAGCCTGATCTCATAGCAAACAAATATAGCAAGCACCAGCGGGTCTATGATCGCTTCAGTAAACGCTGATCTGTTTTTTTTCGTTCTATCATTTACATTATTATCTTTTTCCATATTTTTCCTCCATCTGATTCCTTTCCAAAGATACCGGGATCCCTTCCTTCTCTTTGAAACAGGGAATATAGGCGCAAACAGTGTTTATGCCCATGTTACCTGCTTAAAAGTTTTGGATTGTAAATGTGCAGCTAAGCCCTCGATAATTAATCAGAGTTCTTCTAAGTTTACCTTTTTAAAAGATAAACTTGGAAAAAGTTGGAAGTTAAAAAATCTTAACTTCCATAATTGTTATTTTTTTTAACAACCAACAAACCTTTTTATTATTTCTTGTCTGCAATCTTCCTCGGCAGGTTTATTATTTTTATCTATTTTTTTTCGAAACAACGGACAGATTGAGCATAACTTTTAGGAGTAGCTACAGATGAACTGCCATTTAAACCTATCAAGCCTATTTCATAACTGTATGCCTCCCTCGAAAGGCGGTGCCAATGAGGCACATTGAGATCATCATCGCACCAAAAATACGCGCGATTACCCTGATCTTCAAACACTCTGTCAACGCTATATCCACAGCAAACCTTGATACAGTGTCTCCCTGCAAAAACAATGTTTGGAATGCTTAGCCCATATATTTCCCACTCGTCACTGTTTGGCATAAATTTTCCAGCTCTCCGAGTTTCACGCCTTGCTGCTCTCCATGAAAAAAGCTGCTCTCCTTTAAATTTTCCATGAAGGAATTCGCAAATATCTCCTTCCGGATTCATTAAAAAGCTTTTTTGTCCCAACCACCCCCTCCAGATTTTCTCCCAGCCAGCGGAGTCAACATGGAAATTCCTTTCTTCTAACTTCAATATTACCTTTGTATTTTCATCCATTTCTTTTTCATCTTCTCCTGCCAAAATTGTTAGAATATTCTCTTTCTCTTTGGAGCAGGCAACCTGGACATTCATTATATTAAATGCCCATATTGTCTGCTTCAAAGTTTTTTGTTTTCGTTATTAATTCGATTTTCAAGGTGCGATCCCTGCCTTCAAAAAACGATCAGAGGCAAATAAAAAACCTTCCCATAAACAAAAAACGCTCTTATCACTAAGAGGTTATTCAGGAAAGGTCCTTAAATTTTTATAAAAGACGAACCAAGCTAACCCCTTAATGATAAGGGGTTCTGACGATCCAACTGCACCTTTGTTTCGAACTGTGAATTATACGTCATAGGATTTTTTGATACTAACTTCAAAGTGTATCATACAATTTTGGAAATGTCAAGCCCGGCCAGCACACATGCTACGTTCTATCTTCAACGATAAAAAATCCCCTCGGCGGTGCCGGGAGGAGTCGGTTTTATGTATTGACGATCTTTGCCCGGATATCAGGCCACTTCATGCTGATCCTTTCAAAGATTATTTTCGCCTGGTTGGCGGTTTTTTCCAATAACTTTTTTTCTTCGTCCGGTCCGCTCATGGCGGACAGAAATCCGATGAATCTCTTGTAAATAAATTGTTCTCCATCTCTGGTTGTGGACATCAGCCGGACAAAATATCTGCGTCCTACAATTTCCGTAAAGAACAAATAATTGTCCGAAACGACATTCTGGCTTTTTTGGATCTCGAATGTCGCCATGATCTCAATGGGGTTTCCGTTTTCGATCGCCGCCTGTGCAAAATCATTTAGTGTTTCCGCCTCCGGGGGAAACATATTCCTTATGAACCTCAGTATTGGTCCTATTATTCTATCGAACACATAATCACCTCTTTTGTTGCCTTCATATTAAATGATTGACGGAGTTTGTCAATGAATTCTTTATGGCGGCCTTCGAAAAAAAAACTGCTATCGAAAAAAAAATAAAGGTGATTTATTCACCTTTTATCCTGTTCACCTTGAAAATAAGTATATTCTCGAAATATTTATTCGCAGCCTTTGCGAATCTCTTTGCATCCTTTTTGGAAATAAAGTACATATCTTTGAGCAGATATTCTCCTTCAGTATCTTCATAATTATTCAAGAATAAATTATATGAATTGGACACAAGATAAACATTATTCAGCTTCCTGGAAATAATTCCACATGCAACCAATAGAATCTGCTCCCAGAAAAAGAATACGCCTTTATCATTACCGCCTTTCATTTTCAGCGATTCCATGTGTGATTTTATATACATTTTATTCTTTCCCTCCAGATATAATGGCCAATTTATTTCCGTACCATTTTTATTCAGAATTATTCGGAAATGGTTTTTCATTGCCTCTTTATCGTCATTGGTTGTTTCTTTGTCATCAAAAAATGAGTCAATGAATTCACTGGCCTTTTCAAATAGAGTTTGTTTCTTCAAAGTTTTTTTCTTCATGTTAAAGACCTCCGCCTGCTATTTGCGCAGAACTGGACAAAATAGCATGGAAAGTTCATTTTGTCAACAGTCCATGGCAAAACCAAACGGCTTTTTAAAGCCGGCCATCTTGACAAACAGCAAAAGATGGTGTAGTATCTCGCAGGAGGCTTCGACAATGATCACGCCAGATTTTATAATGGATGCCCTTGGAGCAATGTTTTTTTTGGGCGCGGCTTATTTTGGACTTTGTCTGATATTCAGAAAATCTATATGGAACTATCCGCCTATAGCATCAATGTATATCGCCATTGTGATATATTCAGTGTTTTCCGGGATAGTGCTCATCCTGCAAATAGCTATTTCGAACACAGCTATCATTCTTTTCTGCATAGTCACATTCGTCTGGGGATACATCACCAGCCGCCTGCCGGCAAGAAAAGTAGAAAAAGAAATAATAATTGAAACAAATAAAGGCACCTGAATGCCTTTTTTTTATTGTCTTCAAGCTCGGATCGGATCGAAGCAATTCAGGAAAAGAATATCATTATGATCGAGGTGGAAACGAATCCAAGCAGGATCGAAAGCGAGATTATTTCCGCGGCGAATTCTTTGTCCAAATTCTCCAGCGATGAGAACGTCAGAGTGTTATAGCCTACCGGCGCGGCGGAGGAAAGGAGCACGATCGTCCTCGTCAGCCCCTCAAGACCAAACACCTGCGAGAAGATCAATCCGAGAATGAATCCGAAAAACATCCTGATCAAAAGAACGCAAGCGGCGGGAGCGGCATGTTTTATATTAAGACTGAAATATATCCCGAGCGCCAGCATGACGAGGGGCGTGACCATGTTTCCCAGAAGCTGGAAAAAATCATCCGCCACGCCGGGCATGCGAATGTTGTAAGCGTTGAGGGTGATGCCGATCATAAGCGCCCAAAGAAGCGGAGAGAAAAACAATTTTCTCGATATGCTTTTGGGATCATATCCATTGGTTCCATATTTACAGGCGACATAATATACGAACGTAAATACAACCAGCGCGTTTCCGAGATCAAACAAAGAATATCTCGCCATCCCATCTTTGCCATAGACAGCGATCACAAAAGGAAGGATGAAGTGGGTGTTCATGATCATCGAGCCGACCAGGAAAACCCCAAGGGTCGGCCTTTCAAGACCCAGCTTCCTACCCGTCGCGCGAGCAAGCACCGAGGTGCACAAGATGATGAGCATGGCGATCACCGGAAGATAAATGAAAGCGAACTCAAGCGCGAGGCTCGAAACTGAAACAATGACGAGAGACGGCGCCGCCGCATAAAAAACTATCTTCAAAAAAAGGTCCGCGTCTTCTTTTTTAAAAATGCCGATCCTTTTCAGGATGTTTCCCGATAGAAATATAAGGAATATGGGCGCGATCTTTATTATTATCTCATTCATAGGATTGCAATTTAGCAGTTTCACTTTCTATATCCTAACAAATTTCCGAAGTTTATTCAAACAAAAACGCGATGACGGAGTAATAATTAATGCTTTTTTTAAAAGTACGGAT
>Ga0172379_10011083_pt1 | contig 10816 bp, 10 predicted proteins | sample GrowelOW334metaG_FD_119756 | JGI IMG/M metagenome (GOLD analysis project Ga0172379, IMG submission 119756) | Groundwater microbial communities from an aquifer near a municipal landfill in Southern Ontario, Canada - Groundwater well OW334 metaG | ecosystem: Environmental > Aquatic > Deep... | reverse complement strand
GCTACACCAAGTACAGGACGGAGAAGTTTTATCATGCAGCTGACTAAAAAAATCAAAGTGCCGAGGGGGATTGTTTACGGGATTCTCCTCTTCATCTTTTTTGCATTCGTCTTTTCTTTTTTCAGGATTCCGATTTACACCATCAACGCCTGGTGTTTCGCCATGACCGGTGAAATCCAGCAGATTCAGTTCACATCCGCAGGCGAATTGAAACTGGAAGGCGGCGAGGACGCACCCGCGTCGGCTATTACCGGAAAGAAACCTGCTGTCCAGACCGCTAGCGCAGCAGTGGCCGACGACAAGCCCGTCAGAAGCAGTCTCCCTCTCACCGTTCAGCCGAAGATACTTTTCGTAAACACCATCACCGATCAGGATTTGGAGAAAAGTCCGCTTTTTCCGCCCCTCAGATCGTTCAAAGGGCTCGAATGGGAAAAGGAGAAAACTGAAATACGGATGGTGTGTGACGGCGAGACACTTGAGGTGTCTTTCCTCTGTTTTGATTCGGAGCCGTCGAAAATTGTGACCAAATATTCCGAAACAGACGGTGCGTCTGTCGCATGGAAAGATGACAGCATAGAGTTTTTCCTGATTAAGGATCCGAAGTCCAACCACTATTTCCAGTACGTGTGCTCCGCATCCGGGCTGAGCAAGGTTTACTACTTCAAGACTACCGACAACCCCCGCAGCGGCATTAATGAAAGTAAATTTCCCGCAGATTTCAAGAAGCCCTTCATACGTGGCGAGAAATGCGAGGAAGGGTACAGGATTTACATGGAAATAGACCTGGTGAACAATCTGGGGTTGCAGAAGAAGCTCGGCTCCGGAAAAGAAATATTTTTTCAGGCTGTGAGAAACTACAGGGGGCAGGGGACAGGCAGCCCGGCCGAGGTCTGTCTGCAGCTTTATCCGACATTCATTTATGCCGACAACAGGGCCGGCACTGCAAACAACCATGACAGAAGATCCTTCCAACCCGCAAAGCTGGTGGAAGAGTAGTTTTTCCTGGAAACAATTACTTTGTTTCCAGGAAAAACTATCATCGAGAAATTGAAGCTCCGCAGAACTCATCAGTCAGGAATCAGCCTGATTCCTGATTGTTTTTCATACGTTGGAGCCAATTTCAAAATTGACGAATTCAAGGTAGGGATGGCTCTCCGAGCCGTCCGTTCTGAGGCGGCGGTTTCGGAGAAACCGCCCTACCTTCGGCAATTTTGAAATTTACCTCGTTGGATGAAAAACTTGCCAGCTCCGGCGGTTTGTTCCTGCAGATTCCGTAGAGCAGTTTATAATCGGCCCGGATTTTCCCGGAAACAAAATTTTTCCTGCTGTGATATTCAATGACTTTCCTGAGCGTTCCCACGGACAGTGTTTCACCGGTGGCATTTCCGGAACCTATTGAGTTGAGATGCTTCAGGAACGCGATTGTAGACGGATAGTACTCCCTGTGCAAATCCGATCCGAAGATGTTGTCATTGAAGACCATGAAGGTTTTTTCAATGTCGCTTTCCGTCAGAAAACGCGGGCCGGGGTAGGGGATGTTGAGATCGGAAAAGCTTTTCCTGAGAGTTCCGAATGTAGGTTCAATGAGCATTGAAAAGAAAACCGCGCCGCCGGGCGACAGCAGGATACTCATGCGTTCGGCGAGCCGTCTCAGGTTCAAGACCCATTGGAATGAAAGGGAGGAAACGATCAAGTCGTAATTTCCAACCGGGATGTTTTCCTCGAAATCGCATTTCATGAAATGCTTTTTCCAGACCTTCACTCCGTTCGTGTTGGCTTTGCAAAGTTCGAGCATCTGTCCGGAAATGTCAGTCACTGTGATTTCAGCTTCCGGGAACTGCGTGAAAAGTCTTTTGGTAAGGAAGCCGGTGCCGCATCCGAGTTCGAGTATCTTCGCCCCCGGAGGGAGTTCGGGCGTACGGGAAAAAATCTTTTTCGCCAGTTCGCCGGCGGCATATTTCTGAAAGGTCGCAGTCTTATCGTAGCTGGCCGCGCCTTTCGAGAAGTTTTTCTCAATTATTTCAGTGTATATCATAATCCTTCAAGAACTTTTCTGTTATTTTCCTGGATTCATTTGAATGGGTGAAAGGTACAGCGTGGCCGGCATTTTTAAACACATGCAGCCTGGAAAACCTGATATTTCCGGCAAGTTCTTCCGCCATTTTCACATTTACGATACGATCCTCTCTCCCATGGATGACCAGAACCGGAATTTTGATTTCCGCCAGACTGGCGCGGCAGTCGCAACCCAGAAGAATGTCAAGCCCCGCATCAAGCGCGGGAATATCGAGTGTTTCCGGAACATTGAATTCGTGTTTGGAGGGGAATGACATGTTCCTGTAAAAACTTTTCAGAAGTCCGGCGGGATTGCTCCTGAGCTGTTTTTTCATGGCCTGAATTGCTTCCGCAGGCTGTCCCGAAAGATTGTCGGCGGCCTTTGCGAACTTCGCAAAACCGGAACAGACAATCAGCGCTTTTACGTTGCGCAGACCGGAAATTTTCCGGAATGCCAGGATTGAACCAAGCGAATGCGCTGTGATTATACACGGGGAAGCGCACATGTTTTTTATTTCAGAATCAAACACCGGCGGCAATCCGGAGGCTTTCCCTGAAAAAAAGCCGAAGTCATAAACCACGTCCGGGCTTTCAGATACCGCAGTATAAAGAGCCGTATCCACGGCCCAGCCCGGCAATATGATGTTCCCAAGGTTATGCACTCTGATTTCCCTGTCAATTTTTCCGCGACGGAAAAATTTTCTCAACCGGATATGCTGATTCTTGCTATGAGATCCTGTTCGTATTTGTCAAAGTCGCTTATCGGAGCTTTTGCCACACCGGATTTCATTGCGGCTTCCGCAACGTATCTGGCAACCCTGGGAACAACCCTGGGGTCGAACGGTTTTGGAATGACAAAGTTCTTCTTAAGCGGGCAGTCTCCTTCGAAAAGGCCTGCTGCGGCATCGGCCGGATATGCTTTTTTCAGTATTTCATAGATATGTGCGGGGATTTTTTCGGTGACAATTTCAGCGAGCGCCCTGGATGCGGCGAATTTCATTTCCTCATTGATATCCGTGGCCCTGACATCGAGGGCGCCGCGGAATATTCCCGGAAAACCGAGGACATTGTTTATCTGATTCGGAAAATCGCTTCTGCCTGTTCCGACAACAGCCGCACCTGCGGAAAGCGCAAGTTCCGGCGCAATTTCCGGGGTGGGATTCGCCATGGCGAAAATCACAGGGTTAGGCGCCATGGATTTCACCATTTCCACTGTCACACAGTTCCCTTTTGAAAGCCCCATGAACATATCCGCGCCTTTGAGGGCGTCGGCAAGGGTTCTGGCTCCGGTTTCGGCGGCGAATCTTGCTTTCTGCGGGTTCATCCCCTCTGTGCGCCCCTTGTAAATCACACCTTTAGAGTCGCAGAGGATGAAATTTTTTCTTTTGGCGCCGCCCGCCTTTACATAGTATTCAGCGCATGCTATGCCAGCCGCGCCGGCGCCGTTGACTACAAATCTGCATTTCCTTATGTCCTTCCCGAGCAGCTTCAACGCATTCATTATTGCGGCAAGGGAAATAATCGCAGTTCCGTGCTGGTCGTCGTGGAAGACCGGGATTGACATCATCTTCTTCAAGGTCTTTTCTATTTTGAAACATGCGGGAGCCGCAATGTCTTCCAGATTGATGCCGCCGAATGTGGGTTCAAGCCTTTTCACTGTTTCAATTATTTTCCTGGCGTCGGAATTCCCGTCCTTGCCGAAAACCGAACCTATGCAAAGGGGAAAGGCATCCACGTCGGCGAATTTCTTGAACAGAACGGCTTTTCCCTCCATGACCGGCAATCCTGCGCCCGGCCCGATATTGCCGAGGCCGAGAACGGCTGTGCCGTCGCTGACGACGGCGACAAGATTTCCCCGCGCCGTGTATTTCCAGATATCATCGGGATTGGCCTGGATTTCAAGGCACGGCGCTGCAACTCCGGGGGTGTATGCAAGAGAAAGATCCTGCTGCGTATCACAGGGTTTTGTTATTTTAAGCGAGATTTTTCCGGGTGTTTTCCCGTAATGATAGTCGCATGCCGCTTTTTTAAGGGTTTCGTCAAGAGCCATTGGATTCTATCCTCCGTTTGGAATATTGGTTTAGTTATTCTTTTTCTGCGAATTTCGCACGGACGGGGATTCCTTTTGAAGAGAGGAAATCCTTCGCCTGTCCTATTGTGAAAGTGCCGAAATGGAATATGCTTGCCGCAAGAACAGCATCAGCCTTTCCGCGATCAAACACCTCCAGGAGATGTTCGAGGGTTCCCGCCCCGCCTGACGCGATGACGGGGACACCCACAGCTTCGGACACATGTTTTGTGAGCTCACAGTCATAACCGTTTTTCATCCCGTCCGAATCCATGCTGGTCAGGAGTATCTCGCCCGCGCCCAGGGCAACGCCTTTCTTCGCCCATTCGACAGCGTCGAGTTCTGTGATATTTCTTCCGCCGTGTGTGTAAACCATCCATCTGTTTTTTTTGTGCGGGTCTCTTTTCGCATCAATCGCAAGAACAATGCACTGGCTTCCGAACTTTTCCGCACCTTTGCCTATCAGACTGGGATCATTTATGGCGGCGGTGTTCACTGAAACCTTGTCTGCGCCCGAAGTCAGCATGACTCTCATATCCTCGACAGTCCTGATTCCTCCGCCTACGGTAAGGGGGATGAACACCTGCTCGGCGGTTTTCTCCACAACGTGAACCATGGTGTTCCTGTTGTCGCTGCTGGCGGTTATGTCGAGAAACACCAGCTCATCCGCTCCCTGGCGGTCATATTCCCTGGCGACTGCAACAGGATCTCCGGCATCGACGAGGTCTACGAACCTGACGCCTTTGACAACGCGGCCGCCTGTGACATCAAGACATGGGATTATTCTTTTAGCAAGCATTATTGCATGAGGGCTTTAGCATTTTTTCTGCCTTCGTTGAAAGCCTTTAGATTAAGTTCGATGACTTTTTCCCTGTTCTGGAAATTGTTGCCTATTGAATTAATAAAGGCGCGTTCGTCAATAACCCCTATTATTTCAGAAAAAGCTCCGAGCATGACGCTGTTCGCGCATCTGATGTCTCCGACCGTGTCTTTCGCGAGCAGCGATGCGTCTATGGGATAGGCCCTGCATTTGTTTTTATTGTCGAATTTTATATTGATCGAATCATAGATGATAATTCCGTTTTCGGAAAGATCGGCGCCGAACCTGTCCATCGAAGGCTGGTTCATCGCAATCACAACATCTGAAGCTTTTACTATGGGCGAGCCGATGGAGTCGCGGCTCAGCACAACAGAGCAGTTCGCAGTGCCTCCGCGCATCTCCGGGCCATACGACGGAAGCCAGCTTGCGTTGAGATTCTGAAGATGTCCGGCCTCCGCGATAAGCATGCCCAGACTCAATATGCCCTGTCCGCCAAACCCCGCGCATTTTATCCGCAGTTCGCCCTTCAGGTCGGGAACGGGCGTTTCGGACTCGTTGAACGGATGTGTTTTCTCCGTGGCAAGAAGCATTTCCTTGACTTTCCCCTTCCCGTAGATTCCGACGGGGGAGCGCTTCGGCTGCCTTTCAGAGGCAATATCCTTGAAACATCTGACGGGGAAATACGGGATCATGTTGTTTTCAATCCACTCATCGGTGTCACGGGCGCTCTTCTTGAGATTCACCGGACAGCCAGCGAGGAATTCCACCAGGGAAAATCCTTTTTTCTCCTTCATGTAGGTGAGCGCCTTCCTCATGGCCTGTCTTGCCGTGAGGATGTTTTTCGGGGAGGTGAGGGCGACTCTTTCGACATAGACGGGAGAGTCGAGGGCGGCCACCATTTCGCACACCTTGAGGGGATAACCTTCGGTTTCAACGGAACGGCCATAGGGGGATGTCAGTGTTTTCTGGCCGGGCAGGGTGGTGGGCGCAAGCTGTCCGCCGGTCATTCCGTAAACACCGTTGTTTACGAAGAACACGGCAATGTTTTCGCCGCGGTTTGCGGCCTGTATGAATTCGTTGAAGCCGATCGCCCCGAGATCTCCGTCGCCCTGATATGAAATGACGCAGCAATCGGGATTCGACCTCACAATGCCTGTCGCCACGGCGGGAGCGCGTCCGTGCGGGACGGAAATAGAGGCCATGTCGAAATAGTAATATCCGAAAACCGAGCATCCTACGGGACAGATGAAAACGGTGTTGTCCTTCATGCCCAGATCGACAACGGCTTCCGCAATGAGCTTGTGGAGAATGCCGTGTCCGCAGCCCGGACAGTAATGGGTGCTTGTCTTGTTGCCGGGCTTCCTGTAATATTCGTCAAAGAAGCCTTCGGGTTTTCCGTATATGATTTCCCTGCTCATCTGGATTTACCTTTGAATGACATGTATTTATCAATCATATCCTGCTCGTTGGGAAGGTTGCCCCCCATTCTCGAGAAAAAATGCAGTGGTATCCGCGATTCCATGGAGAGTCTTATGTCGTCAAGCATCTGTCCGTTGCTCAGTTCGATGCAGATGAATGATTTTGCGGTTTTCTCAAGTCGCCGGATATCCTTTTCGGGGAACGGGAAAAGGGTTCTGGGCCTGAGCAGCCCGACTTTTTCCCCTTTTGCGCGAAGCATGTTCACTGCCGACTTTGCAACCCTGCTTACGATTCCGTAACATATGATGACAGTGTCGGCGTCCTCGGTCAGGTAGGATTCAGCCATCTGTTCCTTTTCCTTTATAAGTGCGTATTTTTCCTGGAGCTTGACATTTATGTTTTCGAGGTCGTCGTGGTCGAGATAGATTGAGGTGATAACATTCCCCCTGTGTTCCCGTGTGCCGTCGATGGCCCAGTCGGGAACCGGCTTCTTGTCAACCGGATCAGGGAGCGAGATTGATTCTATCATCTGACCAATGACGGCATCGGCCAGAACGTAAACAGGAGTCCTGTAGGTGTCCGCCAGCTCGAAGGCGCTCATTGTGAGAGCGCACATTTCCTGGGGGGAGTTGGGGGCAAGGACAATGCACTTGTAGTTTCCGTGGCCTCCGCCCTTGACGACCTGGTTGTAGTCTCCCTGTTCGGGACCGATATTCCCAAGGCCCGGGCCGCCGCGCATCACATCCACTATAACGGCGGGGAGTTCCATTGTGGCTATGTATGAAACCCCCTCCTGTTTGAGGCTTATCCCAAGTCCGGAGGATGCGGTTATCGCCCTTCTTCCTGCGGCTGAAGCCCCGAGCACCATGTTTATTGCGGCTATTTCGGATTCGGCCTGGATGAATATTCTGCCGAGCATCGGAAAGAGGGCGGCGGCTGAATGCGCTATCTCGTTTGCCGGGGTTATCGGGTATCCGAAAAAGCAGTCGCATCCGGCGAGAAGCGCGCCGTAAATGACGGCATCATTGCCGCGAAGCATTATTTTGTTTTTTTCACTCATTTACATAAACCGCCGAATTGAAAACTGGTTGAAATTTAAAATCAAACCCCTGAGCCGACTGTTTTTTTCGCAGGCGAAACGATTTCTTCAATCTCCTCGTAAACTGTAATCGCCCCGGGTTCGGGACAGCTGTAGAAGCAGAAGCCGCAGCCGACACATCCGTCGCCGGTGTAAACCGCGAAACGGTATCCCTGCGAGTTCAGAGTATTCTCGATGCGCAGGACTTTCCTGGGACACGAATAGACGCAGCGTTCGCAGCCTTTACACTCATCCCTGTTTACCACGGGAGTGAATTCTCTCTTTTTCTTTTCCATGATCACTTTCTTTCACGCTTGATGCGGAATAAAAAAACAATATACATATAAAAATGAAAACTTTAAGGAAGTCAAGAAAAAAAACACGGGGAACAATTCAAATATTAAAAAACGCACTTGAAGCCGGAGCTTATTTGTTTTCTTTTTCAAAAAACGAGAGGAATCCGACATTGCTGCCCGATTTATCCGTCTTGATTTTCCTGAAAGCAGTGGTTTTTGTGACATGGAAGGAAGTCGCCTCCAGGAGTGTTTCGTATTCCTTGTCGTCACCCTGAACCTGATCTCCGTTTTCCGCAGTTTCCGATAGGGGGGTGTCGCTCAGAAGAAAAACAGTCTGTCCAACTCTCAGGTGATCACCTGGCTTGACTTCCTGTTTCCCGTTGACGAGTACGTTGTTGATCCTGGAGCCGTTGGTGCTCCCGAAATCTTCAAGCACGACGCTTTTCTCCGAGACATGCAGTCTGCAATGTATGCGGGAAACCTTCTTGTCGAAAACGCAAATGTTGTTTTTCTCACTTCTGCCGATGGAGTTTTCCCCCTCAATAAGCGGGAGTTCCTCCCCTTTGTTCATTCCACTTAGACAAATAAGCTTGTGCATATCCATCAAATCCCCGTATATGAGTTTTTAGAAAAAACAGGCAAGTCGCCCTTTTTCATAATTGAGTTACCAAAAGAACCTGTTAACGTATATTTTCAGGAACAAGAAATCAAGCTTTCCATGTCAGATTTAAAAAAAAGGTTTTAATGATTGGATTTTTCGCTTGGACTTGTTATAATTAAGGGCGATTGTTTTTTATTTTAAAAATTCAAAATATCGAAAAAACACAGAGAAAGCGAGTGAAAAAAATGAGGGTATTCAATTTCAATGCAGGTCCCGCCATGCTCCCTGCGGAAGTCATGGAGCAGGCACAACATGAGTTTTGCGATTACCATAAGAGCGGATGCGGAATAATGGAGCTTTCACACAGGGGGGGGGAGTTCACCGAGGTTGTCGAGGCCGCAGAGAGGAATATCAGGGAACTCATGAACATCGGCGACGACTATGCCGTTCTCTTCATACAGGGCGGTGCAAGCCTTCAGTTCGCCATGATCCCCATGAACCTCCATGTTCCGGGAACTTCGATGGATTATGCCGACACCGGACACTGGGCGTCTGCGGCGATGAAGGAGGCCAGGCTTTTCGGAGAGGTCAAGACTGTCTGCTCCAGCAAGGATGCCAACTACAGCAAAATCCCGGAACTGCGCCACTGGAAGACGGATGCCAAGGCGTCGTATCTCCATATCACCACAAACAACACGATCTTCGGCACGCAGTACCATGTGTTCCCGGAGCCAAAAGTCCCCCTGATTGCCGACATGTCAAGCGATTTCATGTCAAGGGTTCTTGACGTGAACAAGTTCGGACTCATATATGCCGGTGCGCAGAAAAACATCGGTCCGAGCGGAGTGGCTGTTGTCATTATGCGAAAGGATCTTGCAAAGAGGACTCCGTCCAACACCCCCACAATGCTCAAATACGGGACATATATCGACGGCAAATCCCTTTACAACACCCCGCCGACATTCGGGATCTACATGATCCGGCTGGTCACCGACTGGATGAAGAAAAAAGGCGGACTTTCCGCAGTCGAAATAATAAACGACGCAAAATCCGAAGCCATTTACGAGACAATAGAGACAAGTAATTTCTATAACAATCCCGTCGATCCCCTAAGCCGTTCAAAAATGAATGTCGTGTTCCGCCTTCCTTCGGAGGCGCTTGAGGAGAAGTTTGTCAAAGAGGCGAAGGCGAAGGGTTTTATCGGACTGAAGGGACACCGTTCCGTGGGCGGAATAAGGGCTAGCATTTACAACGCCATGCCGCTGGAAGGCGTTGAGAAACTCATTGATTTCATGAATGTGTTCGAAAAGGCCAACAGTTGATTTAACATACTGCAGCAGTATAGCATAAAGAGCATCGCGAAAAAAATAATTCCGGTGCTCTTTGTTTTATGACAAGCAGGGGGGCGGCAAATATGATTATTCAGGAAAAAACCGGATTCCACGAGGCGAACTGGTGGAAGGCGGAGCAGGGGGGGATACGCTGTCTGCTATGTCCCCGCAGATGCCTGATCCATGAAGGTAAAACCGGATTCTGCGATGTCAGGAAAAACATTCAGGGGAAACTTTATTCCATCGCATACGGTCACCCCGTGACCATCCATATAGATCCCATAGAAAAAAAACCGCTTGCGGAATTCCTGCCCGGCTCATGGACATTCTCCCTTGGAACATACGGATGTAATCTTGCGTGTTCCTTCTGTCAGAACTACCATCTGTCCAGAGGGTCTTACGACGAGGAAAAAGCGGAGAAATCCATTTTTTACACGCCTGGGAAAATTGTGGAGCTTGCAAAAAAAGAGGACTGCAAATCCGTGGCGTTCACATACAACGAGCCACAGATATGGGCCGAATACGCAATTGACATAGCAAGGATCGCAAAGGAGAAAGGGCTGGCGACCGTTCTTGTCTCAAACGGATATATAACTCTCGAGGCCGCCCGCGATCTCTACCCGTGGATTGATGCAGCCAATATGGACATGAAAGGTTTTTCCGAGGAATTCTATTCGAAAATGACCGGCGGCAGGCTTGCACCCGTGCTTGAGGCGATTAAATATTTTGCCTCGCTCGGGAAACATCTCGAAATAACCAACCTGGTGATTCCGAATAAAAACGATTCAGACGAGATGATTGACGGCTTTCTTGACTGGACACGGGACAATCTCGGGTTTAACGTGCCGCTCCATTTTTCCGCCTATCATCCGGATTACAAATACGACGGGAGCCCGCCGACACCACGTGAAACTCTCTATTCCATTAAGGACAAGGCGTTGAAGCTGGGCTTCAAAAGCGTATACGTCGGGAATGTGTTCTGAAAAAAAATCCTGCGGTTCAAATCCCAGTGTCCGTGGCGGCAGACTGCCTCTTTTTTCCCTTGAAATGCTTCGAATCGCCCCATTCGCCGTACCCGATGGTTTCACCTATGGAGGAAATTCTTTTTTCAAGACAGTTCCGGCACATGGAGGAGTTTTCATCCAGGC
>Ga0172379_10011082_pt1 | contig 10816 bp, 10 predicted proteins | sample GrowelOW334metaG_FD_119756 | JGI IMG/M metagenome (GOLD analysis project Ga0172379, IMG submission 119756) | Groundwater microbial communities from an aquifer near a municipal landfill in Southern Ontario, Canada - Groundwater well OW334 metaG | ecosystem: Environmental > Aquatic > Deep... | reverse complement strand
CGGGGATCTTGCTACAGCTCCAATAATTTTAAAAAGAGGAATTGATCTTCTTGTGCCTGATTATTTAGGTTTTGGAAGAAGTGACGGGGTTTTTACTCCCAAAAACTGTATTAATACCCTTCTTTCGGTTTACAAAAGCCTAGAGAGGGGGGTAAAAGGCGTTTCTTATTACGACGATTCAAAAATTACCCTGAAATATAAAAGAATAATTTTTGTTGGAAAGAGCTTGGGTGGTGCCTACGTTCCTCTCCTTCCAAGATTTAACGGCAAAATTACAGAAATTGGCATTTTTTGCGGGGCAGTTGACCAAAGTGAACAGGGTGGGGTTCAGGGTGAAGAAACAAACGAGGATTTTGTCAGAACAATTGAGAAAGGTGGCTATAAATACCTATATAGAGGATTTGTGGAGAATAAGAAAGTGTGGTTGAAGCATTTAAATGATCTTGACGGGCTTTCGCCTATGGACAATATTAAATATCTTAAAAATGCCAAGGTATTCATTGGACACGGCAAAAAAGACGAATGTATTCACTATTCGAAAGCGGAAAACTACTACAATAAGATAATTCGGGAGCATTCTAATCGAATAGGTCAATTTAAACTTAAGCTTTATCCATCGGGGGATCATGGTAAATCAACAGCGCTGAAAGCTATACACTACTTTTTGGATTGGATTAGAATATAATAAATATATGATTAATGATCAGATAATAAAATCATTGCAGAGAATAACAGAAGTGAAAGAAGTTGATCTTGAATTCTCTGAATATCCCGAGTTCGGTGACTACACCACAAATGTTGCTATGGTTATTGCAAAAAAGAACGGAGGTAATCCAAGAAAGCTTGCAGAAGAGATTGTATCTAAGCTTCTAATTAATAAATCAACCAATCAACCATTTGACCGTGTTGAAGTTGCCGGACCTGGTTTTATCAATTTTTGGCTGAAAAAAGATGCACTAGTTGATAATTTGATACAGATTGATGGTGCAAAAGAGAAATATGGGACTTCAGATTTGGGTAAAGGGAGAGTTTGGGGAATAGAGCATACCAGCCCCAATCCAAATAAAGCAATGCATCTGGGACACCTCAGAAACAATGTTACAGGAATGGCTATTGCCAATATTGCAGAGGCCGTAGGATTCAAGATTGTCAGGGATTGTATCGATAATAACAGGGGAATTGCCATAGCCAAGCTTATGTGGGGATATCTAAAATTTGCGAAAAAAAATGGAGATACTTCTGCTGATATCAACTATTGGTTCGACCATCAGGAAGAGTGGCAAACTCCGGAAGATCTGAATTTAAGACCTGATAGATTTGTTGATCAGTTTTATGTTAAAGGTTCGGAAGATTTTGAGACAGGTAAACCTGTCGAGGAAAAAGTCAGGAAAATAGTTGTAGATTGGGAAGCAGAGGAATCCAAAACTTGGGCTTTATGGAAAAAGGTGTTGGATTATTCGTATATTGGTCAGGAAATGACACTTAAAAGATTAGGTAATATTTGGGACAAGGTTTGGCATGAGCATGAACATTTCAAGGTCGGTAAAGAAATGGTAGACCTGGGACTTAAAAAAGGAATTTTCAATAAACTCGATGACGGAGCAGTTGTTACGGATTTATCAAAATATAAACTTTCCGACACAATCGTAAGAAAATCTGACGGGACAGCACTCTATATAACTCAGGATTTAGCTTTAACCAAGCTTAAAAAAGAAACTTTTAAAGCCGAAAAGCTTTTTTGGGTAATTGGTCCCGAGCAATCCCTGGCTATGCAACAGATGTTTGCCATTTGTGAGCAACTAGGGATAGGTAAGCGAGATGAATTTGTGCATTTGGCCTACGGATACATGAGTATTAAAGGTCAGGGAAAAATGAGTTCCAGGCACGGAAATGTTGTATATATTGATGAACTTCTGGATCTGGCCAAGGGTAAGGTCAAAAAGATAATGGACGGAGCCGACTTCAATGAAAAAGAAATAGAGCAAATTTCGGAAGAAATCGGAGTTGGGGCTGTTAAATACAGTATTTTGAAGGTTGGTAGGCTTCAGAACGTGGCTTTTGATATTAACGAATCAGTTTCAGTTGAGGGCAATAGTGGGCCGTATCTTCAATATACAGTTGCCCGCACAAATTCCATTCTTTCTAAAGTCGCTCTGAAAGAAGCCTCCTTTAAAGACGAATATAATAATTTGAATAACGAAGAACTTCTAGTTCTAAGAAGTTTAATTCGATTTCAGGAAGTAATAAAGCTTTCGGCCGAAACATATTCGCCCAATCTTCTTTGCAATTATTTATTTGATTTGGCCCAAAAGTATAATCATTTCTATAATTTGTGCCCAGTTCTAACCAACCCTGACCAACAGGTGACCAACTTTAGGTTGTTTTTGACCGGTGGAGTAGGGTGGGTTCTTAAGAATGGACTTAGAATATTGGGAATAGAAACTCCGGAAAAAATGTAATTCTATTTTATTATTTTGTTTTCGGATTCTTCTAGTTGATGTGTCAATTTTCTTTCAATATATCCTGCGTCTATTTCCTCGGTCATTTCTTCCAGTTCCTGATCATGTTTGTAGTTTTTTTGATTTTGAAGAATTTGAATGAGAAGTTTAAGTATCTTAGTAATTTCTTTTTCTGAGATAAGTTCAACTTGAAGCCCCAATTCACTTCTTAAAGTGTCTCTTTGACTTTCCCGATTCTGGCTCATAAGCACAATTACAGAAAGAATAATAGCTTCGATCGAGATAAATGAGCTCATAAATGAATAGGGGTAGGGATCTATAATCGGAATACCGGGAATCCTACCTGTGTTAACTAAAATCCAAAGACCGTAAACAACAATATTGCCTAAAAGAAATGTAATTGTGCCAAAACTTGTTGTTAAAGCGTCTACAATTTTTACAATCAATGACCTCTTTTTTAATTCTTCAGCCTCAAAACTCTTGATTATGTAGCGCGAACTGCGATTGTGGGGTTGAGTCATAAAATAATTGTACAATATCTAAGTGGGGTATTGAAGAGTATCTGAAACTGGATTAAAATCTCTACAGTTACAAAATGAATTACAAACTTCATAAATTGTCTTCGTGTTTAAGGATAATGACCATTGCCATGCCATCTCTTGAGTCTGTTACAACAACCATTTGGGTGAAAACGGGCAGTCGCAACGAAAAGCCTGAGGTGGGTGGAATCAGCCACTTTTTGGAACACATCGTTTTTAAGGGAAGCAAAAAACGTCCAACAGCACGTCAGATTTCTCAAGCAGTTGATGCTATGGGAGGAGAATTTAATGCTGCCACTTCAAAAGATTGGACAAATTTTTATATCAAGGCGGGGAAGGAAAATTTGGAAGCTTCGATGGATATTTTAAGCGACATGGTTTTAAATCCTTTGATGAAAAAAGAAGAAATCGAAAGAGAAAAGGGAACAATTGTCCAGGAGATCCGAATGTATGAGGACACTCCAATGATGCACATTGGGGACGTTTTTGAGGAAACTATTTTTGAAGGAACGCAACTTGGAATGGATACGGCTGGAAGCGAAAAGACGGTTAAAGGAATAAATAGAGAGGATTTTATTGCTTATCGTAAAGCTCATTATCATCCGGATGAGATGCTAATCACGATTTCCGGTGGAATTGATGAGAAAAAAGTGTTGATATTAGCCGAAAAATATTTCAAAGAGCTGAAAAAATCTGAAGCGGCACCGGATTTTGATAAGTTTGAGAATAAACAAGCCAAACCTAAATTCAGGCTCCAAACCAAGAAAAGTGAACAAGCACATCTGATTTTAGGATTTTTAGCAGAGGGCAGGGGATATGAAAGCAGATTTGCCCAAAGCCTTCTCTCAGCAATCCTAGGAGGGGGGATGAGCTCAAGAATGTTTATCGAAGTGCGCGAAAGGCGAGGTCTTGCGTATTCGGTCAGAACCAGTGTTGAAAGATATCAAGAAGTTGGTTATATGGGGACATATGCGGGGGTAAATGTGGCAAAAGTTGACGAAGCTATTAAGGTTATTTTAGATCAATGTTACGGAATCGCGTCTAAAAAATATCCGGTTACTCAAAAAGAGCTTGACAAAGCCAAGGGTTTTCTTAAAGGCAATTTAGCCTTAGCTTTGGAGGATACAAAAGATGTAAGCGGTTTTTTTGGAGAACAGGAACTATTTAATTCGAATGTTTTAAAGCCCGAGGAAATTTATAAAAAATTTGATAAAGTGACACTTAGTGATATTTATTTTGAGGCTAAAAAGCTTTTTGTTCCGGAAAGATTAAACTTGGCCATAATTGGTCCTTTTAAGGATAGGGAAAAATTTGTACAATTGCTTAAATAATATGGAAAGAACAGTAGTACTTATTAAACCGGACGGACTTCAAAGAGGATTGGTTGGAGAGATAATGCATCGTTTCGAAAGAAAGGGCCTGAAGTTGGTTGGAGTTAAAATGATTAGGCTTACAGATGAAATACTTGATAATTGGTATGCTCACCATAAAGATAAGCCTTTTTTTACTACTTTAAAAAGCTTTATGGAGTGGACTCCGGTTGTTGCAATGGTTTGGGAAGGAATTGAAGCTATTAATGCGGTTAGAAAGATTGTTGGTATTACTAAGGCCAGGGAAGCTGAAGCAGGATCAATCAGGGGAGATTTTGGCATGAGTGGCTCTCAAAACATCATTCACGCTTCAGATTCGCCGGAATCGGCAGAAAAAGAACTGGGACTTATATTTAATGGAGATGAGATTTTTGAATACGATAGCGCAACCGATCTTCTAATTTACTCCAAGGAAGAAATATAATTAGACTTTAAGTCGGAGTGGACGGAATTGAACCGTCTACTTCCGCGACCCGAACGCGGCGGTCTACCGATGACCTACACTCCGTGAGACTCTACAAATAATCGTCGGCAAGCTCCGCTTACCGATGACCTACACCGTATTACCAGACAGTCATCGGCCAAGCTTCGCTTACCGATGACCTACACTCCGGCGTCAAAACTAACTTCACTTTTCGCAAAATGCTATCTGCATTTTTGCTCTTTGCTTCGTTGTTTTTCCTTTTCCAAAATTTCACAAGAAATTTTGGGGAGAAAAAGTAGGCTACAAATAGCGCAGTTTTGCTAAAGCAAAACGAAGCGCAAAAGCCTTACTTTGACGAGTGCTCCCAGCAGGAATCGAACTTGCATCTTGCCCTTAGGACGGGCCTACTCTATCCATTGAGCTATGGGAGCATTTTAATGTACAGCACCTTTTTGCCCTCGGAAGGGTCTGCTCTATCCGTTGAGCTACGAGGGCTCAAATATACCTGAAATTATATCACGAAGCTAAGATTATTTTATTGTTAGAGTGTAGAGATTCGGGACTGAATTGGTTGAACCTAAATTGGTTAAGATGAGAAGCTTGGTTGTGTTTGAGAAAGAGAACACTGAGGGCATAGTGTAGGATCCCGAATAAACAGTTTGTTTGTTTGTTCCATCGTAGTCCATGATTACAATTTGGTTTTGCCCAGCCCACAAAAGATGTTTACTGGAGGACATCCATCTTAAAGCAGAGGTTTCGGATTTATCATGGTTGTTGATAGTAACGGGTTGGTCTGTTATTAAGAAATTCCGATCCTCTTTTATGTCGTAAATATATGTGTGTCCGGGCCTAATATTTCTTTCTTGGGTCTGAGTTGATGCTCCGGGAAGAGATTTTATTAAATTACTTGAAAGAGTGGCCGATCCGGTAGCGGTATAGACAACCATGTTGTCATCGGGAGAAAAAACAAAAGCAGATGATTTACGGGAAAGAATATCAATAAGTTCCATGGGTACATTTTTAATCAAACTCAAATTTGTGTTGTCTTTTTCAATTTTCCATTCGGCAACGATCTCGTCTTTGCGGGAAGCTATATTTACTCTTTGATTCTGGGAGGTAAATGATCCAGTGTTTATTAGAAATACGGCGTTTGATACAGTTAAAAGTAACTCTTCTGCGTCTGGGGAAAATATATAAGTTGCATTAGACATATCTCCGTCAGTTATTCTCTTAGGGCTATTATTAAAACCCAGAGGCAGGCTAAAAGTGTCGAGTGTCCAAAGACCGACCTTGTCGGCACTTATATTTTTTCCCGGAAGTACGCTAAAAACAATTTTGGATTCATCCTCAGAAATAATAGCATTGGTGGCCCCCGATAAAGTCATTGGGGTAAGTGAGGGCACGCTCTTAAAAAGTGAAATTGATGCTTGAGTTACAATCTCCTTTTCTATTGTTAATCTTTTATACCAGCTGAAATAACCATCTTTTTTGATTTCAACATCGTAAGTTCCCGGGGCAATGGAAAAATTGGCATTTGTGGCTGTTTTGAGTTCACCGTTAATATAAACAGAGGCACCATCAGGCTCGGATTTTAATACAAGAATTCCGTTTGGTTGGAACTTAAAAGTTTCAAAATTAAATTTATAGCCTCGTGCATAATATGTGGCAAATATTCCCAAACTTCCAACAATGATCAATGTGATGATAAAAAAGAATACCCTAGTTTTAGTCATATAAGTGGGACTCCTATCATATATTATATATTCATTTCAGGCAAAATTATAGTTTTTGATAAAAATCTGACACATTGATATAAAATTGAGATATAATCAACTCACAAATGCTACGAAAAAACATTGCCATTGATCTTGGTACGGCCAATACATTGGTTTGGGTTGCGGGGGAGGGTTTGGTTGCAAATGAACCTACTGTTGTAGCCATTTCCTCTGAAGATAACAAAGTTGTGGCGGTAGGAGAGGAGGCTAAAAAAATGTTGGGAAGAACCCCCGAAGCTTTAATTGCCAGCCGTCCCATGAGGGATGGAGTTATTGCAGATTATCAAATTACCGAGGCAATGCTTAGATATTTTATCGGTAAGGTAGTAGGAAGATTCCAGTTTTTTAAGCCGGATGTTATGGTTTGTGTGCCTGCCGGTTGTACCCAGGTAGAACGTCGGGCAGCACTTGATGCTACACTTTCAGCCGGTGCATCTCACGCCTACTTAATCGATGAACCACTAGCTGCTGCAATTGGTGCCCAAATTCCAGTTTCGGCACCGTCCGGACATATGATAGTGGATATTGGCGGAGGCTCAACTGAGGCTGCTGTGATATCTCTTGGAGGAGTAGTTACCCATAAATCTGCACGTGTTGCCGGTAATAAAATTGATGAAGCAATCCAAAGCTATCTTAAAAAGAAGCATAATCTTATTATTGGAGATCAAACGGCTGAGGACATCAAGCTCAAAATAGGTTCGGCAGTACCTCTTGATAAACCTGAAAAATTGGAAATTTCAGGACGGGATTTGGTTTTTGGCTTGCCCAGAACGGTTGTTTTATCATCGGACGAGGTAACTGAGGCCATGAAGCCCATCTTAATGCAGGTAATAGGAGCCGTAAAAGGTGTTTTGGAAGATACTCCGCCTGAACTTGCTGCTGATATTATTGATAAGGGAATAATAATGAGCGGAGGAACATCTCTACTTCGCGGTTTTGATAAACTTTTAACCGAAGAAACAGGTGTTCCGGCACATGTTGCTGATGAACCGCTTCTTTGTGTTGTCAGGGGGACCGGCCTAGTTCTTGAAAATATTGAATTATGGAAAAGAAGCGTCACGACAAAAGGATAGTCGCCGGTGATTAGTTGCTAGAATATAGGATACTGTCGAAAATAAGGCAGAGCCCTGACTATAAGTTAATTAATTACAAGTTTTTAATTACTAATCACTTGAGTATTTACAGTAGCAACTTATACAGAATATTATACTTATAATATCAAATGCTTTTTAACAAATATTTGTTAAACAATTGAGGATAAGTCTTAAAAAACAAGGAGCAGAAATTGAATAAATAATATGCACAATATGATTAGAATTTCAAAGGTCAAATTTCAAATTTAAAACCTGTAGTAAGTATGGGAAATAAGATTTAGGAACATAAATTTTAAATAATTTTATAGGATAATTGAAGGTGCGGTAAAAGTGAGGCAAAAAGAAATAATATTGCATTCTATAAGATAAAAGAGTGTTTTGGTATACTATAAAACAAATAAATGATAAACAAAAAAGTCCCTGAAAACGGCAAAATCATGGGAATTGCCATAAATAGCAGTTCGAGAAGGTTACTGCTAACAAGAGTGGAGAAGTTAATATCCGATAGTGTTAAATTTTACATTGTTACTCCCAATCCCGAGCTCATTTTGATGGCTCAATCTGATGGGAAGCTTAAGAAAGCTCTTAATTCTGCAACACTGTCAGTTGCTGATGGAGTGGGGGTTGCCATGGCACACAAATTCATTAATTTACCCATTCCTCAAAACAGAATATTAAAATTATTTGTTACGCTTTTCCAAGGTCTGAAAGTTGGCATGTCTGTTTTTTTTGACAAAAAACGTTTGATGTCGAATTTTGAAATAATTAAAGGACGTCAGGTTTTTGAGGATCTTATTTCATTGTCTGCAAAAAAGGGTTGGAGGGTTTTTCTTCTTGGTGGTTTGGGAAATGAAGCAGAGATCGCTTCGCGAAAATTACAAATTACAAATACCAAATTACAAATTAGATTTAACAAAGGACCAATGCTTGGAAACGATGCGGAATCATCTACGGAAAGTGACAAAAAATTGGAATCTAAGGCAATTACCCAAATCAATAATTTCAAGCCTGAACTCCTATTTGTAGCATTCGGCAATCCCAAACAGGAGGTTTGGATCCATAAGAATCTTTCAAGGTTAAACATAGGGGGTGCAATGGCCGTAGGAGGCACTTTTCGTTACATAGCGGGAGTAAGCAAGCTTCCTCCAAGATGGATGGCGGAAAGTGGCCTAGAATGGCTCTGGAGGCTTGTTACCGAGCCTATACGTTTCAAAAGGATTTTCAATGCCTTTCCAATCTTTCCTCTGAAAATTTGGATGAGTAAACTTCACTAAATTCTTCTTTTGCTCTATAAAGTCTGCCTTCCACTGCACGCTCAGAAATTCCCAAAAGTTTGCCAATTTCATCATATGACATGTCGTACCAATACCTGAATTGAAGAAGCTTGCGTTTTTCGGGAGACATCAGGTTTAAACAACCGTTTACAGACTTTCTAAGATCCTTTAGAACTAATGATTCTTCAGGGGAAAGGGATTTTGCGTCCGTCTCTGTTAACGCATCAATTATAGGTACAACGATTCTGGAATTTTTGTTAACTTGGTCGTGATAATAATCGGCAATTTTATTTAGGGCAATCCTGCAAAGCCAAGTAAAATAGGTGCTTTTGTGCTCAAACGTGTTCCAGCCTTTCCAAGCTGCCACGGCCGTTTCTTCGACTATTTCCTCAACTTCTTTTTCACCAGCTCCCATCCTTTTCATTACAAATTTAGTTAGAGGAAGGGCAAACTCTTTATAAATGACTACAAACGATCGGGGAGCACGTTTTTGTGGGTTTTTATTCATTGGCAAGACTAATTATATATCATGACAGCAGAATCATTTATGGGGTTAGGGTGTGAGGAAGGAAATATTGAAAAAAAATCTCACAAGTCACTATTTTTTTACCCACCTTTTGATGGTCATGAGGGGAGCTCTCGTTCTAATTGGGTACCCGCTGATTTTTTGATATACTGCCTGGCTAAGTTAATACACGCTACTGATGAAGATTTGAAGCAAAAACGTCCACGTTGATGTAAAATACACCGATGACTGAACGACAAAATATTTGGGGAAAGCCTGATTGTCAGCTACCTGATGGCAAGCTGTGTAATGCTTGTTGCATTTTGCCGGAAATTGAGCTTGAGGGATATATTGTGTCTGTTGCCAAGCCGGCAAATTCTCCGTGCCAACACCTTGTTGGATCTGAAGTTGCCAAAAGAGGATGCGATCTTCATTCAGGTGGAAAGCCGGATGTGTGCAAATCGTGGCATTGTAGTATGGCTGACCTGGATGGCAAAATTAACCTAATTTCTCAGGGAATTATGTCGAATTTGGTTTCGGAATCTGAGGCTTGTGCCTTTGCTCTTAATGTCTTAAAAGAAAATAATTTGGAAAATCTGTATTTTATTAATGAAATAAGAAGTGAAATCACAGGAAGAGCTGGAATGCTTTCAAAAATTACACACCCAAGAGACGTGGTCGTGCGTGATCTGGATGAAACATGAAGAAATCTTTTGTTACAGTTTCGGCTCCGGGAAAATTAATGCTTTTGGGCGAACATGCGGTTGTTTATGGAAAACCATGTCTTGTTACCGCGGTTGATCATAGAATTCGTGTTCGAATTGAAAAAAATAACAGAAATTTTGTCAGGATTGATTCACCGGAAGTAAATGTAAAGAATTATAATATTGAGGTATCCGAGTTGGGGAAGGTGGAGTATCCAAAAAATATAATATTTGTATTAAGGGCAATAGAATTATTTTTTAAAAAATACAGACTATCTTCAGGGCTTTCAATTAAGATTAGAAGCGAGTTTTCAAGTTTGTTTGGATTCGGAAGTTCATCGGCAGTAACTGTTTGTACAATAAAAGCTTTATCAGTACTTTTTGATGTAGAAGTAGTTAATAAATCACTGTTTGATATGGCATATAAAACAGTCTTGCAAATTCAAGGAGTAGGTTCCGGATTTGATTTGGCTGCAGCTGTTTGGGGAGGCACATTGTATTTTGTTGCCGGAGGTAAAAAAATTATACCAGTTAAGGTTGGGAAACTACCGCTTGTAGTTGGTTATACCGGAACAAAAGCAGATACGGCAACTCTTGTTAAGCAAGTTGCCGAATTTCGTAATAACAATAAAAAAGAAGTTGGCAAAATTTTTAACTTGATTAGTCAATTTG
>Ga0172379_10011080_pt1 | contig 10817 bp, 9 predicted proteins | sample GrowelOW334metaG_FD_119756 | JGI IMG/M metagenome (GOLD analysis project Ga0172379, IMG submission 119756) | Groundwater microbial communities from an aquifer near a municipal landfill in Southern Ontario, Canada - Groundwater well OW334 metaG | ecosystem: Environmental > Aquatic > Deep... | reverse complement strand
GGATATAAAGGAAGTATCACTGAACTGGCTGTTTTTGGTGAATTTCTAGATATTCCAAAGATGTGGGTTAGGCCGGAAAAAATAGTATTGCATATTACAGACGAACCGCAGAATGCCGAAGTGATAAAAGGCGCAGGGCCTGACGGAAGTAAGCAGCAGATATATTCATTGGGTGATGTTTGGGATGAGGATGAGAAAGTTTTGGATGTTTTTATGCAGACACCTTTGGTCAAGGGTGATTTTGAAAATTACGATATTTCCAGGCTGGCTGAAACAAACCTTATTTATACTTTAAACACTTTAGTAAATTACGGTCCCAAACAATCCGCCGATGAGAGAGTGAAAAATTACGGACAACTTATACAAAGCTATTTAGAGCAAGTTCCGAACGGCAGTTTGTTTTTGAAAATTACGCCACGGTCCGTTTGGAATTTCCGGTTGGTAAAAACGGCAAATGCTGCATGTGTGGGTGATTATGAATGTGGTACTAGTGTATTAAGATGTTCGGTCTCCGGTATTTTGTGTTCTGATCTGGGAAGAAGCTGTACTACTGGTCATGGTACTTGCCAGCAAGTTTGTGAAGGTGATTATATTAGAGATTGCGGGTGGAAAACCCAATCAAACTGTTCGAGTCAAAGCGGTGCGTGTTCATCGAGTGAGTGTGTTCCGTCAGGTTCTTATTCGTGTGTGTGGCAATCAACCGCCACTCCATTTCCCACATCCGTTGTAAATACTCCCAGACCAGGTACACCCGTTCCTACATCCATCGTAACCACTCCCGGACCTGTAACAATCATTGTAATTCCTACATCACCTGTGAATACGCAGGTGCCTACAGTACCTCCAAGTACACCTGTGCCAACGTCATTAACCTGTTCATGTACGGGAAATTTATCGCCGTCCAGCGCAGGTCCTTTGAGTGTGGGTCAGACTCAGGCGTTTTCTATGACAGTGAGCGGTGTTACTTCGGGGTGTTCTGTCTCAAGAGTTGACTTTGTTTCATCAAATAGCGGTGTTGCAACTGTTTCACCCGGTTCCGATAGCAGTACTCCGTATGCGTCCACCGCCACAGCCAGAGGAGGAGGAAGTACTTCGATTTCCGGACGAGTGGTTATGAATGATGGCGGAGCAGGATGTTCGGATTCTTCCAGTTTGTCCGTAACCGGTCCGACAGCTCCTGTTCCATCAGGTGCCAACACACCTGTTCCGAATACTCCGGTTCCGACAGCAGTTCCAACATTGCCTCCGCCTGCAACGCCAACACTTTCCGGTTCAGAAACATGCAGCGGAACACCTACTCCCCGCGTTAACCTTTCCTGGTCGTCATCAGCAACTGCCACTAGTTACAGGGTTTACAGATGCACCGGCTCAAGCTGTTCGCCAACGTCTCAAATTGCATCGGTCGGCGGAACTTCATATACGGACAACAGTGTAAACGATGGCACTACTTACAGATACAGGGTAAGAGCGTATAGGGCGAGCGACGGAATGTTAAGCGGTTATTCGAATATAGTAACTCTTACTCCTGATTGTCCCACATGTAACATAAGTCTGGCGGGTTCTTCGCAGTTGGAACTTTTGGATACGCTTTTGTACACGGTATCTCATGTTAATTCTCCCAACGGTTCAATTGACGGAGTCAGGTTTACATCAAGTAACGCTGCGGTAGTATCTTTGTGTTCGTCAACAACAAGGCCGTGTCCGTCCGGAAGTGGATCTTACAATGATGGATCGGCAGTCTACAACACAAACGCCACAGGTTACGTTCTTGGCGGCACTGCAACAATACGTTCAGGAATGATTATGGAAGCATATGAAAGATGCTTTGCAACAACAAACGTTGAAGTAGTAAACCCGGGTCCTTGGTGGCAGGAGAAAGAAGGGGACTTAATTACCAACGGCAGTATCTTTTCTGATATTTCGGGCGGCTGTGCCGCATTCCCGTCCTCTTGCGATGCAAGCCTGATTTTGTACGATTCAGGTAATTATCCCGGAGTTCCTCAAAGCGGCGATTCAATAAGCGCGGGAGGAAACGGAACAATTTCCGAAGGATATGGCTGGAATTCCAGACCGGTTACTTATGGCGGTCCTTTGTTGTCTTATGATTATTTCAGAAACAAACTTCCCGAAACAGTTTCTCCGCAAACGATTTCTACAAGTCCTATTGATCAAGGGATGTTGACTTCGGGCGGAACTGAATATCCGTCGGGATCGGGATATTATTATTATGTATATAATGGCGATAGTTTGGTGATTACGGACAGCGACGGGAATCTTGACATCGGAGGAAGGAAGGTTATAGTTTTTGCCCAGGGAAATGTTAACATTCAGAGTAAAATCACATTAACAGATGGAGTCGGTTCTTTCATTCTTGTCGCAGGAGGTGACATATCTGTTAGCCCCAGCGTTGCGGGACCAATGGAATCAACTCCTGTTCCCGACCTTGAGGGAATTTACTTTACCGAAGAGCAGTTTACAACAGGATCTTTAGGGGAAAGTCTCGACACGCCGCTGCACGTTAGGGGAAGTGTAATTGCCTGGGACAGGGTAGTATTGGAAAGAGATTTGGTTGACAATTCCCTTACGCCTGCCGAATATTTTGAATTCGGAATCGATCAATTTATGTATATACCAAACACATTGGGTGAAAGGAATATTCTTTGGAGGGAAGTAGCACCATAATGAACAAAAACATTAAATTAATATTAGCTGTTTTATTAGTCTTACTGGCGGTTTTCGGTATGATTTGGCTATTTCTCAATTTCAGCAAACTGAATGTCAAAAAAGAAATAGGCCTTTTTCCCGAAAACCCCGCAAAAGGCGACTATGGTTACCAGGAAACTGAAACATTAATTACAATTGGCACGGAAGGTGTTTCCAAAGGGACTTTTGATAGCGTTGAGGAGGGGGTTATTAACTTTGTTTCAGGATCTGAGATTGTAAAATATCCACTGACCGAGGATGAAGTTATACTCTCTTGCACTACTCAGAATTTAGCGCTGGCGAATGAACTTGATTTTGATTTAGTTACCAATGTAATAATAAGTACTCCTACCGATATCGGCGGATTGATACCTACCGAGGAATATATAGTTGTATTTGCCCAAGATGTAGAAGGAGTAATGAGAGTTCACACGGTTGCGATAGATGCGTCAAAATGCCCTTAAACAAACTAGGGAGTAGAAGCTGTTTCAAAAACTCGCAAGTTTTGACTTGCTCGGGTTTGAAAGGCCCTTCGGGAACTTATAGCATCCTAATTCAAAACGGGGTTTTGAATTAGGATGTAGTCTTTTTCCCTCTGGGAAAGTATAATATACCAAGTATTTAGTCCTCAAAACCAACAAACCGCATATGAAAAAAACATTGTCCTTTTTTGCAGTTTTGATTTTTTTACTGCTTGGAGCTGCGGCGGGTGTCAGAGCTCAGGTCCGTGTTCCGACGATTGCGACGGATGAAGCCGAAGTGGCTACTGCTTCATCGGTAGTTATGGACATTCCGGAACCCACCATACCTCCAAGAGTGGATTTGACTCAGCAAACTGAAGAGACTGTTGAGCCATTGCATAGACTTTTGAATGAACAAAAGCTTGATTCCGTATTGCCGGGAAACCCGATTAAGTTTGCAATCAGGTGGGCAGTTGAAGCCGGCGTTCCTCCAAACACCATTGTACTACTGCTTCTTTTACCGGGAGTGGCGGCATTAATTGCGGCAGCAAGACATATAGTCGGTATCAGAGGTTTCGGAATTTTCCTGCCGGCAGCTCTTGCCGTTACTTTTGTAGCAACAGGACCTTTAATCGGAATCGGTATGTTTTTGGTCATAGTTGTTGTTTCCACTTTTTCGAGGATAACTATGAGAAGGCTAAAAATTAAACTTCAGTATTTACCCAGAATGGCTCTTATTTTAATGTTTGTAGTGTTTGGAATTTTGGGAGTTTTGTTTTTGGCGCCTATTATTAAGCGTCCCGAACTTACTAATGTCTCAATTTTTCCTGTACTTATTTTGGTTCTTTTGGCCGAGGATTTCAGTCGGGTGCAGCTTGGCAAATCAGTTAATATAGCCATAAAAATTACAACCGAGACATTAATTCTCGCCTTGGGATCATACATTTTTTTGACAATGAGAATAGTTCAAGAAACTGCACTTTTGCATCCTGAAGGATTTATTTTGGCTGTAATATTTATAGACGTTTTGCTCGGAAAATATGTCGGCTTAAGATTTATGGAGTTTTGGAGATTCAGAAAACTCATTGGAAAGTAAAAATTTAAAATGAAGACTTCAGAAATACTAGGCTTAAACGCCCGTACAAATATATTTTCTTATCCATACAATAAACCCGACGCAAAAAGAAAAGCAAACTCCAAGCTTGCGACAAAAAGGGCAATGTTGGAGGCAGGTGTTCCTGTTCCTGAAATATACGCGAAGTTCGTAAAACCTCACAAACTTCTTACATTTGATTGGAACAAACTTCCCGGCGCGTTTGCCCTAAAACCAAACAGGGGGTTGGGAGGAGAAGGAATAATTGTCGTCAAAAAAAGGTCACAGGATAAAACCGGTTGGATTACAACTCAGAAAAATAAAGTTACAATCGATGACCTCAAACTTCACATTTTGGATATTTTGGAAGGCGCTTACTCAATTGATACTACTCCTGATGTTGCCTATATAGAAGAATATGTGGGTCGGCATAAAGCGTTGCGGAAATATTCATATCGAGGAACACCTGATATCCGCGTGGTTGTTTTTAACAGGGTTCCTGTAATGGCAATGCTTAGACTTCCGACAAAGGAATCAGGAGGACGGGCCAATTTGCATCAGGGAGCAATTGCAGTGGGTGTGGATATTGCAACCGGCATAACCACAAAAGCATACTGGCATGGTGAATATTTACGTTATAAGCCCGGAACCAAAAAGAAATTACATGGAATAAAAATCCCAACCTGGACAAAAATACTGGAAACTGCCGTAAGGTGCCAGGAAGCAACCGGTTTGGGATATTTGGGGGCCGACATAGTTCTTCATCCCGAAAAAGGTCCGATGATACTAGAAATTAATGCCCAGCCGGGGCTTCAGATTCAGCTTGCAAATACGGCAGGTCTTCGGAAAAGATTGGAAAGAATTAAGGATTTGGAAGTCAGGGATGCGGAACACGGCGTAAAAATAGCCAAGATACTTTTTGCTGAACGTTTTGCGGATAGAGTAAAAGCTGAAGAAGGGGTAAAAATATTAAAAAACATAGAACGGGTAAAAATTTATGCCCACGGCAAGAAAGGTGTGATTGTTAATGCCAGGATTGATACAGGAGCCATGAGAAGTTCAATAGATAGAAATTTAGCTGAAGAACTTGGGTTAATGAACGAAGATAATGTATTATGGAGGAAACGTTACGCCTATAGGTCGGCGCATGGCCGTCAGTCGCGTCCGGTAATAGGATTAACAATGAGGATTGCGGGAAGAAAGATCAAAACCAGCGCGTCAATTGCTGATCGTACAAAGATGTCGACACACCTTCTTATAGGCCGGAACGATTTGGGTGGATTTTACGTGAGTCCAAGTGAAGAATAAAGAAATGGCAAAGAAAATTTTAATACTGACAGGAGGCCCAAGAAAAAAACTTGATAGTTTTTTGGAACCTATAAAAAGGCTTGGGCTAGATGTCTTTTTAGCTTCATTTTGTGATATTCATTTTTTTGCAGATAATTCAGGAAATAAATTGTCCATCAAAGTTGGAAGTAATGACTTATCTGATTTTAACCTTATTTATATAAGGATGGTCGGGAAAAGATTGGAAGATGCAACGTTGGTTGTAAATTATGCGAAAGAAAGAGGCATTAAAATTGTTGATAAATTATATGAGGATTCACTTTTCATTCCGTCTTCGATCACCAAAGCAATGGAAATGAAAAAACTTGCAGATAATGGAGTTAGTATGCCTCCGACATATTTTGGAAGTTTGGCTTTAATCGGGGAAAATTCGGCAACACTTTTGGGTATGCCGTACGTAGTCAAAAGCACATCCGGCAAAAAAGCAAGGGATGTCTGGCTCGTTAAAGATAAAAAAGAATTTGAAGAACTTTACAATACACTAAGAGAAAGGGAAAAAGAGGGAGTTTGTTTTTTTGCCCAGTCACTTGTTGCTTCAAGCCAAAGGGTGAGAGTTTTGGTTGTTGGGGAAAAAGCATTGGGGGCAATTACAAGGCCTACTAAATGGCGAAAAACATTCATAGAAAAACAAAACGGTGAATTTCCTGATGGCGTTAAGGAGTCTATATTTCCGGTTCCCGAAAAATATTCCGAGCTTGCCATAAGGGCAGCAAAGGCAACGGGACTGGACATTTCCGGTGTCGATATTTTGGAAGATGATAAAACCCGCAGTCTTTATGTTATTGAGGCGAATGCTGCGCCCAGCTGGAATCTCATCAAAAAAGATTGCCAGATTGATGTCGAAGAAGAAATTCTAAAATTTTTGTCTTCAAAACTATGAGTGATTCGGACAATATAAAAAATATTTATCAGGAAAGATATAAGAAATACGGAGTTGCCCCAAAATCTCTTTTTTGGCAAAGTAAGGGTGCTTCACATCAGCGCTTCCGCCAATTCTGGGCGGAAATTGATTTCAATAAAAAATCAGTTTTGGACGTCGGATGCGGTTTTTCCGAAATGGCCAGATTTTTAAGAAAAAGATATAAGGACGTTAAATATACAGGAGTCGATATTGTTCCCGAATTTATAGAAGAGTCAAAAAAAACATATCCCGAATATCAGTTTTTTGTACGGGATTATTTTTCCGAACCAATGGATGAAAAGTTTGACGTAGTTTTTGCATCAGGAGTAATGAACTCAAATGTCAGTGATAATATGGAATTTAGGAAAAAAGGGATAAGAACCATGTTTGAGCACACAAAGTACGTTTTTGCGTTTAACATGTTGGGGGCTCATCCTCAGCCTGAAAATAGAAAAGAAAGTAATATTTGGTACGCTGACTCTTTAGAAATATTAAATTATTGTATGACATTAACCCGTAGAGTTACTTTTCGAGCAAATTATCATCCTAAAGACTTCACAATTTTGATGTATCCTGTGGTTAAAAAAACAGGGCATCAATAAATCTTCTCCTTGTAAAACAATATAGGATTGGTAATATGATCCTTATGGATCAAAATACCGAGGACAGTGAAAATCCCCAGATATCAAATCCGACACAGCCTTCCAATTCCAACCAAGAACTTGGAAATCCGATTCTGCCGGATGCTCAAATTACAACTCCTCCTGCCGGTGACATTTCGCCAAAACCAAATAAATTCAAACCACTTTTTATAATCCTTGGAATTTTTGTTTTATTGGCAATATTTTTGTCTGCAATTAGCATTATGGAAAATGTGCGGCAAAATAAGTTTGACGCTGAATTTTCGGATGAAGTAGTGCAAGACATATCTCCAACTCCTCAGGTTTCATTCAAAGGGACGCTTACTTATGTTGAAGGTTCAATAGTCAAAGTTGGAGTGCAGGGAAATACTGATTTATTTGAAGGGGACGAAGTTGTTCAGGGTGACGTTTTGCAAACAGGCGAAAATGCGATGGTAATGCTTATGTTCGATGACGGATCTGTAGTAAGGCTTGGTCCCGGTTCAAAAATAGCTTTAACAAAATTATTGCCTTCGGAGATGTTGATTACACAAGACGGAGGCAGTCTTTATTCAAGAGTCGAAAAAAGTGAGGGACATACTTTTACAATTTTGGCTGGCGAAGTTAGAATCCAAGCCTTGGGAACGGCATTTTCGGTAGAAAAAGGGGAGAGTGTCAAAGTAAATGTCTACGAAAGCGAAGTCAAAGTCATAGAAGCACAAAAAGAAATCCAAGTTACTGCGAAAAATCAATGGAGGCAAGGTGATGTTTTAGCAGCGGAATTAGATACTGCGGAGGTTGAAAATGACAACTTCCTTCAGTGGGCATTGGACGAGGAGATCGCCAGAATGAATCTGGAAATTATTTCAACAGTTTCACCACAAACTGAAGGAAAAGATAAAGAGGCATATAAAACGGCTCTGGAATCTTTGGGAATTGACAAAAAAGAACTTCAAAAAGAAGCATTCTTAAAGACAACCTCAGGGTCGGTTTCGTCGACAGTATTATCCGGTCAAAAATTGGCCGAAGGGGGAGTGTCACTTTCCTGGATGTCTGATGGGTTGGCTGATGGCGGTTTCAAAGTAATTTGGTCACAAACTCCCGGAGTTACGGATCCCGGAGAGAAAAGAACATCAAGTCCGATTTACGGCTATCAAAAAACATTAGGATCGATGAAGCCTGGATCAACATGGTACTACAAGGTCTGCGAGCTTGTGGAAGGCACTTGTGGAGCTTATTCTAACGAACTATCCTTCTCTTTCTAGCTTTTTTTATCCCAAAACAAAACCCCGCTTCGATTTCTGGTTTTGATATTTGCGGGGTTTTGAGATCACTTAGCCTCAACAGTTGCGCCTGCTGCTTTCAATTTCTCGATTGCTGCTTTTGCTTCTTCTGCCTTAGCACCTTTCATTACTTCGAATGGAAGGTTTTCAGTTGCATCTTTTGCTTCTTTAAGACCTAAGTTCTGATTAATTTCACGAAGCGCTTTTATAACTGCTATTTTGTTTCCGCCTGATGCAGTCATAACTATGGTTTGATTATCTCCACCGCCTCCTTGTGCGTCACCTGCAGCCTCTGCGGCTCCAGCGGGTGCAGCTACTGCAACTGGTGCAGCTGCTGTTACTCCGAGTTTGTCCTGGAGTGTATTAACCAACTCAGAAAGTTCCATAACTGTTAATTTAGAAATTTCTTCTACTAACTTATCAACATTTTTCGAAACTTTTATTTCAGTCTTTTCTTCTTTTTTTACTGTGTCATCTGCCATAAAATTTCACCCCCTTGAAAATTATTTTTTACTGGCCTCACTTAAAACATAAACCAGTTTTTGTAGATTTCCCTTTAAAACTCCGACAATGCCGTACAAAGGTGCCGAAATTGCTCCTACGGTTTGAGCGTAAAGTATTTCTTTAGAAGGTAAGGCGGAAATTTTGGTTAAGCCGTCTTTGTCCTGAAAAATATTTTCAACAATCCCGACCTTAAATTGGGGAATTCCGGATTCTTTGGCGAACTTTCCAAGGACTTGGATTGGAGCAATCGGATCGCCTTCGGTTACAATCATGGCTGTTGGGCCTGCAAGAACAGTGTCCGAAAGAACGCCTTCATCTACTTTTGCGTCAATTCCGGCACGCTTTAGGAGTGTGTTTTTGATAACTTCCATTCTTGCGCCGGATTCTTTCAGTCTGTTTTTAAGTTCCTGCTGGCCTTTAACTGTTAAGCCTTTGTAGTCAACCAACACAAGACAAGTCGCGCTTTTAAGCTGACCTGTTAAATTTTCTACAAAAAATGGTTTTTCCGTTTTTTTCATATTTTTCCAAAAAAATACGCGCCCGAAGCGCGTCAAACTAAATCTGACTTAATCGCCTCGGTATGGCTTACAACAAGCTAGGCTTGTGGCATACTGTCTTAGGACTGGGGATATTATATGTAAAAGATTGGGTTAGGTCAAGTGAATCTTTATTTGATATTTAAGGATTGTTTCGTCTGGTCAGTTAGAGGCAGGTTGTGTGAATCATAAACCATATTAGGTTTACCACTCTCTATTAACTCTTTCTTGAGACGGTTATATTCGTCTTTTGGAATTCTTTTTACAAAGACTGAATTCGGAAATGTTTTTTCGTAAGTTGGGTTTTGGGAAGCGGTAACTTCAAAGTTCTGGTCTTTTCCAAGAGATAAAATGGAACCTGAAGGAAGTGGTTCGGTAAACTTGGGGCTAACTGCGATTTCACCATTTTGCGCTGTTCTTATGCCGGTTCTCTCATCTCTTGACCAAACCTCATCTGTTTCGACATAAATATTTGCAGGATCTCCTGCATCAGCCCAGCGCATTGTAAATGTTGGCATAGGAACTTCCTTGATTTGAATTGGCGTAGATCCTTCAGGACTATCACTCATAATCTTTAAACGATAGCTAAAAAGCCCGTTAATGTCAATTTATTTTTTTTGACCAATTAGTGTTTTGAAGCTGTTGACTTACTATTTTCTTTATGAGTTAATATATTCAGGAATTATGAAGAGACCCTTTTCCCTTATCTCGATTTTAATTTTTGCTTTTTCTTTCTTCTCTGTCGTAAGTACTGTTTTAGCCCAAAATTCCGGTGAGTCAGCAGGAAGTTCCGGCACAATGGCCGCTCCGGTGGATGCGTCTTCAATTTTGCCGGTTCCGCAAACCGAACCAGGATTTCTTGGTCAGGATCATAATTACTCACTGACATTTAGGGGAAATGGTGAGGCGGTTGTAAGTGCAAGAATTGCATTTACAAATAAAACCGAAAAAGCACTGGATACTGTAAAGTTAAGGATTTCCAAAGTTGAACCCGAAAACTTGAGTGTCTATCAGGTAATTCTTCAGCCTAGGTGTGTTAGGTATGGCAGCGGCGCCTATGATTCCACAACCAGAAGTTATGGATCTCAGACGTGTGTTGAATATCAGGATCCTAGTTATTACGATAGCTATTGGGGTGAAGCTAAACATCAAAAAGCGCAGGCTGTGACTGAGACGGATACAATAACAGTAAAACTTCCGAGTCCGATAAGCCCTGAAAAATCGGGAGCGTTTTTTATCTACTATCGTGCAACTGGGTATGCAAACAAAAACGTCTTTGGAGCCTATGAATATACCTTTGAAAGTCTTAAGGCGGAAGATGACGTAAGAAATATTCAAGTCGGAATAAGTACTGACAGCGATCTTTATT
>Ga0172379_10011079_pt1 | contig 10817 bp, 11 predicted proteins | sample GrowelOW334metaG_FD_119756 | JGI IMG/M metagenome (GOLD analysis project Ga0172379, IMG submission 119756) | Groundwater microbial communities from an aquifer near a municipal landfill in Southern Ontario, Canada - Groundwater well OW334 metaG | ecosystem: Environmental > Aquatic > Deep... | reverse complement strand
TCCCAACGTCTGACTTCAACGTCCCAACGTCTGACTTCAACGTCCCAACGTCTGACTTCAACGTCCCAACGTCTGACTTCAACGTCCCAACGTCTGACTTCAACGTCCCAACGTCTGACTTCAGAGTTCCTACGTCGGAGGTAAGAATATCAACATTCTTTGCTATTCCGACGATTAATTGTCTTGTTTCTTCGTCCATATCGATTGGATTATATCAGGTTAGACAGAAGGGAGAAGGCCCCGGTTCGCGTCGCCGGGGCCTTCGGTTCGTTTATGCCCCGACGGCCTTATTTTTGCCGTTTCTTGCCCAATAAATGCCTGCCCGATTTCCTGCCATGTACTGGGATTTCGCTGTGGAGAGGATGAAATCGCGCATCCGGTCCGACGTCGATTCGTCGAGTCCGATTTCTTCGGCGAATCCATTGATTGCCCTGATTAATTCCATGTGCCATTTTGGCTTTTTGTCATCCATACGATTTGTTCATTGCGGATTAGGTTCAAGGGACTGCCGGAGGAGCTCGATGACGTATTCGCTGAGGAGTGTTGCGACGGTCGAGGAAACTCCGTAGGCAAACGCCTTGGTTTCAATGCGCCGTTTGAGAAGCGGCGCGGAGAGCGCGTGTTTTTGCATACCAGTTTTTTCCCAGGCGGATGATCCGCCCGGAGGAATAGAGTCCGAGTCCGCCAACGACGAGTGCCGTGAGGCCAAGCGCGATGGCGCGATTTTGTGAATCCGCCGCATTGGTTTCGGTCGTGGCCGTTGTCGCGGTCTCGGCCGATGCGGGCTGGCGGATGGTGAGGTCGTCCTGGGATCTCGGAAGGAGTACAAGTCCCGAGTCCGTGGCGACGAGGATTCCGGTGACGGTCACGGACGATCCTCGCGCGAGCTGCGCTGGATCGATTCCGGTTCCACTAGCCATTCGGATTGTCAGCGACGCGCCCTGATCTTCAATGGTCGCCTTCGAGCCGGACCGCGCTAACACGGTTCCCGACACGCGAATGAGCTTTCCTGAGTCCTGAGCCTCCAGGTTCGCGATCGTTACGTCTTCGGGAGTTGGGAGACTGCCGTCGGAAAGCAGTTGAATTTGTCCGTCTCCACTAACCTTGAGTCGTTCTTCACCACGACTTTCGGTCATAGTTCCCGTCACAACCACGCGATCGCCCGCCGAGAGGTCCGGGAAGTTTGAGTCGTACTTGTAGACCTGGATCCCGCCATCCTCCGTTTCGACGTAAAAGATTTGCTTGCCGATTGCGCCCGGCTCCACGAGTACCGTTCCCTCGACGCGCGCGGTCACGCTCCCGCCAGTGCCGGATGCTGTGGCCATGTCGGAGGTAGCTGTTTTTGACTCAGAAGATTCAGAAGACTTGGATCCGGCCGCGTCATTGACCGAAACAAGGTTCGATTCATTCGGCGTAGGAGTTCGCGTCCATACCCACTGGGTTCCGGAGCGAACAAGAGATGAGCCTTTTGGCGGCGAGGCATAGGATTTCGTATCAATGACGGTTTGGTCTGGCGCCTTGAGGGTTACCGTATCCGTCGTGTTGTTTAAGGCGATGTCGGTTTGCGCGCGCATGAAGGCGAGCAGTTGGCCCGGCTTGATGGTCGTTGTCTCATCGAAGGCGTATCCGCGTCCGGTCGCGTCAACGAGCGTCCACCCGTCGAGGCAGACGTCCTCGGTTCCCACGTTCTCAACCTCGATGAATTCTTCCGAGAGGTCCTCGCCCGTCGTATTCGGGTAGAACTCGGAAAGGCGAAGCGTGGCTGGCCCGGTCCAGGCGGCTTCCTCCTGAGTTTGGTTTGAAGATTCGTCCGAAGTGCCTGATGTTGTCGTTTCCTCATCGTTCGTCGATGTGTCAGCCGACGCATGGCTTGTCGATGCTTCGGCGTCCAAGGAGACAGTTTGGGCTGCGTCATCCTGGTCTTGGGCAGGCGTTACATTGGTCGTTCCAGGGGTCATGGTTTCTGTGACCTGCCAGTCTCCATCCTCGTTAATAGCCAGCGATTCGCCCTTGTCTGGAGCCTGAATCTCGTCCGTCCCGTACTCGACCGAGTCGACGACCGTGCCTGCTGCGTCGACGAGATCGACCGTGTCTCCGTCGTTGTTGAGCTTGCCAAGCGGATTTTCGATCACGACGTATCCATTCGCCTCAAGCATCTGGTCCGGCAGCGCGGTTGCCTTGCCCGTGGCGTCGCGCACAGTCCAGCCAGCGAGCGCTACGGACGAGTCGCACGCATTCACGATCTCGATCCATTCCGTGGTCGCGTCCGAAACGAGTTCGTTGAGCAATAAGTCATCGCAAGATTTCATCATTGTCTCAGTCTCGTCCGCAGTTTCGGTCTCGACTGCCGACGTGGCAACCACGGGTGTTTGTTCGACCGTCTGCGCTCCTGTATCAGATTCGGCTTGGACCGCGGTCTCTGCCGCGTCGTTCGTCACGTTCTCGATTGCCTCAACGGGCATGTCCGTTTCGGTTGTATCAACCTCGTCCGAAATGGCGTTCGCCGCTCCGGGAGTCGGCGTCGCGGTCACCTGCCACGCGCCGTCCTCGCCGAGCGCGAGCGACTCCTGCTTTCCGGCCGCTGGAATCTCGTCCGTTCCGTACTCGACCGAGTCGACGACCGTGCCTGCCGCGTCGACAAGTTCGACCGTATCCCCGTCGTTGTTGAGTTTGCCAAGTGGCTTTTCAATGACGAGATAATCGTCCGCCTCGAGCATTTGGTCCGGCAGCGAGGTTGCCTTGCCCGTGGCGTCGCGCACGGTCCATCCGACAAGCGCGACGGATGAGTCACTCGCGTTTGCGACCTCGATCCATTCGACCGTGGCATCGGAGACGATTTCGTTGAGGAAGAGTGTTTCATAGAAATTCGTCGCGTTCGAAACCTCGGTCGCGACCTCATCCGTCGTCGCAATATCCGAGGAAGTCGTTGTTTCAACGATCGATTCTGTCTCGACTGTCTCGTTCATCTCCACCGCATCCATCGTCTCGACCGCATCCATCGTCTCGACCGCATCAATCGTCTCGACCGCGACAAGATTGTCCATTCCAGGAGTCGGCGTCGCGGTTACCTGCCACGCGCTGTCTTCGCCGAGCGCGAGCGACTCCTGCTTTCCGGCCGCCGGAATCTCGTCCGTCCCGTACTCAACCGAGTCGACGATTGCTCCAGCAGGATCGATCAACGCGACCATATCCCCGTCGTTGTTGAGCCTACCAAGCGGGTTTTCGATCACGACGAACCCGTCCGCCTCAAGCGTCTGGTCCGGCAGCGCGGTTGCCTTGCCCGTGGCATCCTCGACGGTCCAGCCAGAGAGGGGAATCGATTCGTTCCCTGAGTTTGCCACCTCGATCCATTCAGTCTCCGCGTCCGACGCGATTTCGCTGATGAGAAGCGTCGAGGTCGAGAGGGAGTCGTTCGTATTGCCCGCGATCGCGTCCGGTTCCTCGATGTTCACGATCGGCTCCTCAACGGTCACCACGGGATCTTCTATCGCGGCGACCGTCTCGTCAGAAACAGCATTCTCCATTCCTGGTGTGGGAGTTGCGGTCACGTACCAGACGTGGTCCTCGCCAAGCGCGAGCGACTCCTGCTTTCCGGCCGTCGGGATCTCGTCCGTCCCGTACTCGACCGAGTCGACGACCGTGCCTGCCGCGTCGACGAGCTCGACCGTGTCCCCGTCGTTGTTGAGCCTGCCAAGCGGCTTTTCAATGACGACGAACTCGTCGGGTTCCAAGGACAGCTCCGGGAGCACAGTTGCCTTGCCCGTGGCGTCCTCGACCGTCCAACCGTTGAGCGCGACGGCTGCATCATCGACATTTTGAAGCTCAATCCATTCGACATCCGCGTCCGAGACCAACTCGTTGATGACGATCGTCTCGTCCACGCTCGCGACCGACCCAACGGCCGGAGCTGTCGCCGTGTCATCTGTGGTTTGGTCCGTGCTTGCTTGCGGCGATGCGACGAGATCGTCCTGGACGCTCATCTCGGGATTCGCGACATTGGCCGCGGATGTCTCGACGGGCGCGATGACAGGATCAACCATTTGTTCGGCTTCTGCCGTTGGCGGGGTCGCGTCCGCGACGACGATAGTGTCTTCGGTCGTCGTTGTACTTTCTGCCGCAATCGCGGTTGATTCCACCGAGGTTTCGGTTGCCTGCTGCGCGGCGTCGGCCTCGATCGCCGGAGCCGGTTCCTCTGGGATGGGTGTGATTGCCTCCTCGGTCGTGACCGTCACAGACGACGGACCGATGACAGGGACAAACCAGTCTTCGACCATTCCCGGAGTTCCAAGATCCGTTGCTCCCGCATCAAATCCATTTGATGTTGTCGCAGTCAGCCAGGACGCTTTCGCAGTCCCATCCGCAATTGGCGACGCGCGAACCATGGATGCGATTGCGCTGCTCGTTGTGCCTGCCAGCGGAGCGGACCCGCTTCCAGCCTGGTCGCGAACCATGCCGGCATTGTCCACGAGGCTGAGAGAAAGGGCTGAATTTGAGAGGGAAACGGCCGTGGTGACCATGTCGGGCGCCCGTTCAAGGGAGCATTTCGCGTCCGTGCCCGCATAGTTGGAGATAAGGAACGATTGGTACGGTCCGACCGTGCTTCCGGCCGGGATGGTGAGCGACCCGTTGCTTGTGGCGGCGCCGGCTATGGTCCAGCCTCCCAGGTCGATCGTCTCGCCTGTGAGATTGGTGAGCTCAAGCCATTCGTCGGAAGCACTGAGCGATGAGCCGGCCCAGCCGACTTCGGAGATGATGATGGATGGTCCGCCGTCGGTCTGCGCATGCGCGTCGGTGACAAAGGGAAGCGGCGCGAGCGCGATGAGGGCAGCGAGAAACAGCCGTCCTATGTAATTGTTCATAGTCGTTACGAGTGAAATGATTGAACCGCGTTCATCGGCCGATGAAACAAAATCCCCCATCCGCGACTTGGTCGCGAGTGGGGGATTCACTTAATGACAATACACCAGATTTTTTCGTCGCTGTCAACGTCGCGCATGTGGATAGATTGCCCACACGATCCGCTTGCGGTACGATTCGAACGCGCCGGGATGGCGGAAAGGAAATATGTACGCGTGCAGGTGACGGGCAGATGGCGGAATTGGCATACGCGCTAGCCTTAGGAGCTAGTGGAGCAATCCATGAGGGTTCAAATCCCTCTCTGCCCACCACTTGTGCGGGTTCGTCTGGTCATCCGACCGGATGCCCGATCAAACAATTGTGCGATCCCCTCTCCCGGTATCATCCCACTTCGCTCCTTCGGAGTCACGTTGGGAATTTTCATATGAATCCAGTTCTCGAAACAACGAAGTTTGTCATAGATCGTGCGGAGTTCGTGGGGATCAATCAAGATCGTCTCGTCGAATTCGCGCGGACGTTCGAACACGGGACGACGACGCATTGGCTGTCAGCCGCCCCGTTTGATTTCTCACATCTTTCGCGCGCGGATCAGATGCGATTCGTATTTCTCTTCAATTCGCTGAACTTCTGCTATTGGAGCGAGCCGAAATGGACGGTCGAATACCGAGGGAAGACGCATGACGGCGCATGGGGAATGATCGTCGCGCTCGGGCGCGCGATCGACGAAGGGGTCCCGCTCTTGGAATTTGGATTTCTTGCCGATATCGATCGCGACACGTTCGTGCGGGTGCTTCGCGGGAACGTGGAGATTCCGTTGTTTGAGGAACGCTGGAAGATTGCGCGCGAGATCGGCGCCGTGATGTCGGATCAATTCGGCGGCGACGTCGAGAACGTGGCGCGGGAGGCGGGAGGCGACGCGCTGACATTCGTGGATCTTGTCACGGATCGGTTTACCTCGTTCTCGGATCGCGCCGAATATCGCGGAGAGGCGGTCGCGTTCAACAAGCGGGCGCAGCTGCTTGCCGCGGACATCGGGCAACTGTTCGCTGCGGGGTGCGGGAACCCCGCCTATTTCGAGGGAACGGAGCACCTGACCGCCTGCGCGGACTACAAACTGCCGCAAATCCTCCGAAAGAAGGGAATTCTCGAGTTTGTCCCCGACCTTGCCGACCGAATCGACCGCCGCGTCGAACTCGCGCACGGGTCTCCCGAGGAAGTCGAGATCCGCGCGGCCACCATCCGGGCGGTCGAGCTCATTAGGCGGGAAGTCGAGAAACGCAACCCCAGCATCCGCTCCTTCGAGATCAACGACCACCTCTGGCTCGCGACGCAGGAGAAATATCCCGACGACAAGCCCTATCACCGAACGCGGACAACCGCATACTAGGTATGAACGAACAGCGCCCGATACGAGCCATTATCTTTGACTTCGGGAACGTCATTTGCTTTTGGAAAATGGACGGTCTCGGCGAGTCCAGGGAGTTTGCCTTGGGACTGCCGAAGGACACAATCAATAATCTCGTTTGGGAATATCTCCGTGCTGCCGGCGACGGAACGTATCACAGCGTCCAGGATTATTTTGAGCGGTTAAAGCCGGTCTCCCCGGTGGGCGTCGACATTGTGGCGGAAGCCTATGAGGAAATGGAAGCCTCGGCATTCATCGACCACAGAATGGTTGACTTCATCGCCGCGCTTAAGCCTCGTTACAAGATTGCGTTGCTTTCAAATTTTCCAAAGGGCATCGAGGATTATCTTACGGCGCGTTTCCGTATCGGTCATTTGTTTGACGTCGTGGCGAGCTCCTATAACATCGGAATAAGAAAGCCGTCGCTCGACGCATATCGGTACGCGTCGGATCAACTGGGCGTGACGCCAGAAGAATGTCTGTTCGTCGACGATTCAGAAAAAAATGTGCTTGCGGCGATCGAAACGGGAATGAAGGGCATCGTGTACAAGAATTTTGAGGATTTCGTTGTACAATTCAATCAGGTGCTCGGCACGTAGTTTTGACCAGTATGAATATGCAATCGATACCAATCATCGCGTCAGATGTCCGTGAGCGCATGTCGTCCGCGGGCGACTCGTCGCATGACTGGTGGCACGTGTACCGCGTGTGGCAGACGGCGCGGCGTATCGCGTCGGAGGAAAATGCGGATGCGTTTGTTGTCGAGCTTGCCGCGCTGTTGCACGACATCGCGGATTGGAAGTTTCACGACGGCGACGAAACGGTTGGGCCGCGCGTGGCCGGGGAGATCCTCGCCACGCACGGTGTCGGCACGGACGTGATTGCTCACGTGCAGGAGATCATCGCGACCATCTCGTTCAAGGGCGCGGGCGTGGCAACGCCGATGCGGACGATCGAGGGAGCGTGCGTGCAGGACGCGGACCGTCTCGATGCGATCGGCGCGGTCGGCATCGCGCGGTGCTTCGCATATGGAGGATTCAAAGGACGTTTGTTGTACGATCCTGACGTTTCACCGGAGACTCACGCCGACAAGGACGCCTACAGAAAAAATAACAGCCACTCGATCAATCATTTTTACGAGAAGCTTCTGTTGTTGAAGGATCGCATGAATACGGAGACCGCAAAAAAGATCGCGATCGATCGGCATGGATTCATGGAGGCCTACCTTGAACGATTTTATAAAGAATGGGAGGGTATCAAATAAGTATGCGCATCATTCTCGTACACGGATTCAATGCCAGCCCAGAGATGAACTTTCACCCCTGGCTTGCGGCCCAGCTGCGCGCGAAGGGATATGAGGTCGTCGCGCCCACGTTGCCGCTCAAGAGCGGCGAGGAGCTCGACATGCCAACGATCATTGAGGAGATGAAGCGGCAAGTTGGCTTTCTCGCATCGGACGACATCCTGCTTGGTCATTCGCTCGGCGCGTTCATTATTCTTCAATACATGGAGGCCGTGGAGATGACCGAATCGCCGCGCGCGGTGGTGATGGTCGCCGCGCCGTACAAGGTTGCCAAGCCGGAGCTTCGGCGTCTCTTTCTCGTGGACCTCGACGCGGACGTCGCCATTTGGAAGGCCAAGGAGTTCTACGTGGTGCACGCGAAGGACGACACGCTCGTCCCAGTCGAGCACGGGCGGAAGCTCGCCGCGTTCCTGAAGGCGAAGTTCATCGAGACCGAGACAGGCGGACACTTCATGGACGTCGAGTATCCAGTGCTTTTGGAGACGATCGAGGCGATCGCGACGACGCCGTTCGAATACGCCCCCGGCGCGTCCCTTCCGAACGACTACGAAAACAAGGCATGGGCCGACCGCATCGCCGCACCGTCTTCAGGAAAGCCGGAGTGGATGACATAGGGTGTCACAGATGTACGTGGTCGTCACAGATGTACAGATATTTACAGATCTACTGATCAGACGCGAGTATTCAGTTCGTAATCACTGAAGCGTTCGTGACAGTTTGTTATGCACTACGTATACGATTTCGACTCGACGCTGTATGCGACGGCCAGACTGTGGGCGCGGTGGGTCGAGATCCTTAGGAAGTACGGATATGCGACGCCGGATGTGACGATCGTTGAGAAGAAACTAAATGAGTCTCTCGGTCTTCCTTTTACGCCCCGTCGACATGCCGAGTTGATCGGGATGATTCCCTCGTATATCGATGAGGCGGTACTCGAACAGGATACCGACATTCGATCGTTAGGTTCCTCGCTCGTGTTCGATGACGTCGTACCATTTTTGGAGAAGGGTCGGTCCGCGCATCGGCACAGCCTTCTTACGTTTGGCGACAGCGAATATCAGATGGGGAAGATCGACGCCTCAGGCATCCACAACCTCGTTGGTGACATTCATGTTGCTGATTTGCATCATGGCAAGGCCGATATTTTGCGCGAATTGGTTGAAAGCGGTTCGGAGCCGATTACGTTCATCGATGACCACACCTGGCATTTGCAGTTCGTGCATGAAGCCGGTTTGCCTGTTGAAATCGTACGAATGCGACGACCAGGCGAACCGCATACGCCCGACGAACATCCGCTCGATAACATCGCCTGGCGGATCGTGTCATCGCTCGACGAGCTCAGCGTTTAGCTTGGCGTAAATTTCGGAAAGGTGGCGATGCGCTTCTTCCGGAGGATACTGGCGCATGAGGCGAAGTTTTTCCTTGGCAAGTTTCCGCACGTGTGCGAGCGCGTGCGGATTTTTGATTGCCGAAAGTTCGAGTTGGAGAGCGGTGCGTTCGCGTTGTTTTGTCGCAGCCTGGTCATATCGTCTTGGTGACACATCGAAATCGATCGCGACGACCTTCGCCTGATGGAGGGCAGGGATTTCACGTATGAGGCAATGGATGCGACGTGCTCGGGTCTTTTCGCAGAAGACAAGGATGTCCCGTGCTTCGCTTATCTTAGGGACAAAATTCAACAGATTTTCGACCGTGGTAAGGGAGTGACGTTCTAACACGACGTCCCACGCTTCCTGCCTGGCAGCTCTTGTCCAACGCAACCATTTTGCCATCTCGCCGGCTTCCGTCCTCCTGTAGGGCGGGAACAGGTCTGTCGGGCCTCCAGACAATACAATGGTTCCCGAGACGCCATGGTACAGGTCGAACAGTCGATTCAGGATCGGATGCAGGTAGGCCTGGTAGTTTGGATCCGACGCCATGTCTTTTGGGACGCCATATCCACAGATAAGTGCCACAAACGTTCTTTGCATACGCCGTGAGTATAACAAAAATGACCCTGGCCAATGCCGAGGGTCAGAACGTGAGGTATGGCTCCCAGACGGACGGGATGATGCGAGCCTTGGAGATGACGATCCGGATGCTTGAGAGAAGCCCAGGCACGAACGGCCACCGGATCGGTTCCATTCCGGCCTCCCACGGAGTCGAACTTCCTTTCCAGCCGTTGCAGCCTGGGCATGCGGTCGCGAGGTTGCTCCAGTCGTTGACTGGGATCAGAGCGCCGTCGTACCAGGGTGCCTCCACGTAGCCAGACCTCGCGCGGGATTTCGGAACGACGTGGTCAATCGTTAGTGCGTGCAAGTTCGGGCGGCCGTTTGGCATCTTTGGCTCGAGTCCGCAGTACAGACAGCGATACTGGTCGCGTGCAAGTACATTGGGTCTGTTCGGAGAAAGATGGATTCCGGTTCTTCGACCTTGGTCCTGGACCACTGCAGGCCATGGAATGGCAAGCGTCGCAGATCGGATGCGCCGTTCGGGATAGACTTCGACCAGCGCGACGCGGCCCATGAACGTAAGGATGGCTGCGTGTTGCCAGGAGAGCACGCCGACCGGCATGGAAAGAGCATTGAGCAGAAGTGCGTGCAAGGAGCTTCCTCCCTCTTAGTAGTGATACGTTTTGCCGACAAGGATCGTCATAGTCCTATAAAGCTGCTCGTAGAGCAACATGGTCGCGACGTCATGAGGAAACGTAAGTTTGGAGAGCGACAGCGTCGCGTCAAAGTTTCCTTCGACCGTCTTGTCCACGCCGAATGGTCCGGCAACTACGAACTCGATCGTACGAGTCTCGTGTTCGCTCCAGTTTGCCAGTTGATCCGCGAAGTCGCCCGTCAGGTATTCCTTGCCGTGCTCGGTGAGGAGGACCGAGAAGGCATTTTTGTCGACGCGTCGCACGTCTTTTGTTTCTGTCACGTCAACCTTCGCGAATGGGCGCAAGAGCCGCTGGTAATGTAAAACAAGCTCGGCGAGCGGTCCGTTTTTTACTCCTCCGACCGTGACGATACTGAATCGGTACATGAGACCACGATACGCGAATGACCAACTGTCAGCAACTGTCAGACAACGGCAAAATATGTGGGAATATCAGATAAACGATAGTTACCACCGCGGACCTGTGGACACATCGTGGAAAGAGCCCTTGACAGGCTTCCTGTAGTTCTATAAAATTGCGCGCACAACCGATTGGAAACACCTTCTTTGTCCCAAGGACTGCTCGGATGATTGTTGAGGGATGGAGGGAAGGCCGCGCTTACACGC
>Ga0172379_10011078_pt1 | contig 10817 bp, 8 predicted proteins | sample GrowelOW334metaG_FD_119756 | JGI IMG/M metagenome (GOLD analysis project Ga0172379, IMG submission 119756) | Groundwater microbial communities from an aquifer near a municipal landfill in Southern Ontario, Canada - Groundwater well OW334 metaG | ecosystem: Environmental > Aquatic > Deep... | reverse complement strand
ATTTATTTTCCACTAATTTTTTTATTAAGGCCGAAGTTTTTTCTATGACCGCGCTCCAGCGGAAATTTTTCATGGTTTCTAAACCATTTTTAGAAAATTCTTGGCGCAGATTTTCGTCGGCCAATAACTTTCTTATCGCCGCCAGCCAAGGCGCTAAATCATCGTACGGAGCCAGCAAGCCGTTCCGGCCGTCAGTGACGACTTCCCGGTTGCCGTCAACCGGCGTGGTGATTACGGGCAAACCGGATCTCATGGCGTTTAATACCGAATGCGGCAGTCCCTCATAGTTGGTATTTAAAACAAAAATCGTAGCGCGGGCGAAAATTTCATGGCTCTTCTCTTCCTCAACCGGCCCGTAAAAAATCACCCTGTCTTTTAATCCCAAGTTATTAACCAGCTCTTTTAACTTAACCTCTTCCGGCCCTTCGCCGAGAATTTTAAAAACCAGTTTAGGATAATCATTTTTTAATTCATCAACCGCCCGAATAAGCATGCCTAAGCCCTTCCAGGCGACTAAACGGCCGGCATAAACTAAGACCGGTTCCGTCGGCGCTTCATATTTCGGCGGGGCCGGGAAAAAATCAACGGCGTTATAAATCACGGCAATCCTGGCTTCGGCCACGCCGATCATTTTAGCCACCCTGGCCATGAAACCACTCACGGCGATAACCGCGTCGGCCTGTTTTAATATTATTTGCCGCCGCGCTTTTAGCTTTTCTATGCGCCGGCCGTACTTTATCGTCTGAAAATCGGTAATATAATCCTTAACCAGACCGGCCCCGGTCGCCATCTCCCAGGCGCTGTCGCCGGCAAAACGGACGAGGTATTTCGTGCCGCTGATTTTTTTTATTAAATACGCGAAATAACCCACGCTGTAAGTATCGGTCGCGTACAAAACGTCCGCCCAGCGCGATAAGCGCCATAAATGCCAAAAATAATTTAAGAAACGGCTGACTTTATTCTGCCGCCGGGAAATTCTATAGACCGGGCCAGGCTCGGTCCGATCCGCGTAAGTAATCACCCTGATTTCAAAATCAAGCTTGGTTAATGAATCGGCCAAGGGGCCGAGCATGGTGGCCGGCCCGCCCACGTCCGGCGGATAAATGCCGGTGGCAATCAGAACTTTTATTTTCCCGCCTTGAAATTTATTTTTATGAAAAATCACGAATTTATAAACCAGGTAGCTTTCGCAGGCGATCACTCCGCTGGTAATAAACTGGGCGAACAAGTACCAAATTTTAAAGCCATCCACTAAAATATAAATTAAAATCGCGTTAATTATAAGATTAATTAAGGCTACGACTAAATAGACGGTCATCTGATTATACATTCTCTCCCTGTCCGGGTCGCGGAAAGTCCAAAATTTCTGCAAAGAAAAGCTGACGAAAAAAGCGGCTACGAAAGCCAGACAGGCTGAAATCAAATACCAGACGCCCAGTAAACTGGTAAAAATATAGAGCAAACCCAAATCAACCGAAGCGGCCAAACCGCCGGCGATTAAGTATTTAATTATTTGTTTATGCTTTAACAATAATTTAATCATAATATAATAATTGTTTCTATCTCCTCAACCCGAACCTGACGATATGCCAGATGGCGGCCAGGCCGTCCCGCCAATTTATTTTTTTGCCTTCCAGATATGTCCGGCCGCTATAAGTTATGCCCACCTCGTAAACCCGCATCTTATTTTTTCCGACCAGCATGGTAATTTCCGGTTCCAGCCCGAAACGATTAGAAACTAAGCGCGGCAGGATTTTATCCAAAGCCGCGCGCGAAAAAACTTTGTAGCCGGTCTCCATGTCGCTTAAATTCAAGTTGCTGAAAATATTGGATAAAAAAGTGAAGCCGCGGTTGCCTAAATAATGCCAAAAATATAAAACCCGGCGCGCTTCAGAACCGGCCAGCCTTGAACCGTAAACCACGTCAGCTTTGCCGTCTAAAATCGGCTTGATCAGTTTTCCGTATTCGGACGGATCATATTCTAAATCCGCGTCCTGAATTATGATTAGATCGCCGCCGGTTTCCTTAAAGCCCCGGCGCACGGCCGCGCCTTTGCCGCGATTTTTATCCTGATAAATTACTTTATACTTTTCCGCTGGCAGAGTTTTTAATATTTCGCGCGTGCCGTCGGTTGAGCAATCGTCAACCAAAATGATTTCTTTTTCTAAAGGCAAGGCGGCCGCGTCAATCCGCTTTAAAATTTCTAAAATCGTGTTTTTCTCGTTATAGACCGGAATGACGATTGATAATTTTTTCATAGGCGATTTCAGGTTGTTAATTTATTTAAATACTGTTTTCATTTTCTCGGCGATTAGATCCCAGTCGTATGTTTTTTCCACCATCTCTTTAGCCTTATTAACGACTTCCCGGACTTTATCTTTATTTCTTTCGTCAAAAACATATTTGATTTTTTCGGCGATGCTATGGGGATCTTTCACGCCGCAGAACCAGCCGGTTTCGCCGTCCCGCAAAAAATCCACGATACCGCCGACCGGCGTGGCGATTATCGGTACGCCCGCGGCCATGGCTTCCAGAAAAGAGATGCCCTGACCTTCGGAAAGCGAAGGCCGAACGAAAATATCGGCCGCCGCCAGATACTGCGGCAAGGCTTGATTATTAATTGAGCCTAGCATAATTACCCGGTCGGACAATTTTAAATCCGCGATCTTTGATTTTAAATCCGCTTCCAGCTCTCCGCCGCCGATGATTATCAATTTCACGTCCGCCGACAGATAACCCATAGACTCAATTAAATCGCCCACGCCATTTTTCTCAACCAGCCTGGAAACGGTTATTATCACCTTTTCATTTTCACTAATGCCTAATTTATTTTTCAATTCTTTAACTTTCAACTTTGAACTTTCAACTTTGAACTTATTCAGGTCTACCCCATTGGGAATTATCTGAATCTCGCCCTTATAGCCGAATTTTCTCGCCCGCTCGGCCAGATAGGCGCTGATCACGGTCAAAATTTTGGTTTTTTTAAGCGCCAGCCGCCAGGACAAATTTATCATGCCGAACCAGCGTTTTTTAAAATGTTCTTCCGAATCGCCTTCTTGCAAAGTTAAAATAATCGGCGTCGGCCGCCAAAATCTTATAATATTGGCGAGATAGGCGGCGCCGGCGGCAAACGTCGCCATCATGCACCAAAAATATTCGTAACAATTTTCACGATTTAACCGTAAAGTTAAAACCGCGCCGCTAAACGGCAAAAACAATTTATCCAAAATCGGAACGCCAAAGCCCAGCCGATAAACATTAATCCTGCCGATCTTTTCAAGTTTGGGCAGTCCGGGCTTAAGCCTGGCCGTTATCAAGTCAAAATCAAAATCAGCTAATCGGTCGGTTAGCTCTTTAATCGCCACTTCGGCTCCGCCGATCAGCGGCAGATACGCGGTGGAAAATATTAAAATCTTCTTCATGTTTTTTATTATTTTTATTATCTGTCCATACCTAAGTACTTTTTTTATTTTTATGCGACAGACCACATCCTCTTTGTCATTGCGGGCTTGACCCGCAATCCAGGTTCAGATTATAGATTGCGGCACCCCGTATCAAGTACGGGGCAGGCTTCGGCCGCAATGACAACCTAAAAGATTATCCCTCTAAAATACTCAATGGTTTTTTTAAGTCCGTCTTCAAGTTTGACTTTCGGCTGCCAGTTCAACTTTTCTTTGGCCAGCGTTATGTCCGGCTTTCTTTTTTTCGGATCATCCTGCGGCAAGGGCTTATAAACTACCTTTGACTTAGAATCGGCCAAACTGATTATTTTCTCGGCGATTTCTTTAATCGTTAATTCAGCCGGGTTGCCAAGGTTAACCGGTCCGGTGAATCCGGGCGCGTCCATGAGCTTAATTAAGCCGTTCACCAGGTCGCTGACGTAGCAAAATGATCTGGTCTGATCACCGGCGCCGTAAACCGTAATTTCATTACCCAAAAGCGCCTGACAGATAAAATTGGAAACTACACGGCCGTCGTTCCGCGCCATTTTATCGCCGTAAGTGTTAAAAATTCTGGCCACGCGAATTTCCAGGTTATGTTTTCTGTGATAATCAAAAAATAAAGTTTCGGCCACGCGCTTGCCCTCGTCGTAGCAGGAGCGGGGTCCGATAGTATTAACGTTCCCCCAATAGCTTTCCTTTTGCGGATGCTCTAACGGATCGCCGTAAATTTCCGAAGTTGAAGCCTGGAGTATTCTTGCCCCTTGTAGCTTTGCCAGCCCCAGCATATTAATCACCCCGATGGTATTGGCCTTCACGGTCCTGATGGAATTAAACTGGTAATGCACCGGCGAAGCCGGGCAGGCCAGATTATAAATTTGATCAATTTTTTTATCGGTAAAAAACGGCTCAATAATATCGTGCTCAACAAATTCAAAATTCTTATGAGCCGAAAAAGGTTCAAGATTTTTTTTACTGCCGGTGAAAAGATTGTCTAAACAGATTACTTTGTCGCCCCGGTCCAGAAGTTTTTCGCAAAGATGCGACCCAATAAACCCGGCGCCGCCAGTAACTAAGATTGTTGACATAAAAATTGTTTTTTTGCTTTCTTGTTTTTTTGTTTTCTTGTCTACAGCCCCATCTCTTTTTTATAACCCTCCAGCCATTCAGGCAATTCAACGGTCGGCTGCCAGCCCAATAGTTTTTTCGCCAACCGGTTATCGGCCAAAGTTTCCTTCGGCTCAATCCTGGCTTCAATATGCTTAACCGGCCCGCCGATCATCTCGGCCAGTTCGTTGACGCTGAAATTATTGCCCCGGCCGATATTAATCACTTCGCCCTTGCCCACGTTCTTGCTCTTTGAGGCTAAAATATTGGCTCTGACTATGTCAACGACCGAAGTATAGTCGCGACGATTTTTTCCGTCGCCCGCCACGGTCATGGGTTGATTCTTTAATCTAAGACTGACGAATAAACCCATGACTAAGCAGTAGGCGCCTTCTAAGGCCTGTCTTCTGCCGTAGGCGTTAAAATATCTTAAACTTACGGTCGGTAAACCGTAGATTTCCGTAAACAGCCGGCAATATAATTCGCCCACGTATTTTTGCAATCCATAAGGACTTAACGGATGCGCCGGCATGGTTTCCACGAGCGGCATCTTCGTCTGATCGCCGTAAGCCGACGAAGAAGCGCTGTAAATCACCCGTTTGACTTTAGCGTCCCGGGCCGCTATTAAGACGTTGACAGTGCCGTTTAAATTAATGTCGTTGGCCGTGGCCGGATCTTCAATTGACGGTTGAACGCGCGGAAAAGCCGCCAGATGAAAAACATAATCAATCCCCTTAAATAGCGGCTTGATGTCGTCTAAATTTCTGATGTCCAGTTTATGAAATTCCGCCTTGGGATTAATATATTCTTTTTTGCCGGTTGATAAATTATCAATGATGATAACTTCTTCGCCCTGTTTGATTAATTCATCAACCAGGTTTGAACCGATAAATCCCGCTCCGCCTGTCACTAAGCATTTTGACATAAAATTTTATTATTAATTATTTTTTTAAAATATCCTCTCCATAAACCCCTTTTAATAATTCCAAATCTTTCTTGCTTTCCACTAACAAACTGACATTTTTATCTCTTAAATCATTTAAAACGCTTAAACCGACTTTATCGCCGACATATTTTTCATACAACCGGATAAAAGTTTCAAAATCTTTGATTAAGCAATCCCCGCCCGCTCCGCGCCCTCCCTTATTAACCGGCCGGGTATGCTCTTCGCCGATACGCGGGTCGGCCGCCACCATCAAACGGACGTTTTCCCAGTCGGCGCCGACTTTTTCCGATAAGTCATAAAGCAGGTTCATGAAAACATTTTTAAAATAAAAAAAACAGTTGCCGCCGTACTTAACCAGTTCGGCGTCCAAGGCCGGACAGATGTTCTCGTATGGCGCTTTAGGCAGTACGGCCATAACCTCGGCGGCTTTTTGCCGATAGATTTCATTGTCTAAAGGCAAGCCGATAATATTTCGCGTCGGCTCGGCCGCGTCATGAGCGGCCGTCTGCCGGCTTAAAAATTCCGGCGAATGCAAAACAAAAATTTCCGGATTGTCTTTTTGCAAAGCCGCGGTCGTGCCCGGAGCGATAGTTGACTTTATCAGAGCGATTTTTCCCCGGCCGACTAATTTTATAACCTGTTTTAAAATACTCGGGTCAAAGCCTTTTGGCGTGGTAGGCGTGGGCACGGCAATAAAAACGATTTCGCAATCCTTGATTTTTTCTTTATTACTCGCGTAGGCCGCGTCTAAGCTATAGCGGACAACGTTAAAACCGCGCGCTTCAAAATTATCAGCGTAATTTTTTCCCACCCAGCCCTGGCCGATGAAACCGATAGTTTGCTTTGACGAATTTATCATAAGATGAGCTACTCAACGAACTTACAAATTACAAATCAATTTTTATTCGTGGATGTTTGACAATTTTATTAAAACTATTTAATCTATGAATAACAAAGGAAAGCTATGAAAATCAATTTTGAAATCACCTATGAGGAGGGAGACAGAGAAGCGAACCTGAAGGAGAAGATGGTCAAGGCAGAGGAGGCGGCGGAGATTTTGAGCCAAATCGTTGACCACTTACGGGGAAAGAAGGGCCGGCTCAAACTCCGGTCGTCCTGCCAGAGGCCGGATTTATGCAGGTTCGCCTTCACTGTCACCGCGCCGCGCCCGAGCTCTTAGCCCGGGCCTTTTTATTTAAACAAAATTTTATTATCCCGTCTTGGCAAAGTCTCCTCTAAAGGGACCCTGCCGTTTTTTAACTTTATTTTTCCGTCTCGGCAGAGTCTCCTGGAAGGGACTCTGCCGTTTTTAACTTTGTTTTTTTGTTTTCTTGCTTTTTTGCTTTATTGTTTTCCCGCTTTAATTAACGGCGACCCCACAGCGATAATATTATAGCCGGCCTGGGCTAATTCCCCATACTTTTGCTGAAGCATGCGGCGGCCGTCCATGATTACCGCGCCCTTAGGCAAAAATTGTTTAACTAAATTTTCTAGCTCCCTGAACTGCGGCCAATCGCCGGCGATGATTAAAATATCGGCTCCGGTTATGGCCTTAGCCTCGGTCTCGGCCAACTCAATTTTCTCCGCGCCGCTCTTTTCAAAGAAATGTCTATAAAAATTATGGCCAGCCACCGGGTCATAGGCTTGAATTTTTTTAACGCCGGCGGACAACAAAAACTTAGCAACTTCTATCGCGGCCGAATTGCGGACGTCGTTGGTATCGCGCTTAAAAGCTAAGCCTAAGAGAGCCGCGGTTTTTCCTGACCAGTCAAAATTAATTTCCGCTTTGGCCCGATTTAAAAAATTAGTTAGCTGTCTTTGATTGGCCGCCAAAACATCGTCCACTAAGTCGGTCACGCCACCCCGATTCTTTAGCTGAAAAGACAAAGAGCGGGCGTCCTTAATAAAGCAGCTGCCGCCGGCGAACAGGCTGTCGTAAAATCCCCAGTCGCCGATCCGGCTGTCGGTTATTAAAATTTTTCTGATGTTTTCAAAATGCATGCCGTCAAACTTTTCGCAAACCCGCCCGACCACGTCAAAGCAGTTAGCCAAGCGGTTAAAAAGCATATAGTTCACGAGCAATTTGCTGGCGGCCGCTTCTAAAGGGTTAACTTCAATATAATTTACGTTGGGCGCTTCCAAAAAACGATTGTAAATATTTCTAAAAATGGCGAAATCTTTCCCGCTTGACGCGCCCACGACTATTCGCTCCGGCCTGATTGAGCCTTCAATCGCCTTACCTTCAACCAAGAATTCCGGATTTGATCCGGCGCCGAAATTTTTTACTCCCTCCGCTTCCATTATTTCCTTAGTCCGATTAACCATCTCAATCGGCACCGTGCTTTTATTGACTAGCAAAACATACTGGCTTTGCGCGCCATAATTCCTTTTAACTAAAATCCCAGCCAAAGTTTTAGCCGCCGCGTCGTAAAAAGTCAGATTGGTTTCGCCCGAACCGTCTTTCTCCGGCGTGGGCAGGCACATAAAAACCGCTTCGGCCGAATCAACGAACTTTTCCAGGTCGGCTAAGTCAAAGGTAAATTTCAGCCTCTCTTTATTCCTGATAATTAAATCGCCCAGGCCTTTTTCGTAAAGCCTGGATTCAATCGTGTCTTTATCGTTAGACGATAGGCACTTTACCAATTCCTGGTTGATGTCATAAACCAAAACTTCATGCCCGCTGTCCGCGCTAATCGCGGCCGAGCAAGCGCCCACATAACCGGCGCCGAAATATAGTATTTTCATAGTTTTAAACCTTTAAACTTATTTTTATTTCTATCTCTATTTTTCATTCCTGCTTTCTTTTATTTATCATCCCCGCTTTTTTTCTGTCATCCCGGGCTTGACCCGGGATCCATTTCCATTAATATATTATTTATTTTATTTAAACTTAAAAACACTAAGTTTTTATCCACTTAGCCAAGGGTTGATTATTGCTTAACTATAAGTTATTATTAAATAAAATAGCCCGAAAGTCAATTTAATTTATGGCTAAAATTCTTTATTTTATTACCCAGGCAGAATTTGGCGGCGCCCAACGCTATGTTTTTGATTTGGCCAATAGTTTAAAAAACGACCATGAAACGGCCGTGGCCTTTGGTGAACAAGGAAATAACCTAAAATTAGCTAAAATTTTAGATGAAAATCACATAAAATACTTCATCATCCCCCATCTAAAACGAGATCTTTCGCCAGTTCGCGACTTTTTAGCTTTACTAAAAATAATAAAATTAATTAAATATTATAAACCGGATATAATCCACTTAAATAGTTCCAAAATTTCTGTTTTGGGGTCGATGTCGATCGCGTCTTCTCTTATTCGCTTATTCGCCCAGTCGCGACATTCGTCTGCCTCGGCTTCGCCGTTAAGTCGGGACGGATGGATTCGCATTATTTACACGGTTCACGGCTGGGTCTTTAACGAACCTCTGCCGGCCCTGAAAAAAAAGTTTTATTTATGGGCGGAAAAATTCACGGCCAAGTTTAAGGATAAAATAATTTGCGTCAGCGAATTTGACAGACTGCTGGCCATAAAATATAAAATCGCGCCTGCTGAAAAATTGATTACCATCCATAACGGCCTATCGCCGGTAAATTTCTATACCAAAGAAGAAGCTAAAAAAATAGTAGAGGAACAAAGTCCATATGTTTGTCATCCCGGGCTTGACCCGGGATCCAGAGTTCAGAGCCACGAACAAGTTTCTGGATTGTCATGGCTTCGCCAGATCTCGCGTAGCGATGACGAGGTCAAGCCCGCAATGACAAATAATTTACTCATCGGCAGTATCGGCAACCTCTATAAAACCAAGGGCTATGAATATTTTGTCCAGGCGGCTGACATCTTAGTTAACCGGCACCATATTCAGGCCACCTTCATGGTTATGGGCGAAGGCGAAGAAAGAAAAAAGTTAGAAAACCTAATCGCCAAGTTTAATTTAAAAAATAATTTTATCTTAGCCGGTCAGATTGACGAGGCCGCCAGGTTGCTCCCGGCTCTTGATCTTTACGTCTGCTCTTCGGTAAAAGAGGGTCTGCCCTATTCCATTTTGGAAGCCATGCAGGCCGGCCTGCCGATTATCTCCACTGACGTGGGCGGCATCCCTGAAATGATTGAAAATAATAAAACCGGCCTTTTAGTTAAGCCGGCCGACGCCGCGGATTTAGCGGAAAAAATTAAAACTCTTCTTAATAATAAGTCGCTCGCCTCTCAATTCGTCGCTGACGCCAAAGAAAAGGCAACCAGAGAATTCGGTTTGGAAAAAATGGTTGAAGCGACGAAAAAAGTTTATCTCTCGTAACTTTTCCCCTCTTCCTTTCCGCCTGTCGTTCTTATCCTACCTTGTCATTGCGGCCTCCGAGCCGCAATCCAGAAGTAAAACGTAAAAACACTGATACTTAACGAATACAAAACTCCGCCTCTCAATTTATAGAGTCGGAGTTTTTTTAATAAGGCACAGTCCGATCGTAATAAGTCTTGAAAGTTAAAAAAGCGTTATCAAAAGCATTAAAACAATATTGATCAAGCACTACGCCGCTATTAAAACCGCACGATAGAACCATGCCGTAATTCGTACTACTCCATGTCGCGCCAAGCCAGGCGCTACCGGTTACGATCACATAATAATCATTGCCCGGAACTATACGGAAAGATTTATCAAAAGTGCAGCTCTGCCAGGCATCAATACCCGAGGCTGTGGCGCAAGTTTTTTGAGTGATTAATTCGTCTGAACCGCAATTTATTTTTTCTTTGGCATTTTCCACGTTGGCAGTGCCCTTGCATAAAGTAACGCTAAAATTAACCGCGTCCCGATCGGTGATTTTTATGGCCACGCCGGAAATAGAAGACGTCGCCGGTCTAAAATCAGTGATCATATAATCTCTGCCAAAACTTGATTTGTAAAGTTCAGACACATCATCTCTAACTATGTCGTAAGTAATCGTCGGGCTGTCATCAACCACGGTCCAGGCGTCTCCGTTTTCCTCCGCCGGCCAATTTTCCAAGTTGCCGGATAGATCACGGGCTCGGACGCGAAAATAAACCGTCTGTCCGCTCCCTACTGCCAGACTGAAAATCGTGCTGGTTGAAGTCGTGGCGTTAATCCAATCCTGCCAGCCGCCCGCGTCAATTTTATACTGTAAATCAAAATTAGTTATACCGCTCGACGTCGTAGTCGCTCCCGTATCGTCATAATCTTCCCCGCTCCAGCTCAAGGTAAAACCGGTAGTTAGATAGGTCACGTTCAGGCTGGCCACTGTGGAAGTCGGCGCGGTTGAATCCGGCGTGGTTTCTCTGGGTTCAGCCAACGAGCCGCTATTCTGCGGTT
>Ga0172379_10011077_pt1 | contig 10818 bp, 11 predicted proteins | sample GrowelOW334metaG_FD_119756 | JGI IMG/M metagenome (GOLD analysis project Ga0172379, IMG submission 119756) | Groundwater microbial communities from an aquifer near a municipal landfill in Southern Ontario, Canada - Groundwater well OW334 metaG | ecosystem: Environmental > Aquatic > Deep... | reverse complement strand
TCATACTACGCAAGCGTGAGCACCCAGAACATACGAAGGAACTTATTCGAGAGTACCGAGACCGTTACTTCTGGATAAAAAATAACTATGTCGATGCGAACATACTCACGGTATCGTATTTCGAGGAAGAAATTGCCCGCATTGAAACATCTGACCTGAACATCGAGGCTGAAATACAACGAATAAGCAGCCTTCCGCACGAAAATAAAAAGAAAAAAGAGTTGTTTCTAAATGTGCTCAATCTGGACGCAGAGACACTTTTTCTTATCACTGTCACGGAAGATTTTACACAGTGGCAAGACGAGCGTAAAAAGGCGTCAATGTTCACCGCACATTATGCCACACGCATACTTGATGAGATTGGACGACGCACCAACATACCGACCAATCTCCTCAAATACCTCTCTCCTCGCGAAGTATCACGTATGTTTATCGACACACCACCAACCACACCGCTCAAAGAACGTCAGAAATGTTCTGTGGCATATTGGGATGTAGCCGGACATGAAATTATCTCAGGAGACACTGTGCATGAGATCAACAAGCGAGTGCTGGGTGAGAAAAAGACCGATGAAGTGCATGATTTCCGAGGAATGACCGCATCACTGGGAAAGGCACAGGGGCGCGTAAAGATCCTCAAAAGCGTCAAAGAGATACACCGCATTGAACCTGGTGATGTATTGGTTGCGGTAATGACTCGTCCTGATTACGTACCTGCCATGAAAAAGGCATGCGCGATCGTTACCGATGAGGGTGGCATTACGTCTCACGCGGCCATCGTCTCGCGCGAATTGAAAATACCGTGCGTCATCGGCACCAAGATCGCTACCCGCGTCCTCCATGACGGTGATCTGGTACAGGTAAATGCCGATCACGGACTGGTCAAGATACTTGAGCGTGCATAGCGCGTAAACCTCGACAACCTCTGCAACACGGTCACGACTACCTTGGGGATCACAGGAGTGCAGTGTACGTTGTGATAACAACTGCATAAGGTAATACAAAAGGCGCCTCAAAGCGCCTTTTGTATTACCTCTTTGAAAAATTATTTGAAAATTGAAACAAGGAGTGCGAGTACTGAAATAACAACTGCAACTATCGCAATGTTCTTCTCAAACCCTTTAAGGTGCCTCAGGGTTTCATTTTGATTTTCAAGCGCTTCTAACTGAAAGACTTCGGGTCCTGTCATGACCGTAGTACATTTTTTACATCGAAAATAAGCTGGGATGGGACCCACATCAAACTGCCGACTTGCGTCAACATTCTTTTCCCATTCATGCTCGCATTTGCTAACAATCATATGTTTGTGGACCATGCCGGACTCGAACCGGCCACCTCTTCCATGCCATGGAAGCGCTCTACCAGATGAGCTAATGGCCCTAGAAACTGGGAATAGTTCCCCTACAAGCACCAGTATACATTACAAATATCTTAGTTCGCTAACTCCCGTAGACCTTGAATTACGAAACTCGCCGAAGGCGCAGGTTTGTTGGGGCCTCGCGCAGACCGCCGGATCTAGGCGGGCGAGCGGAGAAATCCGACCCGCAGGGAGGATATTCGTGCCCCAACAAATCTGTTGCCGAGAAAGAGTTTCGTAATGTAAAATAGCGAAGTCATACCTTTTACATACCAGGGAAGCACTCCCCACCTACTAGTGGAGAGTGTGGTGGGTTACAGAAACGCTATATTGTCGGCGGGATACGTGAAAGCCTGTCACGCACATGTGACACCACCTGGTCGAGGTGCACGTCCGTTTTGATCAAAAATTCGCTCGTACCTGCGCTGACCGCCTGGGACACGGTCTCAATGCTTGAGGAGTTTGTAAGGAGAATGACCGGCACCGTCTTGCCCCACTCATCTTCGTGCAACGCCTTCATGACGTCAAAACCGTCCATCTCAGGCATCATGATATCGAGAAGAATGAGATCGGGATGCTTCTCAAAAGCAAGTGCAAGGCCTTCACGGCCATTGTTTGCTTTGTACGCAGTGATTCCCTCGTCCATAAACTTACGGGCGAGGACGTTTACCAGTGACTCTTCATCATCGACAATTAAAATAGTTGGTGTCTGTTTCATCATGACATGGGTTACCTCTTGTTAGTAATCAAGCGCGAGAGCTACACTTTGAGTAGCATACCGTTCCTAGGCGTCAGGCGCAATACGGGGTATGGAGAGCGTGAAGGTGGTACCCTTCCCTTCTTCTGACACAAATGAGACGCTCCCTCCCAGTTTTTGGATCACCGAGCGGGTAAGGTGCAAACCAAGTCCCGTACCGTTTGAAGACACTTTCCTCGCATTAGACGCTCGAAACATGCGAGAAAATATCTTTGACTGCTCTTGCAGGGGTATACCGCACCCGTCGTCGCTCACCGTAACGGTGGCCATCATGGACCCATAGTCCGTTGCGATCCCCACAGTTCCGCCGCGTTTTGTATACTTGATCGCATTGGTCAGCAAGTTGTGGATAGTGATGCGAAGCATGTTCCGATCGGTCTTGATGATATCATCTCCACGTTGATCGAACACGAGCTGTGTCCCGCGACTCTTGATGTCGGGGGTCAACTCTCGAAGAACGTCTTCGATGACCTCATTGACCGACACCGGAGTAGACTCCGGCACCAGCGTGCCCATTTCTATCTGCGATACGGTGAGAAGGGTGCCGACCAAATCGATCATGCGTTGGTTGCCTACGTCGATCTCTTCGAGATAATTCCGCACATCGGTGGGAAGAATGATGGACTGCGTATGCAGGAGGTAATCGATGTACCATTTGATCGTGGTCATTGGAGTTCGAAGCTGGTGCGACGCAAGCAGCAAGAAGTCTGATTTTGCACGTTCACTTTCTTTTTCTTGGGTTATGTCGACGAGCGTGACGAGGTGATGGAGTGGGATTGATGTGTCGTGCAAGAATGAGTGTATAGACAACAGTACCCATCGGTACTCACCGGAGAGGGTGCGGATGTGCATTTCCTCTTGGGATATAGGGATACCCCGCTCGATCTTTTCACGAAAGAGCGCAGGCCCTGCCCGCTGAAGATGATCACCGGTCGTGAGTGCATCATACATATTCACTCGTTCACACGCATCAACCATACCGCCAAAAAAACGTAGTGTTGCTTTATTCGGATGACGGATCATGCCTGTGTCATCCATCAAAAAATAGGGTACGGGGCTGTTCTCGTAGAGAGCCTGAAACTGCTCGCGTGTGAGAGAGACATCTTGGTTAATGTCCTGTGCGAGAGCAGAGAAGCGACTGCGCTCGACGCTCACGTCTCGTATAATGGTGACGTAGATAAGAAAGCCGATAATAGCGATCAGTAGGCCATTTACAGTTATCGAGGCTTGCGCATAGATGTATTGTCCTTCGACACTCATGAAGGATGACGGATCGACACCGAGTACAAATGAAGCGATCGAATTGCGCAGCAACCAGATCAGTACTGCGGAGGCAAGGAACGCGATAAGTCCGGCAACGTCGGGTTTTTTGAGCGTTGATGTTATGTTATCAACGAATTCCATACCATATAGTATACCGTGCGCGCTGGGGCGATGTATACTAATTCTATCTAGCAACGCTCGTTGCATTTATTCATTCTCTTAGATTATTCGGTATGAAAAAAAATGTAGGCACCAAAGACGCAAATATTCGCACACTCGTAGCGGCTGCGCTGATCCTTGGAGTGTTCTTCTTTGTGGAGAATCCTTACATACAGATCGTCTGCGCGATCATCTCGGCAGTTCTGGCGGGAACCGCTTTTTTGCGCACCTGTCCGGTCTACCACTACATGCACAAAAACACTTTGACAGGTGGACTGCCGACACTGAACGTGCCCGGGCAAACCCCTCTGAACATCGAGGAGCCAACATCAAGCGCCGAACCCAAGGAGCCGGTCGCGTGAGATAGCTCCCTCCCGCACTACTACAACACTCTTCCCGCGCGCATCGACGATCGTGGATGGCGTGTGCTCCATAAGATCGCCCGCGTCAACAACAAGATCGATTTCTTGTGCCGCTGTGCCAAGTTGCGCAAGCATATCACCCACTACACGCGGTTGCACCATGCCCGACCGGTTGACGCTCGTTGATGTGATCGGCTTATGGAATGCATCCGCTACCGCAAGGCAGAACGGATGCTTGGAAATGCGGAAACCGAGTGACCCGTCTTCCGACACGATCGGATCCAGGGCCTTGGTGTGAGCTTTGAGAATGAGTGACAGTGGACCCGGCAAGAACGCAGCGGCAAGCTTGCGGGAGAGTGGTGTCTGCTCAGCATACTGTTCGAGCATGGCGATGTCGGCAACCATTGCAAGTATAGGCCGATCTGACTGTTTGCCTTTTATGTTACGTACCCGAGCAACCGCATCGGGATTGGTCGCATCAGCCCCAAGTCCGTACACGGTGTCCGTTGGGTACACAATGACCCCACCGCGCGCAAGTATGTCGACACAACGCGATATGAGCGTTGGATCCTCTTGATCGTAGGGCACGATCTCGGTCATAGCGTAAATGGGTTGAAGTCGGTCTTGAGAAGGTTCTGTATCGGCAAAAAAAGCGGCGTGGGTAGTGCATGCCAGTCAAACCACTGCCACACTTCACACTTGTCCGGCTCGCGCACCTGGACCTCGCCTTCTGCATAGTCTGCAATAACAAAGAGTGTCACATAGTGCTTTCCCGTCTCTTGCATAATGTCGTTGGTATACGGGCCTACGGTGAGATTGGTAAGGGTAATATCCGTTTCTTCAAGGGTCTCGCGTTTCGCGCAATCAAACACCTCCTCAAAGAGTTCGAGGTGCCCGCCGGGAAACCCCCAGGTGCCCTTTCCATGTGCACCGATACGCTTACCAAGCAGCACCTTGCCGTCCTTGCGGACGATGACGCCGATGCCGATCTGGGGACGTGGGGATGGGGACATAGGTAAATAATTGCGTGATGTCATATTTATATATAAAGACAGTTATGACTGTTACTGCTAAATTGAACTTCACCAACTCAGTAAAAATTTATTAGTCCACCAGATGTTTCGTCCGACGTTGTAGCATCAATAAAATACTTTTCGCTGACTATATAATCATTTACTTTCCTGCTTGCAACAGCAATATTGTCGATGGGTGGAAAATCGTCAAAAGCTCTTAGCATTGAACCCAATACAGGCGTTGTAAAATACTCCAAGCCTTTATCCCTATAATAAACGTTTGCAGCAAAAATTGTGCTTTCTTCATTATTGGTAAAAAGACTGTAATTGAAATCGGCCTCAAATTCACTTAAGACCTTGTCTAAATGGTGACCACACTTCTTGATTCTCGCCTTATTCTTTTGAGTACAATCTTTAGATAAAATCGCTGACTTTAAACCTATCTCAATAGACGCACAATATAGAAAAAAGTTTATTAACGGAAATCGTTCGTCAGGTCGGTAACTTTCAGAAGATCTAAATAAGTCTTCTGACATTCTTGCCATTACAAACGGTGTAAAAACTGCCTGTACAGGCTTGAGCGAAACAACTAGATGATTATTTGTACTCATAATACTAATACTCTGAACAATTTATTGTGGGCGATAAGGGATTCGGTCACGAGTCACTAAGCTTTATTCGTCGCAGGCTCCTCAAAAACTAAGTGCTCTCGAAGCTTTGCACTTGGTTTTCTAACTCGTACCTCGTAAGAAAACCTACGCCGAGCTCGGCCTCGCCTCTTCTGCCCTGCTCCAGAGTCGGCTTCACTACAGGGGTACTTCTTATTTTCTAATTCACTTCGTTCATAAGAAAATAATGTCGCGCGGCCTTCGCTTTTCGAATCCCTTATCGCCTGCAAAAACTTAGCGGCACAATGCTTCGCATTTTGCCGCTTGTTTTTGTGGGCGATAAGGGATTCGAACCCCTGGCCTTCCCCACGTCAAGGGGACGCTCTACCAACTGAGCTAATCGCCCAACTTGCGAACATACTACCCTGTTTATCCATTTTCATCAACCACTTCACGAGTACAGGCTCTGGGTTATGAAACTCGTCGAAGGCGCAGATTTGTTGGGGCCTCGCGCAGACCGCCGGATCCAGGCGGGCGAGCGGAGAAATCCGACCCGCGAGGAGGATATTCGTGCCCCAACAAATCTGTTGCCGAGAAAGAGTTTCGTAACCCAGAGTGTGATAAAGTATACTCATGAAGATCCTCGCTATCGAAACATCCTGCGACGAAACGGCAGTGACCATCTTAGACGCAACCGACACAGAAACCGACGCGGTATTTAGAGTACGCGGTGACGCGCTGTACTCACAAGCCGACAAACATGCCGCGTACGGGGGCGTATTTCCATCGCTTGCAAAGCGCGAACATGCGGCAAATCTGGTACCGTTGCTCGACCACGCGCTCAAGCAGTCTGGGGAGCGCATCGTTGCGACACAAGTTCTGACCGATGAGACGAGGGTATTCCTTAAGACCCTTCTTTTACGAGAGGAGGAACTACACGATGCGCTTATCGAGTACCTCACCAAGGTTGCGCGTCCTGCGGTCGATGCAATCGCAGTCACCCACGGACCGGGGCTGGAGCCGGCACTCTGGGTCGGGGTCAATTTTGCCCGGGCACTTGCGACCGTGTGGGACCTTCCGATCATTCCCGTGAATCACCTCGAGGGACATATCGTCGCAAGCACGGTCACCCGTACCAGCGATGTGCCCACCGAGTACCGCATGGACCCGGTCAACTTCCCGGCACTCTGTCTTGTGCTCTCCGGCGGCCACACCGAGTTTATCCACACGACCAGCTGGGGTGCATATCAGGTCGTCGGCGCAACCCGCGACGATTCGGTCGGTGAAGCATTCGACAAAGTTGCACGGCTCTTGGGCATTCCCTACCCGGGTGGGCCGGGACTCTCAAACTTGGCCGCAACATACCGCCTAGCGAACGCAACACGGCCAGTCAATGTACAACGTACCGCACACATCCTGCCCCGACCGATGGCAAAGACCAATGATCTCGACTTTTCATTCTCCGGCCTCAAGACCGCCGTGTTGTACTGGGTTCGCGATCTGGGTGAGATGACCGACGACCTGCGCGCACAAGTGGCGACCGAATTTGAGGACGCGGTCGCTGATGTGCTCATCGCAAAGGCGACCCGCGCGCTCGAAACGTATCCCTCGCAGACTTTTTTACTTGGTGGCGGCGTGTCGGCAAATACCTACCTCCGCAAACGCCTCGTACACCATTTTAAAAAAGAAGGCATCGACGTGCCCCTCTATCTCCCCGCCGAAGGCCTTTCGACCGATAATGCGGTCATGATCGGTATGGCGGCGTACCTCATGCATCTACGTGGCGCGCCGACATTATGCGGCAGTGACGAGCTGAAAGCGCAAGGCAACCTTCGCATCGGCGATATGAAGTAAAAAATAGAAAATACAATTAAAGACGTACTGGGCGCACGTCTTTCTTTTGTTGAATCTGCTACCGTGTTACTGGGTGAAATGCGCGCAAGAACGCAAGATATGCATGCGAGGCAGATAGTTTGTCAGGATCGGTTTTCCCCAAGAAGAACAGGTACTGGATCATAATGAGCGATGCGTACACGACCCACAACCGCTCTTCGTCAGGCTTAAGTGGCGGTCGGGTGGATGTTGACGTATACCCGCTGAGGAATGACTGATAAGCCGCTTCCCCAGCATATACCCGTATGTCAGTAGCAAGGCGATATGCATTGATAGCCGTTGGCCCAAAACGCCAACTCTCTTTTGGCGGACTGGTATCGAATGGAATGAGTGTTCCTTCTACATAAAAAGCATTCAGACTGTGCAGATCGAAACAAAAATCAAGCGTCTGAGTCTTGTCCTCGACGAGCGCTGCCGCAGTTGTACGTAAGTATGCGAGCCATTGCTGGAGCTCTCGTGATGATACCCATTCATCAAGCACACCATCACTCACCCAATTCTCGGCGTCATGGACACGAGTCATCACATTATCCGCAAAAGTCTCAATCGGTGCGTCCTGAAACACAGCCTGGGTCTCTCGCAATCCAAATTGCTTGCCTATGGACGCAAAATCGTCGGTATCGAGCTCATGCCGATGCAAAACAGAAAAGAACGATGTGCTCTCCGGCATGCGCTTCGTTATACACACTAGTTCTTCCGTCTGTTCCGGCGAATCCCCGTACTCCACCCCGTTGTTCCCTGCTTTCACTGCACGTAGAACAAGATACAATTCGGGACTCAGTTGCTGATTCCACTCGAAGTCGCTTTTTGTAAATGCAAAACGTGTCGCGCGGTCACTAATGTCGCGAAAATGTTGATTGAAGAAAGTATTGTCGTCTTTGTATATCTTGTATACCCGCTCCGGAAACAGGAACACATTGGATATGACCGTCTCGATATGTATAGGCATACCGGACTCATTCGGCACCTTACCGTCAAGAAAAAACGATAGTAGCGGTTTTTGAGAATACATCATGGTGATGCTGGTGTCGCCACCAGGCGGCGCAGTTCACGATCAAATAATACAAACGCTTGGTGATCACGAAATTGTATTCGTATGGGGATAGCATCATGTTCATCCGGTTGGTACAACTCTATGTCAACATGTTCGCCAAATGTGGGGGTGTTCGGCGTACCAAACGTCTGTATACCGAAGACATCATCAAGCAACAAGGTGAGGAGTTCATAGTGCGAAACAAAGACCAGGTGCGGAACCTCATCAGTGGTTTCTTGTTTTTCTAGAGAGAAAACGAGGCGCTCGAGCTCACGGTACATGCGGGAACGTTTTTCTTCATTCGACTCGAGTTTGTCTGGGTTGTTATAAAACTCTGGATCATCATAGTGTGCTTCTGCCCATGCCGCCTGATCACCACCGTATTTTTGTGTCAGGTCATTATGTATCTCCGGGTCACGAAATTTTGTTGCCTGCAAACCAGGCACCGTGATCCAGCGAGCAGGAGATGCCTCGGGGTCAGCGTGTTGTACCCCTTCTTCTACAGACAACCCCGTACCAACAGCACGCGGTTTCGGGCTCGTTCCAATAACTCGCGGTGCGCCTTTTTCGTGTGTGATACTCTCTCCAACCTCGGTGGCCCGTACCAAACCACGCTCCGTAATATCACGCCCAACCCCCGTATACTCGGTTTCCTCATGCCTCATCAAGGTCACACGCGCCACCAGTTTCTCCGCTAGAAATTCCGGCCGTTGAGAAGCCTCCGACACGTTTATCGTGTCGCTCCCACCCTCAGAATGTTCGAAACTAGCCATGGTGCCAAGTATACATGCGCCAAGACGCATAAACAATTTTCTTCTGGAGTCTATCGGTAACTATGCTAACACCGCCCTTTCGGCAGCCTTTAATTGCATCTTCTGCCTTCTATTTTTTGCGACCTAACACAAAATACTTCCCGAACACCCGTCGGAACTCTTCACTTTTCTCCACATTCTTTTCGACGACGATCCGATAACTTCCACGATCTTCTGCAAGGGATCGTATCGCTGTGGATGCAGTACTGACATCCATTGTATTGAACACACGATCTATCTTGCTCCATATGCGCGAGTCCACGTAATTGTATATGGTATAGTCGCCAATGACACTGATGAACGTATTCCATCGTTTGGGAATGAGATGCACCGGAATGGTCATTTTTTTCTTGAGCACTTTGTCGAGTGGCGATTCCGATCCGACCAAAAGGCACGTTTGCTCGAACTTTTTGTTCAACAGGTCTACGTACAGATCGACCAACGGCACTTTGTGGAGGTACGTGTAGTTGTGAAGATCGTAAAAAAGCGCTTCGGAACGTTTTTCCGACTGGGCCATGAGGATCGACACAAATATCTGCGCGTACACTGCGTCGAGCTCGTTGAGTGTCTTCATTTTGTACACTCGCCGCTTCGCATAGGTTTCGTGCACCAGAGCATGATCGGGAAGAAGCGCGGATAGTGCGCGTATCTCACGGATAAGCCACACGTAGTTCACCGTTGCCAGCTTTGGTCGCAGCAGTATCTTTTCGTCCTGTGCAAGCTGTCGAAGCGCCTTGTATACCCCTTGTTTCGAGAAACCACGGGATTCGAACACACGAACCAACTTGCGGGTATCAACCGTACCGCTTGTGCATATGAAATTGAACACATCAGTACCGAGCGTGTAGTGCTTCATAGTAAACGTTTTGTATACTACACAATACTTTGTGAACAGATCATTGTCAATATATTTTCTCTACGCTATCGTGAGCAAATCTTAATTTCTTGGGGAGATATTTATTAATCCTGTTCGTCATATGAATGAAGACAACATACTGATCACTGACCCGATCGTATCATCTCAACAGAGTCATAAATACCTGGGGGTTATGGGAATGATCTGGGTGACTTTTTTGATCATCAACCTCTTTACCGCGCTCAAAACCTTCTATGTGGGAGATTTTGTTTTTGCGATCACCATCATAACGTATCCGTTTGTGTATATATTTGCTGATATATTTACTGAAGTATATGGGTATCGAGTCACCAGAAAGATAGTGTGGACCGGCTTTGGCTGCATGTTCTTAGCTTCTATAATTGCGTATGTGTATACCCTCGTCCCGAGCCTTACGTTTGCAGATAATGATGCCTACAATCTCATTTTTCGAGCTTCACCAATTGTGGCGGTTATTGTTGTGGTTGCATTCTTCTCTGGTGAGCTAACAAACTCGTATGTTGTGGCAAAAATGAAAGTGCTTACCAATGGAAGATTCTTAAACCTGAGACTTATTCTGTCAACATTATTTGGACAAACGGTAGACAACGGTATAGCCATATTCAGCATTTTTTATTTTGTGGGTTGGTTTACAGGCGTACAAATTGCTCCGTTAACTATTAGTAC
>Ga0172379_10011076_pt1 | contig 10819 bp, 10 predicted proteins | sample GrowelOW334metaG_FD_119756 | JGI IMG/M metagenome (GOLD analysis project Ga0172379, IMG submission 119756) | Groundwater microbial communities from an aquifer near a municipal landfill in Southern Ontario, Canada - Groundwater well OW334 metaG | ecosystem: Environmental > Aquatic > Deep... | reverse complement strand
ATACCGATCCAGACCACCTACGCGTGAGCGACCCAGGTAAAGTTCAGGGGAACATGGTCTTTGCTTACCTGGATGTTTTTGACCAGCGCAAAGACGAAGTGACGGCGCTCAAGGAGCAGTACCAACGAGGCGGTCTTGGTGATGTGATACTTAAAAAACGACTGGCAACAGTTTTGAATGACCTTCTTGATCCTGTCAGGCAGCGTCGCAAGATTTATGAGCAGGATATCCCGGCGGTCATGCAGATTGTAAAAGATGGAACTGCCAAAGCGCGCGCTACTGCCGCGACAACGCTTTCTGAAGTTAAAAAAGCTATGGGAATTAATTATTTTTAATGTAGGGGAGGGAAGAGCATATGAAGAAGGCTAAAGCTTGTTTTTTTGTGGCGTGCGTTACGTTAGGTTCTCTCTTTGCTCAAGATCAATGGGGGTCTGTTAAAAACGAAACAATTTTACAACTGTCTGGTATACCAGGGGGGTGTTCTGGAGAAAAAGCTCGTTTGATAATGGATCTGGTAAAAGAACATAACTTTCAGATTTGTGTTGAAGTTGGAGCTTGTGCTGCCAGATCGTTATTTCCATTAGTTAAAGCATTGCACTATAACAAATCAGGTAAAGTGTATGTTACAGATGCGTTGAATCTTGTGAACGCTATAAATGGTTTTAGTTTGCCAGACCATAAACAGATACTTGAAGCCTACTGCACGGTTTTAAAAAAGAGCCCACAAGAGGCAGCGGGACAATTTGATGATGCATCAATCGATTTTATTCACTTTGACGGGAATCAGAACGAAGCATGTGCATACCAGGATGTGATTTCTTATTTTCCCAAGATCAAAGATGGAGGGTGGATATTGCTTGATAATCCAAATTGGCTGAGTATGAAACGAGCGCTTGTTTATCTTTTAGAGAGGGCCGATATAAAATCGTCCTTTGAACCTAGGGCAGACTATCTTCTTCTTTGTAAAAATGCACGGCGAACAAAAAATGCATATGCCCTCATGGATAATTAAAATGAAAAACATAGTCTATTATAGTTGCGTAGTCATGATTGGTTTTTCAGTTTTTTTTACTACAACGGTTTTTGCTTTGGTAGATACGATGTTTTGGTGGCAACCATATGAAGGGGGTAATTTTGGTGATGAATTGTCCAGGGTAATTGTAGAAAAAATGCTTGGTCGGCAGGTTAAAAATTTACCCTGGGATACACAAGAAAAAAAGCTCCTTGCTGCTGGATCGATCGTACAGTTTGCCAGAGATGGCGATGTCATTTGGGGCTCAGGGTTTAGAGGGGATCCCATACCAGAAAATAATTTTCATCGCCTCGATGTCAGAGCTGTCAGAGGGCCGAAGACACGGGAATTTCTTCTTAAAAGAAGGATTAAGTGCCCAGCGGTTTATGGGGATCCCGCGTTATTAATGAGCTATTTATTTCCTGAATTTAAAACGAAAAAACCCATTCTTGATTATATTATTATCCCCAATATTGGCGAAATTTCATGCTTCACCTCATATAAAAATGTAGTTGTGCCAACGTTGCCCTGGCGTAAGATTGTGCAAAAGATAACACAAAGTCGTTTGGTTATCTCAAGTTCATTGCATGGGATTATAGTTGCGGAATCTTTTGGGATACCTGCTCGCCTTCTTAAAATGACATGGGTGGAACCGTTGTTTAAATATCAAGATTACTATGAATCAACGGGGAGAAAGCATTTTCGTTATGCAACATCGGTCCAGGACGCGTTGAAGTGGGGAGGGGAAAAACCTGGATTTATTGATTTAAAACCATTGTTAGATTCCTTCCCCTGTGATTATTTTAATACCCCTTCCAACGTGCGTAAAGGCTGCAAGGCAGTGTGCGTTGGGCGCCATTTTCCTGAAGATGAAGTTCTCCGTAATCAATCGATTTCTTTGGATAAAAATCAGACATCAAATTCTTAAGAACCGTTGCTGAGTAGCCCATTGAATAGCCGTTAAAGATAAAGAATAACGGATCTTTAGAGAGCAATTGAGTGCAGTTTTCGAGCAATTGATAAATGTGTTTTTCAAATTCAAAAACTTTACCTTTTTGATCCCTGCCGAACGCAGGTGGATCCATGATGATTGCGTCATACTGCGCTTTACGTTTCAGTTCACGCGCAACAAAGGCGCCGCAATCGTCTACGATCCAACGGATAGGGGCCATCTTTAGATCGCTTATGTCTTGGTTCTGTTTTGCCCAGGTGATGGCCGACTTTGATGCATCAACATGGCAGACTTGGGCGCCTGCCGCCGCTGCAACCAGTGACGCTATGCCAGTGTAGCCAAAGAGATTGAGGACGCGGGGGGTTGCCGGACCGCGCTTAAGAACCTGGGCCATCCATGACCAGTTGGCTTCCTGTTCAGGGAAAACGCCAATGTTTTTACCGGTTCCAAAGTGAATGTGGGCGTTAATCGAATGCTGCGTGGTTGGGAGAGTATAGGTAAAGATGGGAGGATTCTTTTGATTGCCATTATCTACCCAGCCATCCTTGCCGATGTATTGTTTTTGCGCCTTGCCCCAGAGCGCTTGGTTGCGGGGTGTCCAGACGCAGTTGGAATCTGGACGAATAAAGGTTGCTCCACCAATTTGTTCAAGCTTTTGATTGTTGCCGGTATCGAGCAACGTGTAGTTGGTTGTTGTACCCTGTGTCAGTATGGTCATTTTTCTCCGTTGATGTGTAGATGGTTAAACTTATTAAGAGGGTGCTTTTCATCGCACATCTTTGCCAACTGCTGGTTGGTGACGTGCGTATAAATTTCTGTGGTGACAATTGTTTTGTGGCCGAGCAATTCTTGGATCATACGAAGGTCGACGCCTTCGTTGAGTAAGTGTGTTGCAAATGAGTGGCGGACCTTATGAGGCGTCAGAGTACGATTAATTTTTAAAAAAGTACGGAACATTTCAAACGTCCGTTGGACCGAACGGGTTGTCAGTTGTGTTCCCTGACTGTTAACAAAAAGATACGAATGCTGCCGATGGTGAGCCAACATTGAGCGCTCATGGTGGATGTAGTGAGCGATCGACGTTGCTGCCTTGTTGCCAAAAAGGACGATTCGTTCTTTCCGGCCCTTGCCTAAAATTTTTAATGTTTTTTCTGTGAAGTCGATATTTTCTAGTGTGATACCGACTAGCTCTGAGCAGCGAATGCCAGTAGCGTAGAGGAGCTCAAAAATTGCTTTGTCGCGCCATGGGTAACGGGTGGGCAGATCATCATTGCTTACGGTATCAAGGAGATAAAAGATCTCGTCGACCGTCAGCGTTATGGGCAGCTTTTTATCAAGATGCGGGGTCTTAAAATTGAATTCAAGCGGGATGCCCTGGGAAAGTAAAAAATGTTGCAGTGCGCGCATGCTTGAGAGCTTACGCGCTAGGGACCGTTTTGATAGTTTTTTATAGTAGAGTGAAAGAGTGTAGCGGCGTAAGAGCTGGCCAAAGGGGAGCACTGTTTCTGGTTGGGTCGCAATGATTGTTTCCCAGAAAGTTATAAATTGTGAAAGGTCGCTTTGATACGCGCGGAGCGTGTGGGTTGAGACGTTTTTCTCAATTTCCAAGAACGCCATGAAGTCGCGTACTTTATCTTTAAACATTTTGATATCCACTGAGTGAGCTCCTTGCAACCTATACATGCATAAACTATGCCAGACAGCCCATTATACATGTTTTTAGAAATTTGGGCAGGACTAAACTACGGAATGTTTTGGTAAGCCGCCCCGATGTGCGTTTGAACGAGATCATAGTATTTATTTTGTGGGTCTCTTTGTATATTGAGCAATGCTGGCAATAATTCTTTATTACCTTTAGCCTTATTTAATTCGTTTTGAGCTGTTTCAATGAGCTTGTTTTTCGCTTCTTTTTCTGGTTCTAATGCAAGTTTAGCGTTTATTTTTGCTTGATCTAGCGTTAAGGTTTTCAATAAAAAATTATATACGGCGGAGTCTTCGGGCAATTTTTTTAGACTGTCTAGAGCTTTTCTTTCTGCTGCTAAATCAAGAGTTCGCTTTCTGAGGTCGAGTTTCGCTGAAGCATTATTTTTCTGATTTACTGCGTTTTCTAGCGTGGTAATTCGATCGTCGCTGGGCTTTCTCTCGAGATCTTCTATTTTAGCTTTTACCTCTGGAGTAAGGCCTCTGGTCAGCTTGGTTAGCGCTTTCTCCAGCAAGCTTTTATTCATGTATTCAATGGCCTCGGAAGTAATATTATAGTTTTGTGAGAAATAGGAATATTCATTTTTTGCTTCGTGCCAATCCTTTGTTGCCATTTTGAACTGATCATCAGGGGTTATTGGAGGAGCCTTTTTCTCAGGTGTTGTGAGAGTTGTTGCTTGCAAGGTAGGTGTTTTAGGGGATAATGAGCTAATTTTTGCCTGTCCTGGCGGAACAACCTCTACACCTGGAATCGGTTCTTGAATTTTTTGTGACATTGTCGTTTGTGTCGGTAAGCTTGTTGAAGTGTAAGGATTTTTTGCCTGACCTGGTGGAACAACCTCTACACCTGGAACCGGTTCTTGAATTTTTTGTGACATTGTCGTTTGCGTTGGTAAGTTTGTTAAAGTGTAAGGATTTTTTGCCTGACCTGGAACCGCTTCACTTTCACCAGTAACCCCTCTTGATTGTATCGTGTTACTTGGTGATGTTGAAAAGAGAGGCTTGCGTGTGATTTCTCCTCTGTTCAGCCAAGATGGTATTTTACGCGGTAACTGAGGTTTTAATCCAGATACAGACAATCCCCATGCTATCGTCACCACTAAAAGCTTCAAAACCTTTTTATCCATGGTTCTCCTTATCTCTACGGATATAAAATATTTTGTTAATCTTAACGATGAATAAATTGATAGATCAAGTATTTATAAAAAATTATTGAGTAGGCATACGAGGATGCGATGAGTGATATTCAGACGATTATTAAGCGCTTGCGCAAACAGACGAAAAAATTTACGCGTCCCCTCGTCGATACATTGATAGCCGAACGCGGGCGCGATCCATACATGATTTTGATTGCCTGTTTATTGAGTCTACGCGCCAAGGATAGTACAACGATTCATGTCTGCGGTGATCTGTTTACACGCGTTAAAGCACCAGAACAAATCGTTGCTATGCCGCTGGAAGAACTTGAACTAATTATTTTTAAAACCGGTTTTTATCACACTAAAGCGTGTGTACTCAAACATGTAAGCAATGTATTGCTGGAAAAGTATGCAGGCAAGGTTCCTGCGACCTATCAGGAGCTTGTCGCCATCAAAGGGGTTGGGCCAAAGACCGCAAATCTCGTGCTTGGGTATGCGTTTGGCATTCTCGCGCTCTGTGTTGACACGCACGTCCATAGAATTTCTAATCGCCTCGGGCTTGTGAAAACAAAAACGCCTGAACAGACTGAGCTTGCTTTGCAGGCGGTAGTCCCGCGCGAGCATTGGATTGAATGGAATAGTTTGCTTGTGATGATGGGGCAGAATATATGCGTGCCAGTAAGGCCCAAGTGCAGTGAATGCTTGTTGGCCGGCATATGCCCAAGAGCAGGGGTAAAAGAATCGAAGTGATCAATAAAAAAGGGCTGACAGACGCCGGCCCTAAAGCAATTTCAATTTAAAAACTGTTGCTTAGGCAGCAGGTGCAACTTCGATAGGTGCAACAGCAACGTCTGAATTTGTTGTGGCAAGCTGTTGGACCTGAAGTTGCTCGATGAGCGCTTTTATTTCACTTAGTTCTTCGGTATTTTTACTGTTGATCGCTGAAAGTTTGATTGCAAGTTCTTTAATAGCCGCTTCTTCTTCATCTTCAACTGGAAGATGAGAGGCAAGAAGGGTAGCGTGAGGGGTGAGGGAGGTATACGCAAGTATGGCAAACAATAAAAAATCATTTGCAAATACTTTTTCTGTGTTTCCGTTAGCACACATAATGGCGGCAAGGATCATTGGAACACTAAGTCCAACAATGTTGCCGGTCAAATAGGGATGATTTTTCAACGCCTGGGCTATTTTCTTGAGCAACCCTGGCTGTGCTTTTTCGACAGCAAGAGCGACCTTTTTTACCGTTGAACGTGTTTTGTTTGATTGGCTGTCTACGGCGCTTGCAGAACCGATACAACAGGCGAGTAACAGTGCGCACACAATCTTTTTCATAAAGACCCTTTCGATTTTTCTCTGATGATGGCTTGTTGTAGAAAAAGGGCCGACAGACGCCAGCCCTAAAACTATTTCAATTTAAAAACTGTTGCTTAGGCAGCAGGTGCAACGGCAGCTTCTGTGATAACTGGAACTGCTGGAACTACTGCAGGAGCCTCTGGAGCGGCGACACCTTCGTCTTCTGCTTCAAATTCGCCTTCAACTTCGACGTCTTGGGCAAGGGCATAAATCAAGCCAACAGCAGTGAGAACTTCAGCGGTGAAGATAGCTGTTGTTGTGGCTGTTGACCCTGTTGTACCATAAGGCTTGCTCCAGCCATAAATCCAATCAACGCCGGCAACGGTTTTGTCTGAAACATAGGTTTTGACCGCTCCGCCGATGATAGGTGCTTGGTAAAAATGGTTTACAGAGGCTGCGATAAAGGCCAAAGCAGCTGTTCCTGAGATCCAAGGATGTGTTTTGAAGAATGCCTTCATGCTGTTGTACCAGATTACAAAGCGTTTTTCTGTTTTTGGTGTGGCAAAGCGCGAAGAGAAACTCTTGATAAGTGCATCAGCTTGCTCTTGGGTCAACTTAGGCTTGGTAACAGCTTTAGGCGTGGTTACGCCGACCGGGGTTGTTCCTTCGACGGGGGCCGCGACTGCGTCAACAACCTTGCTTGCGTCGGCGGCGTAGGCTGAGGTTGCAAAACAGGCAACCAAAAGGCCATACATACATTTGTTCATAATAAATCCTTCTCTAAAATTAACGGACAACTCACTTTCTCGGGCACTTTTTATTGCCTTTTACGGCTCCCATTTTGATTCGCAACTCAATACGCGTTTTTGAGTTGCGAATCAAAAAGAGAAAACAAAAAAAGACGACCTACTCAGCACCACGACATTTCAATTGACATAGACTAGCATAGGCGACTGGAAAATCAAATTAGAGTTGTTACTGTTTGAATTGTTTCAACTAGTGGAATTTAGCGATATTTTTTTTAATCGTTTAATAACCTTAATTTGAGTAGGATTTTGTTCCAATTGCCAGTTTTTTTAGTGGGAATGCAACGTTGCTTTTTAATATAATTAGCGATTTTTCATGTAATAATTTAGGCGATTCGAGAGCTTTTTTCTTGCAGGTCCCAGAGCAGATTTACTGCTTGCCGAGGTGTTGCGTTATTAAGGTCAATAGAGTGTATCGTTTCGATGAGCTGCTTAAAGGCTTCATTATTCTGTGATACCTGTTCGTGTATGACTGGTGCTTGGCGTATTGCCGGATGGCTCCCTGCTTGATCAAACGATGAAAGCAACTCGTTAGCTCGTGTGATGATTGGCTCAGGGAGTAGGGCAAGGCGGGCGACGTGGACACCAAAGCTTCCTTGGGCGATGCCGGGGACAACTTTATGCAGGAAAAGCAAGGTGTTATTGTGGAGCTGGGAAACGGCGTGGTAGTTGCGTACGTTGCTCAATGACGATTCAAGATGCGTCAGCTCGTGGTAGTGGGTGGCAAAAAGGCAACGAGCTTTGATTGTTGTTGCGATATATTCAACAATTGCCTGGGCAAGAGCGATGCCGTCGTTGGTGCTTGTTCCTCGGCCGACTTCGTCTAAAATCACTAAACTTTTTTCCGTTGCTTGGGTACAGATGGTTGCTGTTTCTTCCATTTCGACCAAAAAGGTACTCTTACCTTGGGCGACATTGTCACCGGCGCCGATGCGGGTGAAGATACGATCAAGCAAACAAAGGTTAGCGCTGGCTGCCGGCACAAGACTGCCACACTGTGCCATCAAGCTTATCAGGGCAACTTGGCGAAGGTAGGTCGATTTGCCTCCCATGTTGGGGCCGGTAATGATCCAGAGCGAAGCATTATCATCAAGATGGGTGTCATTGGGGATAAACTGGTGGCCAAGAACTTCTTCAACGACGGGGTGGCGTCCTTTTTCAATAGCGATGGTCCCCGCGGCATTAAAGGTTGGTTGAACATAATGATTGTAGTGGGCGGCGACAGCAAAACCAAAAAGGCCATCAAGGTAGGCGATTGCCTGTGCAAGATGCCTAAGATTATGCAGGTGGCTATCAACTTCTTTTTTTACCCGACCAAAGACTTCAGCTTCAACGCTTTCCAGTTCGTTCTGTGCTTTATAAATATTGTGTTCCAGTTCTTTAAGCCCTAGCGTGGTGTAACGTTTACGGTTAACGAGCGTTTGGAGATGGAGATAGTCGGCAGGGACTTTTTCCTGATGGGTATTGGTAATTTCGATGTAATACCCAGAAATGTTGTTGTAGCAGACCTTTAAACTGTTGATGCCCGTGCTGGCGATTTCTTGTTGTTCCAGCGCCAGTAAGCGGTCTTTGCCGTGGTCCAGTAGGTCGCGCAAGGTATCAAGTTGATGATCAAAACCTGGTTTAATTGTCCACGATTGTATTGCGTCATCATTTAGACTACTTGCAAGCAGTGCTGCAAGCCCATCAAAAGGGAGTAATTTTTCTTGAATCGATTGTGCAAGAACGAATGGTGGAAATGTTGAAAGTATTTTTTGGAGTGGAGGGATGATGGTAAGTGCTGTTTTAAGTCCACTATAATCATTCAGCGTTGCACGTTGCAGGGCAATGCGACCCACGATGCGTTCAAGATCTGGAAGCGCACCAAGAAGTCTTTCAAGAATACTGGCCAACGGTGGATTGTTGCTTATGTGGAAAACAACTTCCTGACGTTGTAGAATTCTGGTTTGATTAACCAGTGGGCGCAAGAGCCATTTTTTGATGGTGCGTGAACCCATAGCGGTTTTAGCTTTATCAAGAACGGCGACAAGCGTATTTTTTGTTGTACCGTCGTGACTGTTGCGAACAATTTCAAGATTGTTTTGGGTTGCACCATCGAGCAAAACAAAATCATCAGGCTCATAAAATTGAACTGTTTTAAAGTGGTCAATTGCTTTGTTATGATTCCGTTGCAGGTAATGGTAGAGCTGTTGCAGTCCATGTGTGAGCAGTGGTTGAGTTGCAAGTAGTGTTTGTGTTCGAGAGCAGAGTTGTTGTCCCAGCCACGCCGGGCTGCTGTTTGCGGGAAGTTGGAATGGTGTTGTGCGGTACCCGAGCGATGAGCAGATACGAGTGATGTCAGATGTTTTATGCTGCGTGGGGACGATAATTTCATCAGGGAAAAAGCGAATCAGTTCACCTTCAAAAATTTTTGCTTGGCTCCCCGGAATAATTGTTGCAAAGAGTTGTGCGGTTAAAAGTTCTGAAAAAACAAGACAGAGTGCCTCTGGAGATTGATAGAGCGAAAGAATGTATGAGGCAGATTTTTCATCCATCAACAACGCATCAGAAAGTGTGCCAGGGGTAAAGACTTGGGTGACGCCGCGTTGGACAACAGTCCCCGGTTGAGGTTTAGAAAGCTGGTCGCACAGAACAACGCTAAAGCCGCCTTTGATCAGCTTGGTTAAATAATGATTAAGCGCGTGAACAGGAATGCCACACAGAGGAATATCTTCGCCTTTATTTTTACCCCGTTTGGTCAGTGCGATAGCAAGAAAAGCAGAGGCTTTTTTTGCGTCATCAAAAAAGAGTTCGTAAAAATCACCAACCTGAAAAAGTACTATTTCTTCAAGGTATTGATGTTTGATAGAAAAATATTGCTCCATCAACGGAGTATTTTTTTCTGATGATGAACTTGTTAACGACGTCATAGATTTTACGCTCTCAATGCTTGACTTTGTGCCTTGTTATACTATGCTTTTGCCCCAGTCTTTTTTGTAGAGAAAGCATAACTGGTTTGGAAAAACATTTAAAGAAGGATTTTTATGAAACGAATTTTGGGTATACTGATGGGGCTCTGTTTAGTTCAGCAAGCTGCGTTTGGAATGATGGGAGCGGCACGCGTGGCCGTGGTTGGAGATCATGGCCAGTGTTATTCAGTCCAACAGTTGTGCGACCGTTGTAATGCCAATGATCTTGACTGTATTGTTTGGACCTATAATGAGATAAACGAAATTCTTGTTGAAAATGGACTTGACCAGAGCGGTGTAGAGACCTATCTCAAGTATGTCCGCAAAGAGCTTTTCGATAGATGTAACTGTTTATCTGTTAAGTTAACTTTTTATAGAGGGTTTGGGATAAAAGAATTATATTCTGATGAACGTACTAACGATGAAGATTGCAGCGTAGGTTGCTCATTACTTGGAGTTTAAGGAGATAGAGAATGATAATCACGATTGATGGACCAGTAGCCAGTGGAAAAAGTTCTGTAGCAAAGGCGCTCGCCCAAAAATATGGGCTTTATTATTTGTACACAGGCTTGCTCTATCGCGGTGCAGCATACCTGCTTGCCAAACGTGGTATTGTTAACCCAGCAACGCTAACCGAGCGTTCGCGACTATATTTGCATGAAGCTGATGTTGCGTGCTTATCTGAACTTACTTACACCTACGTGAATGGGAAACCGGCTATCATAATTGATGGACAGGATGTCACGACTGAAATTGTCCAGACATCGTTTGACCGTTGTGCGTCGCTGGTAAGTAGCTCGCCTGTTGTTCGTGAAAAATTATTGTCGGTGCAACGTGATATTGCAAAAAAACAGGACATCATCGCCGATGGCCGTGACTGCGGTACCGTGGTATTTCCCGATGCTGATTATAAATTTTATCTGACCGCTCGAGGACAAGAACGTGCTCAGCGTTTGGCTGTCGATCCT
>Ga0172379_10011075_pt1 | contig 10819 bp, 9 predicted proteins | sample GrowelOW334metaG_FD_119756 | JGI IMG/M metagenome (GOLD analysis project Ga0172379, IMG submission 119756) | Groundwater microbial communities from an aquifer near a municipal landfill in Southern Ontario, Canada - Groundwater well OW334 metaG | ecosystem: Environmental > Aquatic > Deep... | reverse complement strand
GCTGCTTCTTCCAGTTGCCGCCGCCCCTCGTTACGAATCCCAGCACTGTCAATTCTGTGGCTATTGCATCGAGCGTGAAGCCAGCTTCTCGCAGTTCCCGAATCCTTACAAGTATCTCCTGCTCGATGGGTTCAGGTTCAACGTGGATGCCGTCTGAAGATCGCCTGAAGCCGAAACAAACATTCCCAACACACTTCCCACTTTCCTTCATGTGCTTCATGCTGTCGACGGTTCTTTCGGAAATCACGTTTCTTTCCATCTCCGCCAATGATGCCGTGAGAGAAAAGAAAAACTTTCCAATGGCTGATTTCGTATCGAGCCGTTCGTTGATCGAGTGAAGCGCAACGCCCTGCTTATCAAGCATCTGGGAAGTATTCAGAGCATCCACGGTGTTCCTGAACATCCTGTCAAGCTTGTAGATGATGATGCAGTCGACTTGCTTCTTCCGCGCCAATTCCAATACGCGCTGGACGCCCGGACGCTTCAGGTTCTTTGCGCTGATGCCTTCATCAATTTCGATGCCGATCAACTCCATATCGTTCATTTCAGCGTATAACTCGATCTTACGCCGCTGGTTATCAAGACTGACCCCTTCCCGCGCCTGCTCTTCCGTTGAAACTCTTGCGTATCCTATGACTTTCATATTCTCTCTCCTTGCTGTTTAGAATTGAAGCATGAAGCTTGATAGAATATCACAGCCTCTATCTATATAACGACCAACGAGCGCGTCATTTAGCAACTCCTCGGCAATAATTATTCAGGAGCTGTAAACATCAGTACTGCTATGAAAACATTGTTATAAGAGACTCGGAAATCGTGTAGTCTAATAAGGGCTACAAGGTTGCTGTATGGCTATTGCGTTGTGTGGTTTGGAGGCAAAATGGTTGTAGCTAATAGTCGATGGAAAGGAAGCGATTATGGAACCCAAATATAATAATTACAACAGGTGTTAACTACAACATTTACTCGGCCACAGACAGAACGCTGCGGGGTTATGGATTCAAGATGGAAGCGGCGCTGGAGGAAGGGAAGGCGTTGAAGTATCTGATGGAGAAGCCTTCCGAGCAGAAAGCAATTGAGATGGCGCCCTACCATTATTCAAGCGGAGCCACCTTGAACGGGATTGTAGCCACTACCGACCGCCAGCGGATAACAAGGCAAGGGGCGGGAAGCAGTTTGCCGCCGTACAGGCAAGAGGAGGCTCCAGAACGGCGAGAACATGTGGCGCGCGTGATGAGGGGTACGCAGCGTTGGAGATAGTATTAAGGTTTGTAACTCATTCCCCACTTTACTACAGTTTCTCGATCCTTGTATCTCTAAGCTATCTCGTCATAGCGGAACAGGCGGACTATTTTGCAAACGATGTCCCGCCTATATAACGGCCTTCTGATTGATATCCTTAGAGTTTTTGACTTGTTAGATAGCTTTTTGTAACTACCAGGGAAATTGTTTTTCAATAGTTCTGAATTGACCATGGCATTAGTGGTCCGTATATCCAAATCAACATTGCCATTCAGCTTTTTTTGTGTGGTGTGGGCATCAGAAGATTGTATTTTAGGTGTAACATTTCTTTTCAAACAGACTAACTACGGCCTATAAATAATGGCGTATACTAATGATAAACGCCAAATCTATAAGAATAAATGATCTAATATTATACAGTTACTAATATTAGTCATTTATGCCTGTTTAATCGATTTTATTTTGTTAAAATTATCCATTATTATCCATAGTTGTCCATAATTCATGGTGTATCGGTTGACAATCAATGCATTGATACAATAAATATAGGCTTTAATACTTGGGTTTTATATTATTGGAAGTGTAATATTCGAAAAACCCAGTGGATAAAAATGCGCATAAAAGAGCATAAACAGATGTAAGACGCGGCCATCGAATGCCTTCTTCTGTCGGCTCCAGCGATTATAAGTCCAATCCGATCAGATTCCCGCAGATGTAAGGCGACTCCAACTACGAAGCTCACTGGTCGTGTTAAGTTGTTGAGGCAACTAAGCGCATTGTTGTTACAAGACGAAGTCAGAGGGAAAAGGGTCAAATGCACCCCTTTAATAAAGAGGGACACAACCAAATAAAAAATGGGTGGGGGATATATCCTTGAGATCAAAGAAAGCGTGAGATATATTATACCGATCAAAAGTTAAATTTATTAACTCGGTATTTTCTATTGTTAAAGGAAAGGCATACATGTCTAAGAAAACGCCAAAAGAAAAAAAACTGTCAGACATAAAATTTACAATGCTGGATATGGATTGGCCTAAAATGAGACACCCTGAGAATATCTTATATACGGACGGAACTATTCTGCCCTCCATAAGCGAAATTGTAGGGTTAAACGGCATCGCCATTTTGAATGAAGGCGAAGATGATTTTCCAGGTGATGAGGAAATCACGAGAATAAACTATGAATCACCGTTGATTCAAACCGCCGCAAATATTAAAAAGATAGAGGTCGAGTATGGTGATAACGAACATTTTGTTAAAGCGAAAAAAGAATTCAAGGACATATCATCCGAAGAAAGATCAAAGCGGATACTAAGTGATTTGCCCAAGAAGATTGCGTATACTGTTATCGAATATTTTGAGTTGTTAGATAAGATAAAGAACTGGAAAAAGGTGGACAAGTCAGAATATTGTTTCTATGGCAATGACGAGTTCGCCAAAATTATAGGTTGTAATCCTAAACAACTCTGGTATCTCGAAAAAACAGGGCTTTTTAACACTCCATTTCGATATTATGAAGTTGCAGGAAAGAGGCAACGTCTGTTTGTGTTCAGGCGTGGCAAAGGCGAGCAGTTCATGGTTGATTTTCTTCGATCAGTCTTTGAACATAACAAGCGTGAATGTGGAAAGATCGAGAACAGCTTCGAGGCAGTAGAGACATGGTTTAGAGAAAAAAACAACTACAAGCGTTGGTATGAGACTGGAGAACTACCACACTTTCTTCCAGACAGAAATGAGTTGCTTGAAGAGATAAAAAAACTTCCCGATAAGGTTATAGCGGCGAATCGTTTATACGGAAGTGACTTTGACATTAAAAAAATCAGCAAAGTTCTCAGTGTGAATACAGATACGGTTCGGAAATATTTAGCTCAGATGGAAAGTATCTTGATAAAACTTAAAGATAAAATTAAAAGCATTAAAGACCCCGATAAGCGAGAGAAGGTTCAGGAAGCTTTCAACAAGAAGGATTATAAGAAAGCGTTGAATATAATGAACTTTGAAGAATCTGAATCCGAATCCAAGCCTGCCAGAGAAGATTTAGAAGCAATGGGACGTTTCAAAGGTAAAGACAAGATCGACATATAATTCCGCCCTGAAAATTTATTTTTCCGCTTTATCAAAAAGTTTTTTTAATCTACCAACCCTTGTATTTCCGTTTTTACCGTAAATATCCGAGCAATTATAAACAACATGTTTTTTGGAGGAAAACCAGATGAATGGATTGGAGATAAAGGCAAGGATAACGCTGAGTGGACTGCGAGTGTGGGATGTTAGCAGGGATACAGGCATACATTATGCCCGTCTCTCTATGATTTTGAACAATAGGATTGAAGCAACACCCGGCGAGATAGAAAAGATTAATGAAACGCTCAAAAAGGCAGAGGAAGCAATCAAATAAAACCGAGGGAAAACAACGAGGCTCTGTATGAAACAAAGCACCAACAACTACTATCAGGAGCTTAAATCCGCATTGGATATTATCGAGGTCGCAAGAGGGCTTCTGCCCGAGCGGATAACTTATAGCCATGCGGATAAGCTCTATATGGACTGCCCCATGCATAACAGCACATCAAAGCGTTCGCTCGTCGTGGATGGCACGAGGCAACTGTGGAACTGTTTCGGCTGCGGTCTTGGCGGAGATTTGATTCAGTTTGTCCAGTTCGCCAATACTGGAAAGATTACTCATGGAACGCCTCTTTCGGCATCGCACAAGGAAGCCCGTGACTTTCTCGCCCTCCGAGCAAACTTGCCACCGCTACAGGAACTTTCCCCTGAACTTGCCAAGAAGATGGAAGATGAGCGTGCCGAGAGGGAAAAAATATCTTCCGTTTTCGCTGATGTGGTGTATTTCTTCCACAACAAGGCTATCAACAATGGCGATGTTTTGAATTGGGCGCATGAGAAATGGGGGTTCACGCAAGAGGCTTTTGAGCGATTCTCGCTTGGCTATTCTGACAATGAAGGTCTCACGGATTATCTGGATAAGAGGGGACATTCTCTTGCCGACATAGCCATGACGGGGGCGTTCTCTTTTTCTGCTGACAGAAGTTCATTATTTCCGCTTCTAAAAAACAGGATTGTCTTCCCCTTCTTCTCGGGTGGGCAAATTGTTTACCTGTCTGGGCGTCAGACTCCTTGGACGCCTGACGATGATTTCAATAGTGGCAAGAAATATCTAAAGTTGATGTTAAAAAGCGAAAAGCATCCCGATGTCAGCGAGCTGATCCGTAACGATTATTTCTTCAACGAAGACACACTCCGCCGGCGCATAGAGAAGATTGTAATAACAGAAGGTATCCCCGATGCTGTGGCTCTCGAAATGAACGGATTTCCTTCCATGTCGACCGCGACAGTTAAAGTGCCAACTGGTATTGAGAAAAGGCTAAAACACCTTCTAAGGGAAACACCTAAGATTTACGTTTGCAACGACACCGAAGACAGCGGAATAGGAATAAATAATGCGATCGAGACAGGATTGATGCTGGAGCGTGCGGGGCTGGATGTCAGGATAATTGAACTGCCAATGGCGGGAGGGTTTGATGAGTAAGATGGATTCAGCCGAATTCTTTCGGATCGGACGCAAGCCTGCCAACTTTGAGGTGCTAATGTCCGTGGCGAAGCGCCCGATGGAGCGAATGATCGATGAAATCGTTGTTGTCGGATCGGAAGCCGACAAGTACGATGCCGCGGGCAGGCTGTTGAAAGAAGTATCGAAGCTTCAGGGAGAGCGGCAAGAACCATACGTGCAGCAACTAAAGAAAAAGTTCGGAATTAACATAGGGTGGATCAGGGAAAGGTTGGGAACGATTGGTGGAGATGGGGATGAACCGCAGGAAAAGACTCTCTTGGATCTTGCGGAGGGCTTCGTCTCGGAAAACGGCCCGCTCGCCTTCTTAGATGGGGACATCTTCTTCCGCTTCGCCAACGGATACTTTAAAAAACAGGAAGACGCGACCATGGAATGCCTCGCGGACAGCTTTCTCGAAAGGGAGGCCGTGGGAAAAAGAAAAGGCAATGTAGGAACGGCATCCCGCATGGAGTTGCTGAACAAGGTCAAGGTCACGCTGAACGTCTACATAGGCGGCCCCGACAGGCTAAACCCCGAAAGGATGTTGCTGAACTTCAAAAACGGCATGTACGACGTCGTGGCCGACCTGCTTCTTCCCCATGACGAGAAGTATCTGTCAACGATAAGGTTGCCATATAATTTCAATCCTGAAGCGAAATGTCCAAGGTGGGTGCAATTTGTTAACGAGGCTCTGCCTGACGATTCCGTTGCAAGGGATTTTCTTCAAGAATTCATGGGGCTGTGCCTGTTTCCCATAACTAAGTTCCACGTGTTCCTGATTCTTGTCGGGAGCGGAGGTAACGGCAAGAGCGTGGTGCTTCACGTTCTGAAGCATCTGGTCGGCGTCCAGAACTGCTCCTTCCTGCGGATAGACGAGATAGGTATGCCCCATAAGGGGATCAAGCTTATGAACATGCTCGTGAACATGGCTACGGAAAACGAGGCTAAAATCGTCAAGGATACAGCCCTGTTAAAACAGATCGCAGCCGGTGACGAGGAGATAACGGATTCCGAGAAATTCAAGCCAGCGGTTGCGTTCATCCCGTTCACGAGGCTTATTTTTTCATCGAATAACATGATGAAGTTTTCCGACACAAGTCCGGGGTTCCGACAGAGGCTTCGGGTGATCAGCTTCGACAAAGTCTTTCGTAACACCCCAAAGGACAACAAGAACCTGAAGTTCGAACTCGTCGCCGAAGAGAGAGAAGGCATTCTCCAGTGGTGCTTGGAAGGTTACAAACGATTAAAGGAAAGAGGATATTTCATAGAGTCGGAAACCATGAAAGAGGCGGCAGACGGGGTGCGGAAAAGCAGTTCTTCGGTGTTCATATTCGTGGATGAACGATGCCATGTGGATAGGGAGGTTCAGGACACGAGAGAGAACCTTTACAGGGCATATGGCGATTTCTGCGAAACCAATGGCTATCAGAGGGTAAGCGCACAGAAGTTCTGGGATGACATGAAAAGGGCGGTCCTTGGATTGGAAATGCCAGAGGATGACCGGGAAATGGTGGGGGGACGCCTTGAAAGGACTGTATATGGTGTATGTCTCAGATAAGACTGGCAGCAATGGAAAACTCTGGAATAGAAAAAACGGCACGACCAAAAGAATTCTTCAAACATTCCAGAGTTTCCAGAGTTTTTATATTTAATTGCGGGAGGAAAAAAATAAATATGATAAAAAAACATTTTATTTTTTTCATGTATATAAATAGTCGAAATAATCTGGAATGTCTGGAAAGACATACAGTGGAATTGCCTTTCAAGCTTCTGCTTGCATACAAAAATCTAATTAAGAGGTGAAACATGAACGAGAAAGAAATGGATTATGAACTTGGTGAAGAAATGGAATACGAACTTTGGAAAGCGGGACATTTAGACGACAGCAATTTGTTAGATGCCGGTGATGTTTACGCACTCGAACATGACGATGAACAGTGCAGCCCAGCGCCAATCGATGAAAATGGTCACTTCAAAGTTGGCTTCGACGAGGATTAAAGGGTTGGTAAGAAATCGCCACGCTACTTTCATGTTGAGGCCGCCAACCCACGCGACATTTTTTGAGCAGGCTCTGCTGGAAACGTGCTGCCCTATTTAATAGAGCTGACGAAAAATCGCCATCATGGGATCCAGGGACGCAGAGCCTGAAAAAAAACAAGAGGGGGGGCAGACAAATGAAAACATGGAGCGAGATAAGCAAAACATTGTTTGTAAGAGTTTTTAATCCTGCCATGAATGGCAAAACAAAAAGGAGAAACATCATGAAAAATGAAAGTGAAATACTGGCCGAATGCATCAAACAACAGATCGAAGACGTTATGAGTGCGGAGGCCGAGAAAATAGTAAAAGAAGTCAGGAGCGACTTCGAACCCGCAATTATAAAGGAGTTTGAAAAGCGAGTGGGTGAGAGATATGAAGAGATCAAGATGAAAGTATGTAGAAAAATAGAAAGGCTCTTTCAAGTAAAGCTCGTAGGACTGGAAAATACACATAGTGGCAAGCCAGAAAATAATCCTATAAAAGTCCGATGGAGGAGTTGAAGTAATCCCGCCTCCGAAAGTCGAGGCATTGAAGGAAGCTCATAAGAAGGGAGGTGAAAACAATTAATAACAATGCCCGAACACAATTCCTAAGCGTCAAGGACATAATGACAGATTTTAGAGTCAAGTCACGGACTACAGCGATTGACTATATTCGTAGCGCCGGCGGGGCCAAGGATGTGTCCGGGCAATGGCGTGTACCGGTAATTTTGTTCCATGTCTGGTATAATGACCCTCGCCGCAAGATGGGCGTGAAAGGGGGTGAAACAACAGACATGGACATTAATATCGTTGTACGCGCGATTAGAGAATTCACGGCAGGGAGCCAGTACGCAACCAGCATCACCACAAAAGGAGATCGGCCACATTTGCTCCTGCGGGTAATCAAAGCTTCTGACAGAACAGAGCGCACATTCAGCTTACGCACCTCTAATAAGAAAGAAGCAAAGCGCATGGAAGCTGAAATTCTTCAACGACTATCCCAAGCGGCGCGCTCAGGGGTTGTGCAGATTGAAACTGTAAGATTCTTTGATGAGTGGCTTGCAGGTATTGCTCCAACGATCAAGCATTCTTCATATGCGAGGTATAAGCCTATCGTTATGAATGCAATCAGCTTTCTGCCCCAAGAGATGTGTCAGATCAGTATTGAGCATCTGGAGCGACTCAAGAGTTCGCTATACAGGGAAGGCAAAAAAGAGCGAACGATTCTTATGGCACTCAATACTTTGTCCCAAGTCTTCAAGCAGGCCGTTAAATTGGGATACATGGCATCAAACCCAATGGACCATATTGATCGTCCTAAGAAGCCACAAACGACCGTTGAGCGGTACAAAGAAGACGAGCTTATCGCGATCTTCGGGGAACTTCAGCGGCGGACGAGCGAAGGAAGGGCAGCGCATTGTGCGGAGGCATGGTCGTGTTACGGTGAGGTGTTCCATATTATGAACTACACAGGCATGCGGGTGGGAGATGCCATCGCTTTGAAATGGGACAATGTGAACTTTCCATTTTCCGTGCTCAGCTTTGTTCAGGAGAAGACAGTCAAGCCGTCGAATGTTCGTATGCCAAGCGCTCTGAAACAACGGCTGAGATGCATCCTGGAGAAGCAAGTCCGTGACGGGTCGTATGATCCCAATGGCTATGTATTCCTAAACACCAACGGAAAACCGCCAACATACACTCGGCTTGACTTAGCAATCAGATCGGTGCTGAAAGCAGTGAACCTCAAAAAGCAGAGCCCGATCCACAGTTTCCGTCATACCGTGGCGATGCGGTTGCTGGACGGTGGAGTAAAAATTCATGAAGTTGCTGCTCAGCTTGGCGACACGGTCGAGACAATAGTGCGCACGTATGTCAAACCCGCCATGCCTTCGCTTTCGTCTATAGATGCGGCGTTCGATGGAATGGAACGCAAATGGAACGCAGATATGGATAAAACGGATGGTTTGGCGATTGCAGCAAGCGTTTCTGTCAGCACTACAAATCCTCAAATATCCCCAATACAAAAGAGCTTTTTAGCCGAAGCAAGAGAACCCGTCTCTCTATAGAAACACCGGTACGGAGAGGAAGGGATTCGAACCCTTGTAGAGGAATTAACCCCTAAGACGCTTAGCAGGCGCCTGCCTTCAGCCGCTCGGCCACCTCTCCAATGCGTTCTTGCGGCTTATAGGATAACATGCGCGAAGGCGAAAATCAAGGAAATATAATCCGGATTAACTGACAGTAGGCGATTCAGGGCGATGCCGCAGCCGCTTCCGGCTTCTTTTTGGGCGCAGCATGCTGCGCCTCTAAGGTTCGGTATTATTAATAATAAGCGGGATTGAATCCCGCCCCTGCGGGATACGAATCAGTGCCGGTGGTCAGCGCACGGCGAACAAACAAAGACGGAAAATGTAAATCGGAGAACGGCGAATGATGTTATAATTCACGACGCCGGCAATATTGAAAGGGAATGCATGTCTGATATTGTTTTTGTTCGCTCCGCTCCGAGAGGAATCGCGCCGCGCGCCGCATTAGTTTTGGTCGTTGCGCTTTCGGTTCTGTTTTCACAATGCGCCGCGCGCGGGGCGGAGACGGCAATGTTCTGGGATTTCACGAAGGGCGCGCAGGGCTGGACGGGCAATGCCTATGTTAAGGACATTGCGCTAACGAATGAAGGCCTGACGCTTAAGAGTCTCGGAACCGATCCGCTGCTTTCGAGTCCGGCGGGCGGGTTGCCGGGCGACAAGCAGTTACGGGTGACGGTTCGCATGAAGAAGGGTGTCGGCGACATGCGGGCGAGCTTGTATTACGGCGCCGAATTCAACAGGGAGAAATCAGCGCGGTTTCCGGCTGATGAGGGCGTGTCGTGGCGCGAGTATTCTGTTTTTCTGCCGCCTGTCGGACCGAACGCGCGGCTCTGGCTGTCGCCTATGTTGAAGCCTGGCGCAGTGACGGTCGCATGGATACGAGTTGAGAGCGTGGCTATGATCGAGCCGCCGGCAGCAGGGCGTCCGGCGCGGCCGAAGCCGGGAGCGCGGCCCGCGATGCGTGTCGTGTCGGGCGGCGTCGAGTTCGTTCATTACGGCCGCTCGTGGGATGATTTCGCAGTCGTTTGCGGCGGAGTCGAGATGGCGTCGGGGCATGCCGGAGGCAGGCTGGGCGTTGTGATCGGCGGGAAGCCTGAGTGGCTCGATCTCTCCCGAGCGAAATTCAAAATCGAAAAGCGGGGCGCCGCGCTAAAGATGTCCGCGCAAATTCGCGACTCCGGCGGCGCGCTGTGGACGTTGCGCCGAAGCGTCTCGCCGGGCGCGAGGCCCGGAGCGTTAAATGTCGAAACGTTGGTCGTGGCGGATAAAGCGCGGGCGGCTTCTCACATCCCGTGGCTGACGCTTTTTCCGGGACTCGGAACGTTCGGCGCCCGGAAAACGCAGGCGGTTTTCGCGGGGCTTGAGTATCTCGCCGACGAGCCGGGAAGCAGCGAGGCGGACCTGACGGGTCCCGCGAGCGTGCGTCGCGCGCCGGACCCGGCGAAGATAACGTTTCCGCTGATGGCGATGGCGCATAAAGGGAAATACATAGGTGTGATCTGGGAACCGTCGGATCGCGTGGCTGCGGTGTTTGATTCGCCAGACCGCGCTCTGGGGTCCGGCGCGCACCTGATGGCGCTGTTGGCGCCGGGCGTGGGCGTTCTGCGGCGCGAGAATGACTTATATGCGTTCGACTCGTTTTCGATGCCCGCCGGGAAAGCTCTGGCGGCGCGGATGACGCTGCTCGGCGGAACCGGCGCGAGCGTTGTTCCGGCGATAAGCGAGTATGTGGCGCTGAAGGGATTGCCGCCCGCTCCGGAGTTTGAAGGCGGGTTTCAGGCTGCCGCGTCGCTGCTCGCGAGCGGATGGCTCGATTCCGGCATAGGCGATGACGGGTTGTGGCGGTTTACCCGGAGCAAAAAAAACTATCCGGTCAGGGCGGCGGACGCGGTCACATACAT
>Ga0172379_10011074_pt1 | contig 10820 bp, 13 predicted proteins | sample GrowelOW334metaG_FD_119756 | JGI IMG/M metagenome (GOLD analysis project Ga0172379, IMG submission 119756) | Groundwater microbial communities from an aquifer near a municipal landfill in Southern Ontario, Canada - Groundwater well OW334 metaG | ecosystem: Environmental > Aquatic > Deep... | reverse complement strand
CGCTCGGGCATCATCGCCATCAATCTCAAGTCGGGCGACAAGCTCGTCTCGGCAAATCTCGCCGCAGAGGGCGATACCGTTTCCATAGTGACTGCAAAAGGGCAGAGCATCCGTTTCGATGCTGAGGACGCACGCGAGATGGGTCGCACCGCCGGAGGGGTAAAGGGTATGAGCGTGCGGAAGGGTGACCGCGTCGTGTCGGCTGAAGTCATCCCCGCGGAAAAAGCAAAAGACGCGTCGCTACTCGTCATCATGAGCAAGGGGTACGGCAAGCGCACGAAGATGTCCGAATACAAAGTGCAAGGCCGCGGCGGTTCGGGTATCAAGACCGCGGAAGTGACGCCGAAGACCGGCGAGATAATCGGTGCAAAGGTCGTCATGAGTTCTCAAGAGGACGAAGAGATCGTGGTGGTCTCGAAGAAGGGGCAGGTCATCCGCACCTCGGTCGCCTCCATCTCCCAGCTTTCGCGCGCCACCCAAGGTGTCCGCATTATGAAAATGCGCGAGGGCGACTCTATCGCCAGCATGGTCGCGCTCTAGGAGTAAAGAACTTCAAGGTCGAACCTTGAATTAATCGGGAGCGTAGGTAAGCCACTCTGTGACGAGTTCTTTAAACTCCATGCGGGAGTCAAAATATTCGGGTAGGATGTCGGGGCTAAGGATGACATTCTCGAGACGAGTCTCGTTGAGGTAATCGTGGTAGCTTGATGGTCCATATTGTGCAAGATACCGTTCTGCGGCAGTACGATCCGCGATACCAGTTTCCTTCCATTTCGGCTCGATAAGCTTCACGGGGTTGAGATGGATGTATGAGACGAGATACCGAAGGTATCGATCATCCTCGACATGCATTGCTTTGAATTTCCCTTGGAACAACGAACCATTTCGATCGTTCTTCTTGTTGAAGTACATCGTGTAGCCCGTCATAACCTTTTGCATAAATTTGCTAAGGCCGCCTTCTTGGAGTTCATGTACGAGTAGATGGAAATGATTCGGCATGAGGCAGTAGGCGGCAATCGCGACAAGAGGTTCTCCCTCGCGTTTACCGGACAATTCCTTCAAGGTTCGACCTTGAAATTGGAGGTGGACGACGGCTGTCTGGTTGCAGAGATAGAGAAGTGCGAGAAAACGATCATAGTCAGTATGGGAGGAGAAAATATTCCGTTTCTCTGTGCCGCGGTTGTACACGTGGTAGAACTCACCAGGAGCAAATGCAAATGAGCGCGTCATGTCAATTAGTATAACGCTTGTTTCTTCAAGGTTCGACCTTGAAGTTATCGACCTTGAAGTTATGGGGAGAAGGGGACTTCTCGTTTTTATTACTTATCTTTTCCATGTCCAGTAGTGTACCGCCGAGTGTTGATTGCGCGGACGGGGGAGGAGGGCGCGTGGTATTTTATATAGTATGAGTGCGCATTTTAGTTCTCCCCATGAGAATGTCCTTCAACTCGGCTTGCGGGAGGGCATGAAGGTGGGCGATTTCGGCGCCGGCAGCGGTCACTACACGCGCGCCGCAGCGGCCGTCGTGGGGCACGATGGAAAGGTGTACGCGATAGATGTGCAGGAAGATGTCCTGAAGCACATCAAGCTCAACGCGCATGCGCACCATCAGAGCATCATCGATACGGTTTGGGGTGATATCGAGAAGCCGGGCGGCACGCACCTGCGCGACCAATCTCTCGATGCGGTCATGCTCGCCAACACACTTTTCCAGATCGAACATCGCGATGGGCTCCTTGCCGAAATACAGCGTGTCCTCAAACCGGGCGGCAAGCTTATGGTGGTGGATTGGGCGGGCAGCTACGGCGGCATGGGTCCTGCGCCGGAGCGGGTCGTGTCCGAGCACAGCGCCGAGGATTTCTTCATTGGCGGTGGTTTCCATAAGGCGAAATCGTTCCGCGCAGGACCGCACCACTACGGTATAATTTTTACTAGTCCTACGATATGAAAATCTCACTCTTCCAAGGCATTTTGTTCGGTATATTCGGTATCGGCGCGCTCATCGGTCTTTTCGTATTCGCGACATATACGAACACCAATAGCAGCAGTACAAACGTCATCGGCACCGTTGTCATCTGGGGCACGCTTCCTTCGGCGGGCATGGAGGCTACCCTCGCTGTGGCGGCGCAAGCGGACCAGACCATGAAGGGCGTTTCGTATGTGCAAGTGGATCCGGCGAAATTGCCTACTGATCTCGCCACTGCCATCGCGACGGGCAACGCGCCCGACCTCATCCTCGCTTCGCAAGAGCAGCTTCAGGCGCTCGCGAAGTTCATCACCCCGGTACCTTTCGCGATGCTTTCTTCCAGCACCTTCGCCAATGCGTTCGTTGAGGAGGGAGGGATCTTCACGGTACCTGGCGGGGCCGGGTACTACGGCATCCCGTTCCTTGTTGATCCTTTGGTACTTTTCTCGAATCGTTCCATCCTCTCGAGCGCCGGTATCGCGCGGCCTCCCGCGACCTGGGAAGCGCTGACGGGCCTCGTGCCGGGCATTGCGGTTCTCACGCCATCGAAGCAGATCACGCGCGGTCTCATCGCACTCGGCACGTACAGTAATGTCCGCAATGCGCGCGGGATACTCTCCTCGCTCTTCCTTCAGCAGGGCATTCCGGTGTCTGCGTATTCGGCAAGTGGCAATCTCGTCGCGGACTTCGGAGTAGGCGGAGGAAGTGACCGGTCGAACGGACCTGCCGTGGTCAGCTTCTACACCCAGTTCGCTGACCCCTCGAAAGTCTCGTACACCTGGAATGCTTCATTGCCGGATTCACAACAAGCATTCCTCTCCGGCGATCTCGCACTTTATCTCGGGTACGCGTCTGAAGCGCGCTATCTACGCTCCGCAAATCCGAACCTCGATTTCATCGTCTCGCCTCTGCCGCAGCCAGCGACGGCGACCGTGAAAAGCGCTTACGGGCTCATCTATGCGTTCTTGGCTCCACGTGGTGCGAAAAATCCCGCAGGCGCATATCAGGCCGCGGTGCTTCTCACCAATTCGGCCGAACAGATCGCCGCCGCTTCCGCGACGGGGCTCGCACCAGCGACACTGACCCAGCTCGCGACAGCTCCTGCGGACCCCATTGCTGCGGTGGCATACGCTGAAGCGCTGTATGCCGAGGGTTGGCTGTCCCCAGTACCTGCAAGCACTGACGCGGTTTTCTCGAGTATGATTGGGAACGTGATAAGCGGCCGCTCAAATCCAGAATCTGCACTTAGTTCCGCCCAAAGCTCCATGAGTTCGCTCTTGCAAAAATAATATGCGTACCTTTCTCACCACTGTCCTCTTGCTTACTGCGTTCTCTCTGCTAGCCCCCCTTGCGGGCGCCCAAAACTCTCTCGGTTCGACCGGAAACACTATCGACACGACCGGGTCTTCGCTCGGCCAAACCGGCAACACTATTCCCAGCGGAACCAGCGTCACCCTCATCAATCCCCTTGGTACCGGCGCTACCCTCAATTCGCTCCTCACCAGTATCTTGGAGTTCGTGGTGCGCATCGGTTCGATAGTTGTCGTTCTCATGCTGGTTTTTGTCGGGTATAAGTTCGTCGTTGCACAAGGAAAAGAGGCGGACATCAGGGAAGCCCGCACTATGCTCCTCTGGACCATCGTAGGCGCGCTCATACTCCTCGGCGCCGAAGCGATAGCCAAGGGCATCGAGGCGACCGTGCAGGCGCTCTCGACTGGCGGCTAATATGGATCTCAGTGGCGGCATAACTTTCAAAGATTGGGTGGGCAGCGGCTCCACCGGCATCATCGGCGCCATCAATATCGTCGTCGTGCCGCTCATATTCGCTTTTGCTTTCGCCGCTTTCATCTGGGGCATCGTGAATTACTTTTTTCTTCACGGTGATGACGAGAAGGGTCGTGGAGAGGGTCGCCAGTTCATACTCTGGGGTGTCATCGGGATGGTGGTGCTCCTCTCGGTGTGGGGATTCGTGAATTTATTGTTATCCACGCTCGGCATCGCTCCGTGAGCGTAGTGTGTCATACTTGCTGCATATGAAATCGATCGCTCGCGCCGCCTCAATATTCGCCACTTTTCTTGTACCCACTCTCGCATCCGCACAAAGCGTCTACAATCCTGGATACGTCCAGAACCAAACTACCGGATATACCTTCGGCTTCCTCTCGACATCCGGCGGCTTCGGGGGATTTGGTGGGTTGGGTTGCTCGGGTACCGTTTGCGGCGTCGCAGACACCATCCTGTATCTCATCAATAACGTCGCGGTCCCACTCCTCTTCGCTATCTCTTTCATCGTTTTCCTCTACGGCATTGCCAATGCCTACATCTTGCACCCGGGTGATGAGGCGGCGGTCAAGAGCGGCCACAAGCTCCTGCTCTGGGGTCTCATCGGCTTTGCCGTGATGATATCGATCTGGGGGCTCGTGAACGTCGTGGCGAACACCTTCGGTCTCGGAGGTAGCTATGCGCCGCCGACGCCCGTCTCATATCCCGCGAACGGGGTAGTTGGTGGGTACGGACAATCAGCGACCTACTAAGCCATAGTTATCTAATCACGAATACGCATGAAAAAAATCTTTCGATTCGCCCCGCTCGTTGCCCTTGCGACGCCATTTCTTGCCTCTGCCCAGAGTACGGTCCCGGGCGGTATCAACATAGGCGTTATCACGCCGTATTCGAATGGCATCATCAATTTCATCAACGGAATTCTCGTACCCGTCCTGATGGCCGTCGCATTCATTTACTTTCTTTATGGCGTCTATAAATACTTTATCCTTGGCGCCGCTGACGAAAAAAGTCGCACTGATGGGAGGCAATTCGTACTATGGGGCATTATCGGCTTCGTCGCCATTCTCTCGGTCTGGGGTCTCGTGAGTATAGTCGGCGGTGCATTTGGTCTCTCGCCGGGCGGCAACTCGCCGCCAACACCGAAGATTGGTCCTTCCACTGGTCAAAACACCTCGAACACGAATGTGCCTCTCGGGGGAGAAAATTCGTACATAATTCCCTAAAACGATTCGGGCTATCCACACATCGCCCAAAGGTGCGTTGACCCTCGCTAACCGCAAGCTACAATTACCCCATTAGCCGTTTACTTATCTTATGAAAAAAGCACTTGCCCTTACTTCTGGAACTCTCGCCGCATTCGCTCTGCCGCTCGTCTCATTGGCCGCGGTCAATAACCTCTCGGATGCCGGTTCATTCATTATCAACACCATCAACAATGTCATCGTCCCGGTGCTCTTCGCCGTGGCGTTCATCGTCTTCCTTTGGGGTGCATTCCAGACATTCATCATCGGCTCCAATGACGCAGACGTGAAGGATAAGGGCAAGAATCTCATGCTCTGGGGTCTCATCGGCTTCTTTGTGATGGTCTCGGTCTGGGGTCTGGTGAACATCCTCACGGGCACGGTTACCTTCGGTAATACGTCAGGAGTGACCGGCGGCACACCGACGGCCGGTGTTCAGGTCAGATAGATGGCCGTCCTCAACGCGTTTCTCGGAAGGGTTGTCGAACAGATAATCAACCCGATAATCCTGCTCCTGGCGGCGAGCGCATTCGTCGTGTTCGTATGGGGCGTGTTCCAGTTCATCGCGCATGCGGGGGACGAAACGAAGCGCAAAGAGGGTAAAAGTGCCATTCTCTGGGGCATCATCGGGCTCGTCATCATCTTTGGTGCGTACGGCATCATCAATCTCGCGCTCGGGACGTTCAATATCGCGCCGATTCAGAAATAACGAAGTATAAAAAGAAAAAGACCGCCGGAATAACCCGTGCGGTCTTTGGTGCTGGGCAATCCAGCAAAGAACTTCAGAATCTGTCGGGGCATTTCCCAGGAACCAGTTTGTACTGGATAGGGAGGGCGTTCTGCACGCTCCGGACTTGAAACGTGTTGACGCCGATTTCTTTTGCTTCGTATCGCCCTTGTTTCGGCTTTACTACGCAAAACTCAAATTCCCCGGCGCGTGTGAGCTGACCTGCAGTCATGATGATTGCTTTCTCTGTCAATATGCACTGACGAACTTCGCTGCTCACAAACGGCTGGCAAGGAGGGACAGCTGCGGTAAACATTCCAGTATTCGCCCTCCAGTCCACAAACAAGAGCAGCAAACTGACGGCGATAAAGACCGTCACTGCCGACCACGCCCCCTTACGGATTGTAGTCGCCCAGTCGCCCTTGAAGAGGAGAGTGAGAATGATCACCGCCGCAATGACAATTGCGAACGGTACGGTAATCCCCGTCATGCCAGAAAACGTGAAGCTGGGTGTGAAGAGGTTAAGGATGGAATCCCACCACCACCACATACTAGCGCCAATCAGTAGCACTATGGCGGTGGTGAGTATCCATAGAAGATTCTTTCCCGAGAGCGTCTTCTTATTCTTCACTGCGTACGTGATAGTAGCAATGATTCCGCCAACAGCCGCAATACTCGCGAGAGTGATGAGTAGCCAGAGGAAAATTTGAAGTATCCCCAAATCGCTCTTCAGCCCCCCGCTTAGTAAGAGACCGATGATCGTGAACAAGGTCATTGCGGTAGCAACTTTCGCTCCCGCTCCATACCGTGTCGCGATGCGTTTGCTCAGGCCCTGTTTGATTTTCAGATACAGTGCCTTGAGGATTTTCCAGACCCAGAGGCGAACTACTTTTGCGATCGGTTTGATCCGCAAGTAAATCACTTTTGAGGTCTTGCCAGCCCACGAGAAAGACGTCCTTACGAATCGCCATCCTCGCGAGCCCGCCCACTTCAGATTCCTACCGATTTGATTCAGCAGGCCTCCTATCTTGATGAATTTCATTTTGTAACTCCTTTCATTTTTGGGCGAATCGCCGGGCAAGTCCGAGAACTTCATCAGGAACGACAATGGTGTTGCCGCCCTGAGAGCCGGATTTCTCCATAGCCTCTAACTGGCGGATTTTCATACGGGCCTCCTTGTCATCTCCAGCGATTGGGGAGTAGCTTGTGTTGATGCGGTATTCTTCTGCATCGGCCAGCTTCTCAATCGCCTGAGCTTTTCCTTCTGCCTCGGCTAATTCGGCAAGTCCTTTTTGTCGGGCCGTGTATACCTGGACCGTAGCATCCTGCAGGGTCGTCTGACCTTCTTTGTCAGCCAACTCTATAGAGTGAACTTTCACGGCTTTAATATCAACGCCATATGCCAGCCTGAGGTCGACCCCGTACAGCTCGTTCTCGTCACCGTCACTTAATGTGCAGATCAGTTTCTCGAGTGGGTAAGGCTGTTCGACAGTGTCGGTTTTCAAGACTTTCAGCATCGCCGGTTCACTCCCGTTGATTTGCTCATACGTGAGTTTCCCAGTGTAGCGAATTATCATCTGACCAATCGCTGCATTCGTCCGCTGAAGCCAGTCCTCTCCCGAGAACAATGCTTTCGCAGGATTCACGATGCGAACCGTAATAACTACGGTGATGTTGAGCGGTAAGCTGGTTACCGTCTTTACGTTACTGGCGACAATGTAGTAATTGAAGTCGTTAACGTAAATGAACGACGTCGGCCCACCTTCAGTTGGTTTGTCGCGTGTTGCCGAGCGAGTCTTTGGGACAATCTTACCGGTCTGTTCGTCCAGATAGTCCTCTGTCCAGATGAAGTCATAACGGTAAATTTTGAAGAACGGCCAAATGCCGACCCAATAAATACCGAATGGCTCCATCCAATTCAGTGGATTCAGATAGTAAAGCATTCCTCTATCTTCTTCACCCGGTACTATTTCGTACTGGTCGAAGGGATGAGATTGACCCTTTTGGGGCCTGAATTCTTTACCAGCTTGCTTATGACCTCTCCACACGAGAAGCATTCGCGAAGCAGAGTTGCCAGCCATGACGAATTCCACGCTACCCTCACGCGGCGCAGTGAAGTATTTCTTGTGCTGCGCTGCATAGTAGATGAGTAGACCAAAACCGAAGAGTACTAGCACCCATACGCCGAGTCCTACGCCTACCATAGTTTCTGACATGATGTTTCTCCAATGAAATGTGCATATCTAGCTCGGGATTGAGCCTAGACGTCTAAAATATACGATACACGAAACTACGGAAAAGTCAAGTGCTATGGGAGCGTGTACCCGCGCGGCTACTATTGATTTATTTTTGTGCTGGGGAGAGGACTCGAACCTCCAATGGGTTGCCCCGCTAGCTCCTAAGGCTAGTGCGTATAACCAATTTCGCCACCCCAGCGTTTTGAAATAATACTATGTTCTGGTATATTTTTCTTTACGCACCCATAGCTCAGCTGGTAGAGCAGATCCCTCTTAAGGATAAGGTCCCTGGTTCGAGCCCAGGTGGGTGCACAATATTGAACGAAGTGAGATTTGTGTTTAGTGACTCGTGAGCACCTGCACTTCGTATTTCTCATTGGGGAATAGTTCAGCTATGCGCGTACGGAAAGATCCTTCGTCGCTTGAAATGTAAAAAGTGAGTTGACCGGTTCCATTCGTGTCGAAGAGTGTTGCCGCTTCGCTTGCGACAGCGACAGCAGGGTCGATCAAGTTCACGTCGCCAAATACAGCGGCGGCTTCTTCTGCAATGATGTCGTGGACGAGCGGGTAGTGGGTACACCCGAGAATGACCCCGTGATACGTCTGTCCGGCGCGAAGGGTCAGTGCTTCTCGTACGATGCGGCGAATCTCCTCTTGCGAATCGCCATACTCTATCGCGCGTGCGAGGTCGGGGATAGAGAGTGGGTCGAGCGTCGTGCATTTCTCCACAGCATTTTCATACAACCTTGAAGAAATTGTTGCGGGTGTCGCGAGGAGGAGGAATCGCCTCTCGCCACTCTGTGCGAGCGAGCGAGCGGTTGGGAGTGACATCTCGATCATGGGTATGTTGCCGCTATCGAGCGCAAGGATCGAGGGAGAGACACTGTTACAGGCAGCGACGATGTGCGTCGCACCAACTTGTTTTAGGAAGATGAGGCCTTGACGAGCGAGAGTGTGGAGTTCTTCGGCGCTACGGGTGCCGTAGGGTGCGTTCTTAATGTCACCGAAGTAGACGATGTCTGCTTCTGGGGCAAGTACACGAAATGTTCGCAACACCGACAAGCCTCCTGAACCGGAGTCGAAGAAACCGATAATGTTCTTTTCCATAGGTGCCGGGGGTGGGACTTGAACCCACACGAAGGTTTTTAGGCCCTCTCAGGATTTTAAGTCCTGTGCGTCTACCGATTTCGCCACCCCGGCGAACATCATCTATAGTACCTCTTTGAGGCCAGGGCGGGAATTGAACCCGCGCATGTCGCTTTTGCAGAGCGATGTGTTACCACTTCACCACCTGGCCGTTCGGTTATGATACTAAACTTTCTGGAAGTTCGCCTGATGGTGCGCCGCTCTCCTCGCCGTTATCGAGCATGAAGTCGATACGGGGGAGTCGCATGCGCGCATGAGTTTTCAGATAATCCGAAAATGCTTCGCGCTTGCGAGCAAGGAGATTCAGCGCCGCCTGCGCTTTCTCAATGGGGAACACGCTCACGAAAACGAGAATGCGATCGCCGTGTGCCACGCTTTGCGCACGGATGACGGTGATGAGGGATTCGCTGCCGGCTTCGCGCGCAATGAACTGCGCCGCTTCGCGCGCCACTATCTCGGCGGCGCGATTGGCCTGCTTGCGCGGTGCGCGCTCTCGATGGCCGGGGTTCATACCGTTAGAAATAGGACGCGGACGCACCCCGCCCGATAATTATTGCTAACCTCACTAACGCGTCCGCGATTTCTAACGGCATTCATGATTCGCTGATGACGAACGCAACTATCTCGTCGCCGTATATCGGAGTCTCACGCACCTCGACTTCCATACCGAAATCGCCCTCCACCTTTATTTCCTTCACGTCGGCGCGCGCCTGCTGCAGGTTCGTGATACTGCCTCGCGCGATTTCCGTGTCACCGCGCACGAGCTTCATGCGGTCTTTGAGCGTGAGGGTGCCGGAAATATGGCGCGCGCCGAGCACTTGTTTCTTCGCACTTGAGGAAAAGACTTTCAGCACTTTCGCACGCCCGAGCTCCTTCTCGGTCTCTACGGACGGCACGCGCTCTTTGAGCAGTTGCGCGACCTTCTCGGAAAGTTCATAAATGATGGAGAACGTATCGATGGCGATGTTGTCCCGCTCTGCGAGATCGCGTGCAATGGCATCGGTGCCGATATTGAAAGCGATGATGGTAGCACCCGATGCATGTGCGGTCTTCACGTCATTTTCCGACACGGAGCCGACGCCCGAGGCGACGACGCGGATAGCACCGCGCTCGTGGGTTATTTTCTTGAGTTCGTGCAGTATCGCGTCGACCGAGCCGGCAACGTCGGCTTTCACAATGAGCGGAAGCTCGGTGATACCCTCGATTGCGGCGCTGCGCTCCGGCGCCGCGGCGAGTTCTTTCGCATTCTCTTTTGCGAGCGCTTCAGCTTCTTTCTTATTCTTTGCGACGCTGAAAAGGGAACCGGCGGCGGGCAATTTGTTGAATCCGGAAATGCGTGCCGGCTCCGAAGGGAGCGCCTGCTCGACGCGCTTGCCAAGGAAATTTTCAATAAAGCGTATGGGAGCATACGCATCGCCTGCGACGACGAAGCCGTCGAGTGTGAGCGTGCCGTCTTTTACGATAAGCGTCGCTGATGCGCCACGCTTCGGGTCTTGGGTCGACTCGAGCACGAAGCCGGTCGCGCTCGCGCTTGGGTCGGCGGTTATCTCTGCGAGGTCCGCCGCAAGGAGGACGAGGTCCAAGAGCTCGGGAATGCCCTCGCCGGTCTTCGATGAGATGAGCGCATACGCGACATCGCCACCCATGCCCTCGATGAATATCTCGTGTTCAACGAGCGACATCTTCGTGCGTTCGATGTCTGCATTGTTCTTGTCTAT
>Ga0172379_10011073_pt1 | contig 10821 bp, 14 predicted proteins | sample GrowelOW334metaG_FD_119756 | JGI IMG/M metagenome (GOLD analysis project Ga0172379, IMG submission 119756) | Groundwater microbial communities from an aquifer near a municipal landfill in Southern Ontario, Canada - Groundwater well OW334 metaG | ecosystem: Environmental > Aquatic > Deep... | reverse complement strand
TTTATATTTTATAATTTTTATATTTTTTAATAGTGTGTATTAAAACTTTGTATAATAATACTTGTATTTTTCAGATAATCATAACATTTGATAAAACACAAAAGTTACAAAAATTATAAGATGTCGAATCAAAAAACTATCGGTATCGTTATCGTTGTAGTATTAGCCGTTATCATTTTGTGGTTGGCATTGTCTGGAGGTTGTGGAAAGAAGGATGGATTTACCACAGCCATAGGAGGTTACCCAGGAGATAACCCACACGTTAGATATACCGATGTTATCGATAGAGCGTCTTTATTTCAACCAAATTACGATTCTGACCCCGTAGATGATTATTTACATCATAGAGATGTAACATGCATTCAAAATTGCGAAATGAGATGTGGAACAGGAAATTGCAACTCTCCATGTTTTAGAAATTGCACAACACAATGCAAACCCATTAGAAGAGATGACGATTATTGTGCAGGTGGAGCATGTAGATAAGGTTGCATTACCTACCTCTGTATATGTTGTATGTTTTTATTCTTATATTCTTATAAGAATATTTCTTATCACGTTAGTTTTAAAATTTATGGATATGTTTTATTTTTATAAAAAATACTCGTTTAAAAATTTAATAATAAAAATGTTTAAAAAAATTGATTATTTAGATAATCTTACATCATCTATCATACATCATCATATATTATTTTACTAATAAGATCTCACATCGTTACATTTTATTACACATACATTATCACATTCTTCGTTATTTTTTATAATCAAAGATGAGCGCAAAGACCACTCGTGTTAGCAAGGCCCTCGATGATTTTTCTGGATCTATCTGTGGATTGATCAGCACTCTTAAGGACGATCTTGTAGAATTATTGTCCGAAGAGGACAACGTTACTCAAAAAAGAACAAAATCGACCGTAGTATCAACTGTAAATGATGAAGATGTAAAGGTTGTCAGCAAGTCTAAATCAAAGGGTAAGGGGTCAAAGGGAAAGACTACAAAGGTAGAGGTATCTGAAGAGGTAGAGGCAGCTCCCAAGAGCAAGGGTAAGAGCTCTAAAAGTAAGGCCAAGGTTGTAAAAGAGGTTGAGGTTGAAGAAGAAAAGCCGGAACCCGCACCTAAAGGAAAAAGCAAGTCAAAGACTACCAAGACATCAACCTCCAAAGCGCAAAGTGATGACGGTGACGAGGTAGCTAAATTTAGTAAGGATAGAACGTTGAGATGTAGAACAGTAGATGGATTTAGGGTTCATAATCTAGACACTGATAATGGAGTTATCTACGTAGCCGTAATTGAAGATGATTTTGAATCTTATGGTCTGTATAACCCTGATAAGAAGATATTTGAAAGACCAACAAAGGAACAACTCATCGCTATAGAACGAATTGGTCTGATATATACACCAACTATATTAAAGGAGACATTTGGTTACGACTTTGGAAAAAAGGTTCCCGTCTCTGAGGAAGAGAATAATGATACTACTCCAAAGGTCGTTGTAAAGCCCAAGGCAAAGACATCAAAGTCTAAGGCAAAAGAAGAGGTTGTAGAGGAAGATAAACCTGCCCCAAAAACCTCAAAGGGAAAGACGGTAGCACCCGTTAATACAAAGTCTAAGGCAACTACAGAGGTTGTTGCAAAGTCAAAGACCACTGCCAAGTCTACTACCTCTTCGAAGGCTACTACCGTTGCAAAAAATACTACATCTGCAAAGACCAGCAAAAACGAAGCTATCTCTACATTAAAGACTGTCATAAAGAGTAAGGAAGTGACAGAAGACGACGGTTTGGAAGAGGAGGATGAGGTAGAGAATGAGACGGTCGATGAAGAGGAGGATGCTGAAGAAGAGGAAGACGTCGATATTGATATCAACAGTGCAGCCGCCATCGACGAGGATGATGGTGGTAAGGACGACATTGAAGAGGAAGAGATTGAAGAAGAAGAGGTCGAGGTTGAAGAGGAAGAGGAAGAAGAGGAAGATGACGAAGGTGGTGATGACGATGGTGATGATGAATAAATATATACGTAGATATCTATGATGGTCAATAATATAAAATTTTATATACACATATAAAATTTGTAATAATAATTGTATATAGATAAGTGTGTAACGATATATTTTGTATAATAAAGAGAGGTAGATTGTAAAGTGAGACGTTGTATATTTTTACGACATTGGTATTTTTGTAACGTTATTTTTGTAGCGTTATTTTTATAAAGTTTTTTTTGTAACGTTATTTTTGTAAATTATGCAATATGTTCCATTCTACAATGCCACAAGATACCTCTTTTACGGAGATGTAACCCCAAAGAAAAATATCATTGATAATGAGACAACATTCAAAATTGAGACGACGTTAGATCATAGAAAACTATTATCTGCAAAGATACAAAACACGGAGAAGACAAAGGACAGAATACCCGTAATAATATCTTATACCGACGATATAACATTATCCAAGTACAAATACCTGTGTCCACCAGATATGGATCTATCGGGTGTTATAAAAAATATTAGACAACATTCATCTATAGATCACATGCAGACCATATATGTATTGATTCATAATAAGATGATGTCTACAAATAGATCTATATTAAACATATACGATAATCATAGAGACGAAGATGGATTTTTGTATATAACTGTGGCAACCGATAACAGTTTCGGGAGTTTGTAATTTTTATAATTTTTATAATATATGTAATATATGTATAGTATGTATAAAAATGATTTACGATATAATATTAAATATTAATCAGATACATTAATATTCGTGTTAAAATACTAATAATTTACTAATATTTAATATTTACTAATATTACTGTAAACATGATCCACTATTTGAATGAAGATAAAATAAGCGTTGATCTCAACTCTAAAAAAGTGACATTTTCGAAGGGAGATCTATCATCTCCGACGTTATCGTATATTAACGGAAAAATTTGGAGCATAGATAAAGATCTATCATTTATAGATAACAATGGATATACCATCGATAGGTATGAGATCTCCCATACATCATCATACTTGGATCCAAGCGGGTGCATGTCTGGAGAGGATCATTATTTAGCCACACTCACACGTCATAATTCAGAGTCTTGGACGTTCAATGTTATTAGTCATTTATGTGAAGAATAATTAAAAATATATATCGTTGATATAGTACATGTATAAAATATATATCGTTGATATATAACATTAAAAATTACTATGTGTGTATAATATATTAAAAATTACTATGTGTGTATGATATATTAAAAATGATATGATATAAATTTAATAAATTTAATGTTATATTTTGAGATGTCTAAAACCTACACTATAGATACAAAACACGTCGATATAGACCCAGAATCAAATACCGTTAGATTTTTTCAAAGGGATATATTATCTACATTCAACATACTAAAGGATGAATTTTTGTTGAGTATAGGACTAAAAAATAAGATTAATCTCTATACGTCTAGTATATTTGATGATACAGAATGGAATGTCTATAAGGTTGATATACAAAGTGGTACATATTACTATAATATAGACTATGTTCACGTATATCTTAGTTTTCCATCTCTAGTAAATATATTGTATGAGGGGGTTATGCACATGACAGATGAAGGAAGATATAATATCAATGTTAAATCTCATAGTTTGGAAGGTTTATAAAACTATTTTAAAATATTACTATAACACATTCATGCATACGACATGAAAATAAATTTTTAATACTCTTATATTAAAAATATGCAATTTTTATAACTTTAACTTTACTGTAGTTTTTAATAGAAAATATAAAATAGGTGATAAAATATTATAACAATAATTATACAAATTTAAAAATGGAGGGTGATACGACTCAAAATATTAATGAGGTCTTTAATCATGTCATTCTAAACACAAATATATTTCAAAGACACATTCTTGTATATCTAACATTTTCAGAGTTAACAAAGGCTAGATCTCTATCTCATCTGTTTTATAACGCAACGTCATCATTATATTTTGACAGATCGGTATGCAGGTTAAAGACGCACAAATTACCATCAGGTTGCTATAATATAGACGATACCCCTATGGCGAAAAATTTTGCATTGAACCATTATGAATGGGGGAAGGAGATTTTTGTTTTGAATAACATATACAAAGATTTTTGTGAGATTAGTCTCAAGGTACCCATACGAATCTCTCAACTTATATATGTATTGGAAGAAAATTCTATAGTGTTAAAAAAGACTGTTAATGGAGATGATAGATACACTGTAATAAGAGATGTTATAACGTCACTCACTCTCACAAATACATTCTCTTCGCATATACCTTCAAATATCACAAAGGTCATCGCAAAAAATGTAGAGGATGAGACGTTCGTTAATAAAATACCATCTAGCGTTACAGACTTAACCATATATGACGAAAACAACGTCAAAGATATGGATCTATCAAAACTTCCTTCATCCATCATTACCTTACATGTATATTTTAATCAATCTTTAGACTATCTCACTCAATCGATAAAAAATTTAACGTTACATAGTATATTTAATCTACCCATAGATCTTTTACCATCATCTCTCACAACATTGATATTTGACAAATATTCTATATTTAATCAACCCATAGATCACCTTCCCGCAAGTTTAACAAAATTGGTATTGGGAGATAGATTTAACAAACCGATCGATTACCTTCCCAAAAGTGTAACACATCTAACTTTAGAATATGATTTTAACCAACCCATCGATTATCTTCCACCTTCGTTACAAACCTTGGTCTTGGGTGATTCATTTAATCAACCTATAGATGAACTTCCCACTACGTTGCGAAAATTACACATTGGATACGAGTTTAATCAACCAATAGATCACCTTCCATCAACCCTCCAACAATTAAAATTAGATTCTAGTTTTAACCAACCCATAGATCATCTTCCGGCTTCGCTACAAATATTGAGACTGGAATTGTCACCCTTTAATCATGGTGTGGATAATCTACCGACTTCTCTAAGATATTTAGAGTTAGGAATGTACTTTAACCAACCATTAGATAACCTTCCCAGTTCTCTCTTATCTTTAAAGTTATGTTGTTTGGGTTTATCTTACGATTTAAATAATCTACCTTCTTCGTTAAGATATCTATATGTGCATTCTATGTGTACTGTAAAGATGGATAGACTCCCAAACTCCTTAAAATTCATAAATTTTGGAAGATATTACAATCAACCCATAGATAAGATTCCACCCTCCGTTGATCATATCGTCTTAGGACCAAGATTTACACATTTTGACACCATCCCTAACACTATAAAGAGATTGGAACTTAATTTATATTATTATTGTAGACCCAATAAGAATGATCGTTACTACACCACATATTCATATTATGGAAAGACGATCATAGACAAGATTCCATCATCCGTAAATCATCTCATCATAGGAAGATATAACATAACAAAGAGATTGTTGGATGAGTGCACCAACAAAGGTATCAATGTAGAGTTGACAAGCGATCCAATGAATGGTATTGAACCCGGTGATGATGATTATAACGATGAGAATGAAGAAAATGATGAAGACGAGGATTCGGACGAGGATACAGATGACGAATACAACTATTACTAAAATGTTTTGTCTATAAATTTTTAAACCATCACAATGTAAATTTTGAAATAATAAAAATTACCCAATGTTAAACTATATATTGTCAATATATATTTTTAAAAGTCTCTCAAATATTTACCTTTATATTAAATATTTACCCTCTGCAAAAATACGACAGATCTACCCTTATGGTAAAATGGCGACTCAAAGTTATAAAGATTTGATGGATGGTTATAGTTCATCGCTCTAAATTCACCGCTCTGAATAGTATCTGTAAAAGAGTATTGTGGAACCTGAGTATGGGCACCATAGACACGGTTTGGTATCAATATATTGTCTTGATCCATACACTTGTTATTAGCACTCTCTATACATGGTAGATCTCTTACACCCCTTCCTTTTGGATGACATCTACCGACACCTCTCCCGTGCTTACGCATATGATACACCCCATCACCCCTAATATATTTTAGTACCATCCTATTACCTATGATATCATCGACAACAAATAAGAGATGTGGATCCATACCGTTCAAATTATTCAAAAGGTGATAAGGGTCGACAAATCTTACAACATCACCGATGTTGAATGGTAGAGGGTATATGTCAGTTGATACCCTTAATGCTTTTATACTTTCACGTTGTGTGAAATCATAACCATAATCGATATTCGATAGTGGGATCATATCTCTGAGATCATAACGTTCGGTATATTTGTACCTATCCGTATATGGTGGCTGTGTAGACAACACCGTATCACCATAAGCGTTTTTATCGGTCCAATTATATTGTGGAAAATTGTACTCTTTGTACGTCACTTGATGGTTGTAGTTGTCATTAAATTTATTGCAATTTCCATCGGGTAATGAACATCGACCATCGTTGATATAATTATGATTGACGTCATTACTATATATCCTATCTCTGTACATCGTCGATCGATCCATAATCTTAAAATAGTATATGACGATCAATTATTATAAATATATGTCTTCATTATAATTTTATAAAGTATACATGATGTTAAAAATAATTTTTATATACATCTTATTTAAAAATATACCCTTTCAATAATTACTAAAAACATAAAATATCAAGAATATTAAAAATATATCAACGTTATATATTAAATATAAAATATGGAGAGAGCAGAAAACATGTACATTTTGTCACAAAATGCAAGATCGTTACCTATTAAATCTCAGATATGGAGGGACGATAAGTATGATGATACAAGTAATGGGTGTAACACTCTCGACATTATTAAATTTACCATTGGAAAGATATTAAAACATGCAAAGTCGGAGGCGATGTGTCATCAAACCAAACTCTTACTTAACGATGTTATAGATATAAATAGCGGAGTGATAAATGTAGGTAATGGTGCGGTGAACGGAGACAACAAAAAAGTTTTACAAATATTGCAAAATCTGGGTTATATTATAACAAAAGAGGTGTCACCAATGGATGGAGATGTTGATGTTTGTTTGTGTTGGAAAAATATATAAAATTTTAAAAAAAAATCTACATGTTTGACGTTCATCAAAAATTAACTTTATAATTCACATATTATAAAGGTTACTGTTAAATTATAAATTTTAAATTATAAAGGTTACTATCAAATAAATCTTAATTGTGAATTTTGTAAATCATGAAGATATATGATGTTGATACGATAGCAGGATACCAAAAGATCATCGTTTTTGATAAAAGGATCAACGATACACAAAAAGTTCTTGAAAATTTAAAAGATAGATTCCCATCAATGAAATTTGTGATGATCAATGGTGATGAGGTTGATGAGAATAGTGATATGTTGGAAATTTGTAAAGAGGCCGTAGAAAAATTAGAGAGACAAAGACTACAACAAGATGTACAAAAAATGCAAAAAATACAAAGACTTCGTTCAAAACTAGAACGTGTGTTTGGTGTATATTTTTTCAAGAGGATAGAGACTGAGATGAAGAACAAAAAGTTTTATCATTCTACATCTATATTAAAAAATAGTGATGGTATGAGAATTACCATAAAAAAATCCTGGAGAGATGTACGTGTATCGGTTGACGTGTATGACTCTGATGTTGTAGAAAGATTGGTAGGGATAGAGGATGTATTTTGGGATTTTTTCAAGGATGAGAGTTTTATGAAAAGATCGATAACATTTAATTTTAAACAATCTTTGTATATTGGACGTCGATCATTACACTTGAAGATTATTTAAAAATTATTTAATAATGTTATGTTAAATGTATATATTTTATAATAACATTATAAAAAACCATAATGGTTGATTTCGAAAAACCTTTGGCATTATCTTTAAACGCACGTAATGCCAAAATCCGTACCATGTGCGGAAGATTGCAATCTCCCGACCAATCCACAAAAGATGGGGCGTTAGAAGAGTTGGAAGAGACTCCCAAAGATTTTAAATTTGACGTTCTTAGATTTACATCCCTCAAGAGGATAAAGATCGAGGCATCCAAGGGTAACTATTCAACGACGATAGGGGATTTGATAACCATAAAAAATTCATATAGGTTTTACAGCATATACAATAACGATGATATAGAGGCCTTTATCGATGATATTAGTAAAGCACTTATAAGATCTTTAAAAGATGATGGGTACAAGATCAAATACAAGATAAATTCTGCAAAGAGATCTTTTGTATGTCGAGTCTTTTGGAAAAAGTAAATATTTTACATCTATATATTTTTTAAAATGTAAATATATAAATCTTATTCTTCATACTCTACAATATATTTTTGCGTTTTCAAAAATTCATCATACGTCTCCTTTGAATTTTCAATACCAATCTTTTCAAAAAACTCTATAGCATCAGATTTTTTTGCTTGATTGTTCTTTCTAAAGATGGCATCCTTGGGTTTAATATTGTTGATCTTTATCTTTTCAAATACCGCTAAATTATTCTTTACCATATGTTGATATATCCCATACTCTAACCTCTTCTTTTTTTGATTCATCAATTTTAATCTCTCCCTCTCCCGTTTCATCTCCTCTTTTAAATAATGCAATTCAGAGACCCAATCTTTTGGATTGTACGACATGATATTAAATTTACAAGGTAGTTTTTATAATGTTATATTATAAATCTTTTATTTAATACAATCCATTTATCGCAAGTAGTTGAAAAATAATATTATCTTATAACGTTATATATTATATGGATGTTGATTATGGATCACAATATCTTAACGTATGTACTATATAGAGTGTTACAACTCTCAAACTATGACGAGTATATGTGTATAGATAAGGATGGAAAGAATATTAGTTCAACGTTCATGATAAAAAATAGAGACGTCATGAATCTTAGAAAGATATATGGTTATATATCGATCATATATCTTTATAAAAATTTATCATTAGACATTCTACAAAAAATAAATGTTGATCATAATATGTATTTTAGAAAAAGATTAAATCTTTGCAAAACCTCATTCCTCAAGAGGTGGATGAGAATCTATGATGTAACTAATATCGATATGTTAGTTCCAACAATATATGACAATAATATAGTAGAGATAGAGATAAAGTATTTTCTACCCAAATTTTACGTTTCATCAAAATGTAATGTTTGTTTTAAAAATATAGAGAATGGAAAGGGATGTCAATGTAGTTCATATATAAATTTTAAAAGTTTAATGTCCTATGTGGTTATGTACACAGATATGATATTTATAAAATCGTATATATATTATGGTACGATGGGCGGGTATATGAAACTCGACACATATTTTAACATCGATGAGCTTGCTTCAGATATTAAATTTTCCTTAAAGAACAATATCTCGTTAAATATCATCAACCCTCACGATTGCATATATTTTGCTATATCTCATTATCATATGGTTATCAGTAACACAAGGATATCTTTAACAGACAACAAGGTTAATGAACTTGTTATAAAGGGTACACATCTACAAATAGTAAATGAAGCAAGAGAACGATTTTATAAGAAATTTAATGGGTATATGGGTAGGTTGAACCTATCCCTAAAATATGAGAGTTGATCTGTATGATAATATTTTTTTAGTCTTATAAGACTAAAAAATGGTAATCGTCTATTAAAAGATGAGGTAAGATATGATCAATCTTCATCCAAAGGATTTAACGCTATGGTGTTCTTTATACGAAACAATATACAAGTCACCAATACACATTGGGTTAGGGATAGATCATTAAATTTTTCACTTAATATTAAAGAGTACATCGGATCAAACATCCTATTAACCATATATGTACAACAATCCAATAACGTCTTCTTATCGATATCACACTTTAACATATTATTAAGAGTATCCTCACTCTTAAGAATGTACTCTTCATGAAATAGATAACCCACCACTCTATTTCCCCTTATAGGTAGATTGACCATAGTGAATACGTAATCACGGAACCAACCCTTGTCATTAAATGTCAAAACATTAAAAGATCTTGGGTCACTACTCTTTATGGTAGAGACGGTATCATTGCAAAAATTGTGAGAGCTAAATATGTCTATTACATCACCTTTTTTGTAATATCTTACCGTCAAACGTCCACATATTCTGAGGTAGACGTCCCTAATAATAGATGGAACGACAATATCATCACCTATAAATTTTGTAGATTTAATATTATCGGATGGTTTTGTGACATCCATATCTTTTTCATCACATGATTTTTTATTATTTACAAACACCACATTATCCTCATTCTTGTACATTGATAAAAATAAACTAGTATTAATATTATTGTTAATATTATTATACTATTTATCTTGTTGAAGCGTTGTAAAAATTTTATTTTATAATATACTTTGAACGTCGTGATTTTACCTACATTCCCTTTCTTAATTTTACATACATCCCCTTTCGTAATTTTTAGTCTCTATGTTTCCAATAAGGTGTTTCACTTGTGGACGAGTTCTCGCTCAATATTGGAACGAGTATTCAGAGAGAAAAGATTTAGGGGAAGATCCAGCCGAGATCTTAAATGATATATGGGCAAAATTTTATCCTGGACAGAGACCCAGAGACTGCTGTACTCGAATGTTTTATAGTTTCGTGGATCTTACAGAGGATTATAATTATTATAAACATCCCCATGAAGAGACATATCGCAAAAAGAAGATACAAGCATAATCATTGTCTTTACTCATAATTTTTATCTAACCTTGATAAAAATTTTATATAACGTTATAATTTTTTACACGCAGGTAGATC
>Ga0172379_10011072_pt1 | contig 10822 bp, 10 predicted proteins | sample GrowelOW334metaG_FD_119756 | JGI IMG/M metagenome (GOLD analysis project Ga0172379, IMG submission 119756) | Groundwater microbial communities from an aquifer near a municipal landfill in Southern Ontario, Canada - Groundwater well OW334 metaG | ecosystem: Environmental > Aquatic > Deep... | reverse complement strand
TTGACCATAAAAAGAAAGAATTTTACCTATTAAAGTTAATTGATCTCTATATGTTTCTCTTCCTGGTGTTGACATGGAGTCGTACCCGTATTTGTTAAATGAAAGATCTTGCTCGTAGCTGGAATTTTTTCCCAGTGTCGGGATAGTTGTAAAAAGATTACCCCATTTCATTTTTAAATATGGAATAACAAATGATACGTTTCCTCCAACTTCATTCAGTGCATCAAGGGCAATTGCGTCGCTTATTTGGTTAAAACTAGCCCATGTAAGTACAAGCCTAAGATCGGGACACATTGATGCATCTATTGATTCAATAGTCTTTTTATCTCCGTCCATCCTGAACCTAATTCTGTCGTGCTGACCTGTGTCAGGGTACCTAGGAAGGCTGTGAATTTTTCCATTTTCAAGTTGGTCGAAAGCTTGGGATACGAGGGTATTTGTATCAAAAGGAATTGATCCGTCATGCGAACTGGCGACTAATCTCCTGATTATTGACCTAACATCCTTTAATTCCAAATCGATTCCATAAAGATGTTTGGTGTTGTAAAGCATGAACGAAGCCACCTTGGAAAATTCTGTTAGCCTAATTAAACCGCTCGCATGGGCTGCCCTTGTGTCTACTAAACCTTCTTTTTGTGGCATTCCCGTGTGAACATGAAGTGCGTTAACAGGCCAATTTAGGACACCTTGTTGCATTTGATCCAAAACATTTACTCCAGCTTTAAGGTAAGTTTCAAAAACTTCTTCGGGTATTCTTGCTTTACTATCCAATGTAAAATCTATCACCAAAGGAGCAAACGATTGCAGATATGGGTGTGGAGTGATTATCGCACTATTCCCGCTTCCCGACTCGGCAACAGAAGAATAGGCCAACTGTAAATTTTTATAACTTGCAATTTTGTAGCCTTCCAAAACTGCAGATGATAAAGCACTGGAAACTTCAACAGGATTTTTGGCAAGACCGTTTCCATTTTCTTTCGTTGCCGTTTCAAGAGTAAACGCAATAAGTTCCGGATGTTTAGAATCTGTTGGTGTAAACCCATCAAAGTAAGGGGTTTCAGTGTTGCCTTTTTGGTCGTAGCAAGTTGCCTCAACTTCAATCCCGACGGTTGAATACTGAGGCAATTCTCCTTGTCTTAAAGTGTTCAGCCACTTTGAAACCGTATTTACGGTTTCATTTTCAGTAGGCAGAGGTTCGATTTGATAGCCAATTGAAACGAGATCTGATTTTCTATAATCACCAAATGTCAATTCATTATTTAATGCAAATCGATATCTTGAGTGTTTTAATGCATACAAAGCACCGTCCGAAGTAGATAAAATTGCCCCTTTAATGCTATTTCCAATTGCAATTTCACCTGATTCTGCAAGTGATTTAGCTGCTGATATGTGTTCTTGTCTTTCTGCTGACATTTTTTTAAAATTAAAAAACCCGCACTTTCGCGGGGTTTACAAAATAATTTAAATTAAAAACTAAATTGCTCCCCCGTGTTTTGTGGGGCTAAAGAAAAAGAAAACAAAAAATTTATTAATTTTATGATTCATAATGTGCGTCATGTTTCTAACTAAAGAGATCAATAATGGTTTGACTATTAATTTTCTGAAGGTGCTGGTGATATGACTCTCCAAGATCAGTCATTGTGTTTTTAATCGCCTCCTCGGGGTTTAATCCTTTGTCCATTAGTTCTTTAGCTCTTTGCTTCATCCAATGCGACAGTGTCCCGATACCGCTCTCGTAGAATCCCTGCGTTGATGTTATTCCGTTTGAATCTCTGTATTGTTCATACATAGCTTTCGGATCAAGACTTGATCGATATGTTTCTTCATATATTCCTTGTGGCAATCCGTGATATTCAATCCCTTCGTCGGGTAATGATAGCGGTTCGTTAACGAATTTCATAAGATGCCAAAAAAGCTCTCTTGCCGTATATTCAGTACCATTTGATCCGACAATTTGTGCGTCCATGCCCTTTTTTGCAACCTCGATACTAGCTAGATGAGCTTGTCTTAATGATTCAGTTGTAACAGGATAGCTAAAAAGATCAGGGTATTTTTGCGATAGTTCTTCTAATCTGTTTCCTCTTGATAAAACCTGGAGCTTCCAAATAAGAACTCTCGTAAATTCCTGGTTGGCTGCAAGTTTGGTAACGTGGCCTCCGAAAGTATCCTGATTTGATATTTCAAGCGTTCCGTATTGACCGATATCAATTCTGATTCTGTCTGTATGGTGCCCCATAGCCCTTGCTGGTGACGGTATGTTTGTGGGTGAATTTTCGTTATTATCCCTTAAACCTGCCTCTGCAATTTCAAAAAAATCTACCGGGTTTTCTGGTGCAGGAAGTGTATATACTCCACCGGATGGTGAACCTCTCCACCGTCCAGGATAACGGGAAGATAACCATTCATTGCAATTTAGGTTTTCGTACGTTTCAGTGTCGTCTAATCTTCTCATATCTGTTTCATTTTCCTGATAGATTTCTTTCAGATTCGGATTTACTTGTCCGTGGGCAAATGGTCCAGAAAGTGACAATCCATACATTAAAGGCGAAATTTGTTGGTAAAGATTTATTGACTTGAGAGCAGATTTCAGATCAGTCATTTCGACGTGCACTTGCCATGAAGAGCCTATAAAATGTTGTACGTTATCCCAGCCCATATAATCCATTGCAATTCTTTGAACGTATGGATTCTGGTTGGTGTCCTCAACTTTTAAAGGTTTGTGAGGCATAGATGCAGTTGGTGTTAAGAGCCAACCTTGTTCTTTTACGCCTTGAGCTAATTTTTTCAATGCCCATGCCATTGACATAGCCGTTTCTCTTCCGTCCGGTGAGTGATGAAAATTAAGTTCGATACAGGAATTTAATAATTCGTCTGAAAATCCAATTTTTCTAGTTTGCTCATTTAGTTCCGGAAAAAGAGCATCCTCTTCTATAAAACTGTTGCCGTTTCCATGTTCCTCTAACCATTTGGGTATCGGACTTTCCTTTCCCATAACCGGGGCGGAATCGGATTTTGCGGGATCCCAAACAAATATCTCAAGCTCAGCTCCGGTTTCTATGTTGGCAAGGGCTACTGATTCTTTATTATTAACAAATACCGGGCGAATGTCGTTTACAGTAAGATTTGGATCGTTGACTTCTGCCCTCCAGTAAGGACTTTTTATGTAAGCAGCAGGTTCATTTCCATTTTTCAAGATAAATCCGCCTTGCTCTGATGGATCAAAGTTTATTGTATAACCATGTGCTTCTAGATCCATTAAAAACTGATTAGTATCAATAACCGCTCCAGCCATATCTTTGTGGCCGTGGCCGTTGGTTTCAAGAACTGTTTCTAATGGAATTTCTTTTGACATCATAAATCACAAAAAAACCTCTTCGTTTGAAGAGGTCTGAAAAATAGAAAAAATCTATCTCACTACGTCAGACCCCCTCTTTAAAGAGGAGGATGCTAACAATAACGAGACACATATTTCGCATGATTAGGATGTATTTTAAAAAATTTATGATGACTTTGTCAACCCTTAAATATTTGTCAGGAATTCTATGTTGGTTTTGATTCCTTTTTCTAACATTTTAATAGATAGCTTTTCATTAGGTGAATGAAGTCCGTCGTCGGGAAGTCCGTATCCCATTGTAATAGAATCAATTTTTAGAACTTTTTTGATGTCTGCAACTGCTCCGATGGATCCTCCCGAAAGTTCATAAAGCGGTATCTTGCCAAAAACTTTTTTGTAAGCTTTTTCCGCTGACTTAAAATATTTGCTGTCTATTTTCATTAACGACGGTTCGGATGTGGAAAGTAGTGTAACTTCTATCTTTACCCCTTTTGGCGTAATTTCTTTAATAAACCTTAAGAATTTCTTGTGAATTTCACTTGCTGTTTGGTTTGGCACCAGCCTCATTGAAATTTTTGCCGAGGCATCTGAGGGAATGACGGTTTTTGGACCTTCGCCTGTGTAGCCTCCAAAAATACCATTAATTTCAAGTGTCGGTCTGGCTCCTGCTCTTTCGTGAACTGTAAAGCCTTTTTCTCCGTCAACAATCTTCGCCCCGGTTTCCTTTTTGATTTGAGCTTCCCCGAATGGAATCTTTTTCAGCTCTTTTCTTTCAGATAACGAAAGTTTTCTTACTTTTTCATAAAATTTGGGAATCAGAATGTTGTGGTTCTGGTCTTTGAGTTTGCCAATAATCTGGGTTAGAACCATTAAAGGATTCAGAACATTGCCTCCGTATGTTCCGCTATGAACGTCCTTTTTCAATGTGGTTACTTTAATTTCTTCATAGGCAATTCCCCTTAAACCGTAATCGATCATTGGCTGATTTTCCGAAAGGCAATGCGTATCGGAAACAAGGCAAATATCCCCAGCCAGTATTTTTTTATGTTTTTTAAGGCAACTAATGAAATTTTCACTGCCGACTTCTTCTTCGCCCTCAACTAATAATTTAATGTTAACCGGATATTTTTTGTCATTTATGTATAATTTTTCTAATGCGGCGATCCAGGTATAAAACTGACCCTTGTCATCTGCCGCTCCCCTTGCATAAATATTTCCATTTTTAATAACAGCTTTGAAAGGATCCGTTTTCCAAAGCTTAAGTGGGTCAGGAGCCTGTACGTCGTAATGGCCATAAATTAGAACTGTAGGTTTATTTTTCCCCGCCACAAGGTTTTGTGCAAATAGAACCGGGTGTCCGCGAGTGGGCAATATTTTAGTTTTAAAACCAAGTTTGGAAAATTTACTGCTTAACCATTTAACAGCCTTATCCATATCCTTTTTATGAACGGATTGGGCTGAAATTGAAGGTATGGAAAGAAAATCAAAAAGCTCACTAAAATCATACGAATTGCCGGTGACTTTAGACTTTGACATAAAAACTAACCGGCTGACCTTTGAAGATAATGTTCGCTTGAAAGTAAATACTTTCCGCCGGATTTTTTATAATTATTTCCCCACGCATTTTTCTTTGATGCACGGCTATTTGCGGAATGAAGCCAAACCCCGGCTTCATCGATTTTCTTTCTGAAAGATTTTATAAATTCTAAAAGTTTTTCGAAAAAGATTACATGATAAACACCCGGTTCAACAGTTACCTGCATTGCAGCAATCTGGGTTTCTTGGGCAAGTTCCTCAGTAGATTCGGCTAAAATTAGAATCTGCTCCTGTATTGTTTTAAGCTGTATTCTAAGTTCGTTGCTTTTTCTTTCAGTCTGAATTCGTTCCTGTTCCAGAAGCTGTCTTTCCAGTCTTTGCTGTTTTCTGGCGATTACAAATTCTTCTCTTTTACCCGAAAGCACCTCATTTAATTCAATAGCTTCACCGGCTTCAATTTCACCGGAATATTTTTTATTGGGAGTTTTAATTCCAAAAAGCTGCTCCATAAAATCCTCCGGAATTTTAGCTGCCTCTTCCTTCATTTGGTTGGCAGTTGACGTTCCGATATCTTTTAGAGCCTCTAGGGTATTTGCCCTTTGGACTTGTTTTAGTAATTTAGATTTGCCGTTTTTATCCATGATCAATTACATTATAGGCTAGGTGGAATCGCGCATATTATACCAAGATAATAGCACATTAGGCAAGTGCGATGAGGATATCGAGAGCTTTTCGGCGGGAAAGAATTGATTCAACCATTCTTTTTTTGTCTGGCGTATTAAGGTCTTTCCCAAGTTCGGTGTCTGCAGCACTTACTTTAATTATTTCCTCAATCTCCTTTTCTTCAACTTTAACATTTTCCGAGGCTGAAACCTTGTTTAATATAAGTTCAAGCGCGATCGCGTCGTGAGCTTGTTTTTCGTATTCCGTTCTTAAGCTTTCGGCGGTTTTACTTATCGATGAAAGATATCCTTCTAAATTAAGACCCATTTTTTCGAGTCGTTCTAAAAGCTTGCTTAAGCGCATGTTAACTTCCTCGTCCAGAAGTATTTTTGGAATAGTTATTTTGACACTTTCGAGTAAGGTTTTAATTGCGACCTGCTCTTTTTCTTCGCGGGACATTTGTTTATCCTCTTTCTTGTCTTCTCCTGGTTTCCAAATTGCTTTTGCTCTCAAGCTTCCAGCAATGGTTTTCTTATAATCTCCCAAGTCAACCTCGGGAAGTTCGCAGGTGTCGGCTCTTATTTGCCAATCTTCATCTTTATTAGCCTTTATGAGACTGAATTTTGGATAAATTGCTAGTTTAAGTTTGTTTTTATCAATTGTTTCAGCAAGAAGTGGCGGTAGAATTTTCGAAAGCATTCGTTCGAGAATTGCGTTTGCATCAATCGCCGCCTCAGCTTTATCCAATGGAGCTTTGCCTTTTCTGAACCCCGGAACCTCAACGTTTTGGGCAATTTCCTTTAATACTTCCTGTCTTTTGGGTTCAATAAATTCATAAGGAATATTGAAGTTAATCTGAACGGATCCGTCAGGACTTTTTGCCACTGTTGGTGATGGAATGGATTTAGTTGTTGTCATATAAAATGTATTATAACAGAAGCTTTAAAAATTATCCTTTGTGCTGGGTTTTGAATTGTGCAGGATTAAATTTCATCTGAGGAGTCGAGAATTTCGATTTTCCCCCACTAAAAACACTTACCTTGCCTGCCTTCTCAGACAGGAAGTGATCTGAGGTTCTAAATCCCGGCCCGGCTTGGTTCGCGCCTGACTTTTTTTTGATAAATGTCTTCATAACTTCCTATTATACTAAACTTATGCAAATTTGCTTATTTTTCTGAGGCAAGTTTATGGAGAAACCAGGAAACCAGAGAAAGGATTATTGAAGCAATCGCTGCTGTCGAAAAATTGACAATTAAAAATCCAGGCACGATGTAGCTTGTTAGCCAAAGCAAAAGCACATTTACCAAAAATGCCGCTATTCCAAAAGTAAGAATGGAGATAGGGAGCGTAATAATTTGTAGTACGGGTTTAATAAACATGTTAATTACTCCAAAAATTATTGCGGTTACAACAATTGTCCAAAAGTCACTAAAGTCAAACCCCGGGACTAAATAGTCGACCACATAGAAAGCTAAAATGTTGACCAGTAGTTTTCCTAAAAGTTTCATCTCTTAATAATCCTAAAATATAGACGTTTTGTCAATCTTTCAGGTTGCTTTGAAAAAATTCTACGTCTTTTTCGACAACGCTGTCCCAGACAGGTCTTAAGTTGTGATCTGCTCCTTGGTAAGAATAATAACTTACTTTGTTTTTATTTGCCTTGAGTTTAGCAACTAAGTCATTAGTCCACTCAACCGGAATTGCGTCATCACTGGTTCCCTGATGGATTTGCAATATGGTGGCAACATTATCTAAATAGTTTGATAACGAGAATTTGTCGGCATCGTTATACTTTTCAAACTTGGAAAGCTCGTTTCTAATTAACTTTCCGCCATCTTCGGACTCGTCGGTATAGTACAAAACAGAGTAAGGAAATGGTTTGGAAACGGGTGCCCAAAGTACAGTCGGATATGCGCTTTTTGTAACCTCCAAAACTGTCAGTGCAATTTGGCCCCCGTTTGAATGTGCCCAGATTAAGATATTTTCTTTGTCCCAACTTTTTACTTGATTCAGCGATTTAATCAAAGAAAGCGTGGTCGTGTAGGTTTGGAAACGCGATTCAAAAATGTTCCCTGCTTCCTCATCCGAACCGCCGTAGCCCAAAAAATCAGGAGCAATAGTAATAAATGCGTTTTTAGCAAAAAATCCAGCCGCGTTTCTGGTTCCGTCCCCGGTTTGGAAAAGCTTTTGGTCTACATAGCCTCTTAGCATTACAATAATCGGAAATTCCAAACCTTCTTTTGGAATATTTATTTGACCTGTGACATTTTTGGTTTTAGTGCTTTTTGGATCGGGTTGGAATTCCAGACTGAAAACATTTTCACCATAATTATCCGTATCGTTTAACTCTTCACCTATTTCCAATTTTCCGGGTTTAATATCGGTTGATGACAAACTTTCTATTGAGTATTGAGATAAAACAATTGTTTCGTCTTTTATGGCCGGTATGTCGTCCAAAAAGTCCGGTATATCGGAACTGGTTAACTTGCCACGGACCAGCCAGCCAGCCAGGAAGGAGGCTAAAACAGTCACTATAATCAAAATCTTTTTCATAGTGCTTATTTTACCATTAGAAAATTCGTTGAAGGTATTGAAGAACTGTAAAAACGGAAAATCCGCCGTAAAAAAGGAATGCGGTGCCAACTGCAATAATTCTTAAAATTGAAGGTCTTAGTGGCTTTGCAAGCATTGTCATATTAAGTCTTAGTATTAGTCCCGAATATATAAACATCGAGATTGCATTAAGTACTGCCCCGGTTATTACTAATGCCAATGGCTCGGTAAAACCGATCGCAAAAATTGCTATACCTGCAACTATTTGGAACCACAAAAATCCATAAAAAAACTTAGGTAGTTTATCTGTCGTAAGTTCTTCTTTACTGCCACGGTCTGTGAAGCCGAGTTTATCAATTATTGCCAGGTTTTCACTTGCTATCCTTGCGTTTGAACCGTAAACGGAAAACTGGGTTCCAAAAAGCATTACTCCTGCCATGATAAGAAAGAATGTCCCAAGGGCAGGTAAGGTTCTGCCGGCAATTACTCCGCTTTCTCTTATTACAAAATTTATACTCGTCTCGACTCCAGGATCTTTGTAAACTAACGTGTATGCCAGAAGTGAAAGTAAAACCATTGTAAAAGCTCCGGTAAGCCAAAAAACAATTCCGTGTTCAATATTAATTTTCCTCCACCAAAGCTTAAAATTGTTTACGTTTTCTTGGGAAGTTTCAAAAGTAGAACCTTCAAGTTTAATTTCCCCATTTGTTCCGGCTAAAATATTTGTGATATGACCTGAATATTTTGCCATGCCGTAACCTTTTTCTTTGATGTAAAGCGATTGTGCGAGATTTAAATTACCGCCTGCTCCTGCGTAGGCCAAGGCTCCGAGAAATGTTGCAATAGGGATTCCTGCAGGCAACAACCAAAAGCCCTCCCCTATTCCAATTAAACCCTTGCCAAGAGCCGTCCAATCGGTAGGCTTGGCAAAGAAAAAAGTAATAAGAAGAATAAAAGGAATTCCTACCAAAATTATAGCTTTTTGAATTCTTTCCTGAGTTTTATATACGACCTTGCCAAGGCTATACAGTACTCCTAAGGCTATAAGGAGCATAATTCCCAAATAACCCGAGTATTGAATTCCCAGGGCAGACGCAAAAACTTTTGCGGATGAAGCAATAATTCCGGGCCAAATCCAAGGAACCAGAGTTGTTGCTATAAACCAATATGGAGCAAATCTTCCGAACTTTCTGGTTAGGCCTACAAAAATACTTTCTCCGGTTGCAAGCGTATAGCGTTCAATTTCCATGTTTATAAAAAACTGGAAAGTGATTCCCAAAAGAGCAGCCCAGATAATTCCCAATCCGAAGTTTGAAGAAAGATATGGCCAAAGGATAAGCTCTCCGCTTCCAAGACCCACTCCAAGAATGATAAAGCTTGGTCCTATTAACTTTCTGAAAGGAAGAGGTTTGGGCATGTCCCTTTTTGTAAGCGGTGTAAGCTCAGCCATACACTTAGTGTAGGGCATTACATTTATGTTTGGCAATAACATACCAAAATACCAAAAAAGTATTTTGGCTGAGGTAATAGGAGTAAGTAAACCTAAAAGCGATTGGAACTGTATTCGTGTGGTCCTAACCTGTTATGGGTAGGTTTTGGAGTTCCATTAAAAAATTTATTAACACGATTTTGTACTTTTTGCCAAACGGATGGTCTTTTTTCTTTAAAGAATGCGTCATCAAAAGCTTTTTTTCGTAAGCTTTCAGGTTTTTGTGTTTCTATATCTTTTGAGCTGGAAATAGTAATTTGATTCCATGCTTCTTGAAGTATTTTCTTTTCCAGGTATTCATTGGGAAGGTTCTCCAGTATTTCGTTGGTATGTTTAATAATATTCTCCCAATCGGGAATTTCTGTTTGGTCAAGAATAAAATCAGGCGTTGCCTGTGATATTTTGAAAACTGTCTGTTCGCCGGTTCCGTTGGATTCGTCTGAAGGAATGGTTTTAATGAGTTCCCATCTTTTAAAATCGTTCGTCTCATGACCGTAGCGGAGAGTATAGGTTTTACCTTCTTGCGTCATCCTTATGCTTGAATCTATATGTGGCGGGTCTTCTTTGGTAGGTATTTTTGTAAGATTAATTTGGGTATTTTTATCATTTCTAATTATGGTCTCTACTGGTCCGCCTTCAAAAAACTGTCTTTGTGTCCGCATCCAGCTATTTTGTGGAGTGATTTGAGTTTCAGAAGCTGAAATCTGGGATTCCAGGATATTTGGAGGTTCAGTCTTGTAATCGACATCTTGTCCAATAGTATAGGTGGGTGCTTTTGTTACAGTGACAGGTGTATCTGTTTCTATACTCATAAAACTCCTTTTTGGCTATCGGCTATCAACTTATACTAGGATTTTAGTACATAATTGTAAAGAATGCAATAACTATAGGTTTATTCATTCAATTTAAAACTTACTACTTGACTTCGGGTTTTGTATGGTATAAAAATTAATTAACAATTTCGTATTATATTCGGATAATCTAATGACTGAAAAAATATCAACTCCCGTATCAGTAACACTGGCATATGACCACAGTAAACATAAGGTTTTTCCAAAATGGGTTATTTGGAGCGGGCGGCTCTACCCTATTATTAAAGTCGGACTTCACCACACATTCAGGCAAGGGAGAGTTCTTTACCATGTTTTTTCCGTCGCCAGTAAAAATATTTTTTTCAGATTGGTTCTGGATACCGAAAGTTTGCATTGGAAATTGGAAGAAGTAAGCGACGGGTTATCGGGTTAAAC
>Ga0172379_10011071_pt1 | contig 10823 bp, 9 predicted proteins | sample GrowelOW334metaG_FD_119756 | JGI IMG/M metagenome (GOLD analysis project Ga0172379, IMG submission 119756) | Groundwater microbial communities from an aquifer near a municipal landfill in Southern Ontario, Canada - Groundwater well OW334 metaG | ecosystem: Environmental > Aquatic > Deep... | reverse complement strand
ATGGAATTAAACAAACTAACTCCCGAAGAAAAGCGAGTGATAATTGACAAGGGCACGGAGGCGCCGTTTACGGGTGAGTATGTGAACAATACCGCTCATGGCGTGTATGTTTGTCGGCAGTGCGATGCTCCACTTTATAATTCCAAAGACAAATTTAAAAGCACATGTGGTTGGCCGAGCTTTGATGATGAGATAGATGGTGCGGTGAAGCGCACTCTTGATGCCGATGGAATCAGAACCGAAATTACCTGCGCTCGCTGTGGCGGACATTTGGGACATATATTTAAAGGCGAATATTTGACCGACAAAAAAATCCGTCACTGCGTCAATTCCATCTCATTAAAATTTATTGAAGGAAAATAATAATATGTTTAAAAAAAATAGTTTTAGCCGGGGGTTGCTTTTGGGGATTGGAAGATTTGATTAGAAAACAGCCTGGGGTAATAAACACAGAGGTTGGCTATACCGGAGGCGAGGTGCCAAATCCAACTTATGAAAACCACGAAGGCCATGCCGAAGCGGTTGAGATTGAATATGATGAAAACATAACTTCCTATAAAAAGCTTTTGGATTTTTTCTTTCAAATCCACAATCCGACTACGTTGAACCAGCAAGGAAATGATGTTGGCGCATCTTACCGCTCGGCGATTTTTTATGGAAACGAAGATGAAGGGAAGGAGGCAGAAAATTTTATTGGCATAGTCAACAAATCCAAACGCTGGAAAGATCCGGTGGTGACTTCTTTGGAGTCTTTGGGGGTATTTTATCCGGCGGAAGATTATCATCAGGATTATTTACAAAAAAATCCGGGCGGATATACTTGCCACGCCATATATTTTGATAGTTATCTAAAATAAGTAATTTAATAATCCTATGAAAAAAAATATGTACATAATACTTTCGGTCATCGTCGCCATACTTCTCGTGTGGACAGCGATTAGTTATTTTTTAAATCGCTCAGTAAAGACACCTGAATATACTCTAGTAGAGAAGAGTGAAGGGTACGAAATTCGTTCGTATAAACCATACCTCACAGCTCAAGTTGAAGTATCCGGTACTTATGATGAAACAATGAATCAGGGCTTTCGTATTCTGGCTGATTATATTTTCGGCAATAACACGAAACAAACCGGTATTGCCATGACTGCGCCGGTAACAGAAGCGGAGTCCGAAAAGATGGCAATGACCGCGCCTGTGGTGGAAAAAGAAAGCGAGGTTTTGTCTATGACTGCACCGGTAGTTGAAACCGGGGATAATAAAAAAAGAATTATTTCATTTGTTATGCCATTTGAATATACGCTTGAGACGCTTCCGAAACCAAATAATCCTGAAGTGAAGATTGTCCCGCAAAAGGCAAGAAAAGTAGCGGTACTTAGGTTTTCGTGGTTTAGAAATGCCCTACGTGTCGCAGGTAAAAAACAAGAATTGTTCAAGCTTTTAGAACGAGATTCTATTAAACCGAAAGGATTGCCTGAATATGCCGGATACAATGCGCCATTTGCCGCCCCGTGGCTGAATAGAAACGAAGTAATGATTGAGATTGAATAGCGGTCAATAATGAAATCTATTCGGCGCCGCGGCGGACCCACAAACCCCAGTCATTTCTTGCCCGCATCCGCCCCAGCTTAAAATTCTGCATCCGGAAATTTTTGGAAAAAATTTCGTATTTTAAGGAGGAGGAAGAGCTTTGAATTCGTTTTACGATTTTCGTCTCCCTCAACATGGGAGGCGATTTTCGTTTCTGCCAATAAATTCTATAAATCGACTCGATAATAAGATTATTTTTTGTACTTGACAGAGTATATTTTAAAGAGTAAACCTAAGTATTCGGGTATGTTACCTGGATGAGTTCATTAAAATATGGCAAATTTCGCCGAATTTCGGTGAAAAAAGGAGGATTAACCATGGAAAAGATGCAGAAGTCAGTATTGGGGTTGCTTTTGGCTGTATTAATTGTTTGTTTGGCTGGTTGTCCTTTGATTTCCAGTGGTAATGCCAATATTTTATCGTTTAGCATTATTGATCCGCCATCGGTTGGAGTAATTAGTGATTATTATGATGTAGTTATCTTGACAGTTCCTTATGGCACTGATGTGGCTCATTTAACTCCGCAGGTCGGTATTTCTCGTGGTGCCCATGTCTTCCCGGCGTCAGGATCAGTTACGGATTTCTCAAGTCCGGTTATTTACACTGTAACCGCCGATAATGGAATGACTGCTCGGCAATACCGCGTTTCCGTTCAAATAGTTTACAAACCAGTAAATTGGCAAGAGATGCCGTCGCCTGTTTCATCCGAGCCTTCGCAAATCATTCATAAATTGCTTTTCCTCAGAGGTGAGATATTTGCAGTTGTTCAGAATTCGCCATATTTGTACCAAAGCCATGATGATGGCCAAAGTTGGCAAATAGTAGAAACTGGATTGAACGTTGGAAATTTTTGGGACATAGACATTGATGGTGCTAATCTCTACGTTGGCACTGGAGGCGGTCTGATAAATTCTACTGATGGCGGAAATACTTTCTCTTGGGTTTTTCAGTGGGGCTGGGATCCTGTCAGTTGTGTAAGCTTCGAAAATGGCTATGGTTGGGGTTGGATCGGTAATTGGGGCAGCCGTTCAGGAGTTTGGCGAAAGGATCCTGCCGCTGATTGGGTGTCAGTATCCAGACCCAATGATGGCGGGATGAATGGCTCATTAGATGTCTTCGCCGATCCATTTGATCCAGAACATATTGCTTATGTGGAATATTGCGTTATGACAACTGATGGCGGCCAAAGCTGGTCAAGTATGAGCTCTTCCGGAAATATTATCTTTGTCGGTAAATTCGGTAATCAGCCATTGATTTGCACTTGGTCGGACTACTCGCTTAACAGGGGAGAAACTTGGTTGCCAGTATTTTCGAATAATCGCTATATGGTAGAAAGTTTTTCCATCAGGTCCGAAGATAATCTAATTTTCGCCTCGGTCATCGGCAACTTGCCTATTTATGGCAATAAGGGTGTCATGGTTTCTACGCTTGGCGCTGAATGGGTCGGTTTGGGGTTAGATAATCTTGACGGAAGAATAAATTTCATCAATGTTCAAGGTAATAATCTTTGGGCGGTGGCCGGTAACAGAATCTATAAGACAGACTTATCGCATACGCCTTTCGGCTTAGCCATTGATTAATGGTATGATTGGATTTTTTTACTTGCCTCGAGTTTTCTCGAGGCTTTTTAAAAACATTTTTATATACAATAAATCCTAATAAGCGTATAATTAAAGCATATGAACAAGAAATATATAATATTGATTGCTGCATTGGCAGCTATCATATTAGTAGGATCCGGCATTACTTATGTAATTTTATTTTATTCGGCCAAGCCGCCGGCAACAGCCGTTGATTTTAATGATTGTGTCGCCCAGGGTAATCCGATTATGGAATCCTATCCACGTCGATGTCGCGCCGGTAATATGACATTTACAGAAGATATCGGCAACGAACTGCAAAAGACAGATTTGATTCATTTAGATTCGCCGCGTCCCGGAGAGACTATCACAAGTCCGCTGACGATTATCGGACAAGCTCGCGGCACTTGGTTTTTCGAAGCCAGCTTTCCTGTTATCTTGACTGACTGGGATGGTAAAATAATCGCTCAAGGAATTGCTCAGGCGAAAGGCGATTGGATGACGACTGACTTCGTGCCGTTTGAAGCTGCACTTACTTTTTCTATTGATCCCCAAGCCTACAGCAACAAAGGTACGTTGATCTTGAAGAAAGACAATCCTTCCGGCCTGCCGCAGAATGATGATGCGCTTGAGATTCCGGTGTTGCTTCAGGCATTGATCAAATAGACATTAATAATGACATCCGCCCCGGCTTCAGTCCGTCAGCTGGCGGATCAAGCATTAGGTCCGCTCGTGGCGATTTGTGTTTCTGCCAATAAATTCCAACTTTTTTTATGGTATACAAAAAATATCAGATATGTTAAAGTAGAATTGCCTGTAAATAATCAATATAATTGGATGATTAATAACACCTTGTAATAATACATTAATAAAAAATTTATGAATTTAATTGGTTTCGTTGATGACCAAATTTATAAGCAACTGCAACTTCCAGACTGGTTAGCTGGTTGGAATATTAGAATAGCTGTTAGATCAGTCTTATTTAATGATCAAGGTCAAGTGGCTTTGATGCATATTGGCACTCGTAATATTTATAAGCTGCCTGGTGGCGGGGTTGATGAGGAAGAAAATTTAGAGGCTGCCTTAAAAAGAGAAATGTTGGAAGAAACTGGTTGCATTATTGAATCGATCGGCGATATTGGAGTATTCATAGAAAAAAGGGATGAATGGAAATTGTTTCAAGTTTCATTTGTTTATTTATCAAAATTAGTCGAAAAGAAGGAATTAGCTTTGACTGATGAAGAACAGGCTGAGGGCTTTTCTCTTGAATGGGCCGAAAATTTAGAAAGCGCTCTTAAATTAGTTTTGAGTTCAGCTTCTGATAATTATGACGATCGCTATATAAAGATTAGGGACAGCAGAATTATCGAGGCGGCTCAGAAAATTGTCTAGCAGTACTTTTAAAAGCGCCACTACCGCGTCATTAAACTATAAAAAAGCGTGTCGTCTGAAGATCGACTTAAATATTGCAATGGTGCGGACATGGACAGCGCCGCCGATCTTTCCTGTGATTCCGGCATCAGATAATATATTTTAAAAAAGACGCTCGCCTTGGCAAACGTCTTTTTTGTTTTATTCAATTTTAAAGTTAGATGATTTTTTTGCCTTGTAATAGTCTCACAATAACTAGGATAATGGCGATGACTAAAAGGATGTGGATCAGGCCGCCCGCAGTGGAAGTGATGAGGCCTAAGAGCCAGAGAATTAATAAGATGACGATTATTGTCCAGATCATAGTTTTGGATTATTTTTCCTGAGCGTTCAATTTAGTCGCGGCTTCCGGGGTGGAAACCGATTTGCCGATTAGAAGTAGCTTGATAATGGCGAAGGCGATCAGCCAGTAGACGAGCATAGCCAGCAGAGTGGTCCACTCGAAGATGACGCCTGACACCTGCGAGATGCCGAAGACAGTCAAAAATGGTGCCACGAGCCAGCCAGTGACGGCATAGATGAAGTTGGAAAACCCGGCATTCGGATTGGCGACTAATAATTTCAATAGAATCCTTAATGCGAGAAGCGCTTCGATGAAATAAAGGATATACCAGACGATTTGCGTCGCGCGGAATAGAGGCTTGGTTGAGGGAGATACGGATGAGTCCATATTGTTTTGATTATTTTATGTGTTATTTTGAGTTTTTGCGCGGTTTCGACCATTCCCGCGTCTATGTTATGAAGTAATTATAGCATACAAGCGGGCTATTAGATAGAAAGTTAGTATTTTGACCAGAGGTTTAAAAAGTAGTAAAATATAGTTAAATATAATTAATCGAAATAATATGAAGGAGGAACAAGAACAAAAAGTAATTACGCAGTGGTTCAAATACAAGGAGGGGAAGTACGATGGAAAATTTTTAGTATTCTGGCAGTTTCTGGCCGCCACGATTATTATTCTGTTTGCCGCCTTTTTTATAGCGGATTCATTCATGTCGGATTTAGGCGCGGATGAGTCTTCGGATACAGCAGGAGCGCCGCAAGAAAAGCAGAGCGACGAGAATTGCAATGTGATCGGCTTGAATCTGCACGGCGAAGTCGTCGATTATATTTCACCCAGCGATTATGACACTGAGGGCAATTTGACCGTGGATGAATCTGCTTCGGAAAATATCGTGGGCTCAATCCAAAGCGCGGAGAACGACGACAGTATTAAGGCGATCGTCATGGAAGTCGATTCTTACGGCGGATCGCCGGTGGCCGGAGAAGAAATCGCCATCGCGCTTAGGAATTCTAAAAAACCGACAGTCGCTTTCATTCGGGGAGCTGGGGATTCAGCCGCTTATTGGGCTGCGACCGGCGCGGGCAGGATATACGCATCGAAGAATTCCGATGTCGGCAGTATTGGCGTGACCATGTCGTACGTCGACGCATCTAAGCAGAACAAGCAGCAAGGCCTGACTTACAATCAATTGAGTTCCGGAACATTCAAAGATACTGGCAGCAGCGACAAGCCTTTGACCGCTGATGAAAAAAATCTGCTCTTGCGCGATATAAATATAGTCGGTCAGAATTTTATTAAAGCCGTGTCTGAAAATCGTAAATTAGGAATCGATAAAGTAACAAGCATGGCGGACGGCTCGACTATGCTGGGCGAAGCCGCTTTGAAGAACGGCTTGATCGATCAGATCGGCGGGATTTATGAAGTCAAGCAATACCTGAAGGATAAGATCGGCGCCGAGCCGCAGATCTGCTGGTAGATAGCTTAAATTTAAATATGAATATAATCAAAATTACGTGTTTTTTATTAATAATATTATTCGGCGCGTTCATGTTTGTATACGGCGGATATGATGATAGTCCGGGAGCTCAAGGTCTTGGAGGCCTCGCAGTAATTATCGGCTTAGCAGGTTTGATAAAGATAAAATATCGGCGCTGAGCCTGAGATTTGCTGGTAGATAATTATTAATATATAATTTTTAGGGGTTTCTGCGCAGTTTAATTTTTGGCTGAAACTGGCTAGCGGTGCCGGCAAATTTTTAATAGAATTGGCAATATTTATTGGTTGAAGCAATATTAGAATAATTCGATCGGTATCGAATCGGACATACACCAGCAATTTTGACAGATTGTTCATAATAAGTTAGGGTAATTGAGGAGATTTTCAAACAACAGAGCAAAGGAGATGGAAAAATGGCAGCTGATTTGCACGGAGAGAAGGGTAGGGGTTGGATAGGTGTCGATTTAGATGGTACGCTCGCGGAATATCACGGATGGGTATCATCTGATCATATCGGTCGGCCGATTCCTAAGATGGTTGCGAGAGTTATGTCTTGGCTCGCGGAAGGACGTGAAGTTCGAATTATGACTGCGCGCGTCGCTCCCACAAAAGGAGATGCAAACTACTGTCGCGAGATTATTCTGGCATGGTTGAAAGAAAACCTCGGGATAATCCTTCCGGTTACTCACGAGAAGGACCAATTTATGAGAGAACTTTGGGATGATAGAGTCGTTCAGGTTATTCCGAACACAGGTGAACGCGCTGATGGAAAAGAATAGATAAAAAATTGCCACCGCCCCCTTTGGGCGGTTTTTTCATAATTTTAAAACCCCGCCAGAAAATCTGGCGGGGCTTGTTGAAAGATCAATCGATCCGCAGGGTCCAAATGCCCTTCGGATTGGCTTCCCAGCTGCGGCACTGGCGCAGCTCGTAAATGCCGGCTGGCACTGTGATTGCCATATGCTCGGAATGCTTCAGGACAGTGTCGAGGGCTATGTCGAAATAGCCCAGAACGTTACTGGGTGCCTTTTTGGAATAGGGGATGAAGTCGACTCCATGCTGGAAGCAATGGCTGTCATAGGAGTCAACCATGGTCTGCTCGCCTTCGGGCAACTTGTCGATCTTAACGAAAGCCAAGTCGCCTTGCTGGGCAACGATGAGATCGGCGTTTACGTTGCCGACCATCCAGTTGTAGCACGTCCGGATCCAGTCATTGACCGGATTGTTGTCGCCGTCCTTACTACGTAACGGATGGACGCGATGGAAATGCACTCGTGTCTCGTCGCCGGCCAATCGTTCGAAGATAACAAGGAAAGACGGGTAGCCGCGTCCTTGCGCTGAACCGGTCAGCGTGTAGAACATCAGGCCGTAGTCATCCCGGCCATTCAGCTTCTCTTCGACATCGATCATACTGACATCGCCGTCGATGCTCAGGCCCCGCTCGATCAGCGAGTAGTTGAGCGAGTATGTGTAAGTGGTCGATCGCCCGGCAATCTGCAAACAGGCATAGGGGACGACGACCGTGCACTTCTCGTTATCGACGATTGGCGTCAGCGCGCTGCGTTTCTTGATCGTCCCGCCATTAGAACTGCGGTCGGGTTCAAGCTCGCTGGCGCTTTTTACGATCTTGGGCAGGCAGGTCCAATCCTTGCCGGTGTGTTTCTTCAGGTATTCCGGCAGGGCGTAAAGGACGAAATACATATAAGACATGAAACTCTTCTCATATGTAGTCCGCTTGCTCGCCATGCTGGCCAATTCGATTCCGGCCTGGCGATGCTTCTGGAGGAATTCCTCGAAAAGCGGCCAGTTGTTATTGAACAGGAAGAATGCTTCTTCTCCTTCCTTGCGGAAAAACGCTGATACGGGAATCGATCCGTCTCTGACCAATTCGGCCAGAAGCGGAAAGCGCTCCTCATCGAAATTAAGGAATTCGACGTCCGCCATCATCTTGTTCAGGGCGCGGCCTGACTGGGACTGGATCGCTGTTTTGCGCAGCTCTCCATACCCGGGCAATTTGGCGAAAAGTTCGTCGAATTTGTAGTATCTGAAACGTCGGTCTTCGGGATTGTCTTTGCTGAAGGATTCGAAAATAGCTTGCAGCTTCGCTTTGAATTCATCATAGGTTTTGGCATCATCGAAATACGAATTGAAATACTTAGAGACCTTGACACCGTTGATGGTGCGATTGGCCTCCGCCAGTACCGTATGATAGGCGGCCATCAGGAAAACTTCTTCCGACGCGCAAAGCTCTTCGTAAAAAGGAGCTAGGCGTTCGTAAGCCTTCTTGATGCCTCCCGGATCTTGCGTCCACTTGATTCCATCGACGGTTCGCAGGACATGTATGAAGAAATTTCTGACATTCTCGTTATTGCTGAAGTATTTCACTTGCAACTGCCGGATTTTTCCCAAAGATATCGGATGGAATTTTTCATCATCCAGCAAGTCCTGAATGACGCCGCCAGGAAAAATATTTTCGCCGAACCTGACATTCCCATCGGCTTCTAAAGTCATTCCGAAATTGCTCTCGAGCAGCCTTGGATCGCAAGAAAATCGCAACGGATGGTTGATTCCGCTGCAAGAAATTTCGAGCGAGGTCGTACATTTATCCTCATAATAACTTGGTGCGCGAAAGCTTACATTCGTCACTGTTACTGTTCCGGCCGGAATCAACATATTCGCCTTTGATTGACTGTAGAACTCATGGCCATCGGCAACATTTAACGCCAAATATAGCCCGTTATCGTCCGTAATAAATCGATCTTGCCGGAAACGATGCGCGGATGGTTTGGCGTAAAGATAAATCGTTACTTTCTGGGGGTCGAGCTTGAGAGTCTTAAATATGTCATCCGGCTGATCGCCAGGAATGACTCTGACTTCTCTGGTGAAGCCTTCTTGAGTCGGCTCCGTCGTAAGGTCAGCGAGATTAAAAATCTTCGGTAAACTATCCATTTCCAGTCTCCTTGTCGAGTTATACGGTTAAATTTCCTATTTAATTGTATTGTACGTAGTTTAGCTTCTACCAAACATCTTATTATAGCGTAAAATAAACAATTTGTCAAGTATATGACATTTTTTGTTTAATTTTAAATAAAAATAAGCGATTTATCATTGCTTTATGGCTAAGTTAACGTTTGAGTCATTTTTATGGTTTATAGAATATTGAGAGTTCTTTGGGGATAAATTATTGACAAAATATAATAAATTTGCTATATTGTTTTGTTAGATAATTAATGTTCGTTGAAATCCAGAGCTAAAAAGCAAAGGAGGGAATCCATGAAGCTGTTCAAGAAGTATGCAGAAATTCAGTTAATTGATCGTGTTACTGATATCATGAGGGAGCCGGAGGTTATCGTCACGGAGAAGCTGCATGGCATCAATGTCCGCATTGGTTGGGTTGACGGTCGGTTCCGCATCGGCTCCAGAAATGAGGAATTCAATTACGCAGGTTCGTCGCCCAATTCCAGCTCCGGTTTCATGGGTTGGGTTCGTGGCAGCGGCTTGGCTGAGAAGCTCGAAGAGCTGGCCGGATCCATACAATCCGAGGTTATCTTCTACGGTGAATGGTTCGGGCCCGGCGTTCAGGGGAAATGCATCCCTTATTGTCGGGAAAAGCAGCTACGCGTTTTTGATGTCAGGATCGATGAAGAATTCATCGACTGGGATCGAGTCGTTGAGTTGGCTGGGCGCATCGGTCTTAAGACCGTGCCCTTGCTGTATCGCGGCCGGCCGGATCAAGCGGTGTTCGATGAACTGCGAGATGCGCCGTCGACAGTGGCGCGGGAGAACGGGGTCGGTTCAGTCGAAGATGTCGGCGAGGGAATTGTCATTAAGCCGACCATCATGCATCGCAATTATTCGGGCGGCGATTGGGTGATCGCTAAATACAAGAGCCCGAAATTCAGCGAGCGAAAATCTTTGGCTGAGGGCAAGGCTGCGCTCGTTACGCCCGCATCCGCTATTGAGTTCGTGGAAGAGTTCTTTACGGCAGTCCGTTTGGAGCATGTGCTTTCAAATCTGGTTATGGCCGGCGTTGATATCTTTTCGCGAACAGCTGTCGGCCAGATTATCAAGGTGATGTATGATGATGTGATTAAGGAATCCGGTCCGGAATTAGATCAGCTCGATGAAGATTCGCGGGAGGCCGTTGACAAGATTCATGGCCGCAAGACCAAATCGCTTCTGGATGGCGCTCTGGCCGATTGGAAACTTGTCGTAATTTAGTTCGTTTTTGATCCATGGGACAGATGTAATCTGTCCCTTTTATATTTGGCTGATTTTTACGAATATATACCGATATTATTGATCTGGATTGCTATTTTAATTAATAAATAGTTTTACCCAGTAGGTAATCCACCAGTTCTACTGGTGCGACTTGAAAAGGTTTTACCGTTCCGTTAACCCACAAAAAAAGAACATAGTAGTATATAATAAGCATGGCTTGAAGT
>Ga0172379_10011070_pt1 | contig 10823 bp, 5 predicted proteins | sample GrowelOW334metaG_FD_119756 | JGI IMG/M metagenome (GOLD analysis project Ga0172379, IMG submission 119756) | Groundwater microbial communities from an aquifer near a municipal landfill in Southern Ontario, Canada - Groundwater well OW334 metaG | ecosystem: Environmental > Aquatic > Deep... | reverse complement strand
TGGACTCTTTTGGAACGCCACCAACTTGGCGGCATAATATTTGGTGAAATAAAGAGGGGAATAAGAAAGATGCCGGCAAGTTGCCGGCGTTCCTTAAATCGGATTCCACCGAAAAATACAATTCTCCAGAGGTGATTTCAAAACTCAAGAAACGGTTTTGACCTGCCTTCGCTGAGATGCTACGGCAAGGCACGCAAGCAAAACCCTCCACGCCCGAAACGGGCATAAAAATGGAGGACGAGGCTTGTCCGAGCCGTAGTTTTGAAATTACCTCCCCAGTTTAAAAACCTCGTACTTAAAACCTGAAACTTAATTCATACTTCCATTTGAAAAATCATATGTATATACTAGCGATCTTGAGAGAAGAGGGACTCCTATCGGGTCTTTCGACTTGCTTATTGCAGCTCATGCGGTTTCCAACTCTCTCATACTGGTGACAAACAACCGTAAAGAATTCTCCAGGGTGGAAGGGCTTCAGACAGAAGACTGGCACAACGGTTTGCTTTAAGGCATTCGATAACTATCTTACATTAACTCCCGTATGAATTTTATTTTAAACAGGAATTAATATCCTATGAACCTGTCGCCTTCAATTGACTACCTGATGGAACGTGCCGTCGCGGAAACCGCCGCCGCAGAGTTTGATGAGATAAAGATAGAGCATTTCTGCATGGCCCTCCTGAAACTGTCGGAACTCTCCTTTGATATCCCCGAACTGAAAAATCAGCCGATGCCCGAGGAATTCGTCAGCGAAATAAAGACGCTTAAAACTGAAATAAAGAAATATGTCTCCGACTCCAAGTCCGCGAGAAACAAGTTCAGGAAGCTCATGGGCAAAGGCGGTGGTGTGGCCGGTAAATCAAGGCTTTCAAGAAGCAGGGAGCTCCGCGAGGTTTTCAGTTCCGCCGAGAAGATCGCATCAGTGGAAAAGGCTCAGGTTGTCCGGGCAGTTCATTTTTTTAAGGCGATCATCGCAACTCCCACAAAGAACGTGTCGGAAATCTTCAATATTGGAAATAAAGCACCTGCCGACGGGAAGGTTGATGACAAGAAACCCGGCAATATGAAGATTTCCGAGCTAAATGAAAAAGTGTCAAGGCTCAAATCGCTGCTGCAATCTAAGGTGTTCGGGCAGGATCAGGCGATACAGGCGTTCACGGAAGGGATTTTCAATTCAGAGATTCTTGCTGAGGCTGACACCAGAAGAAAGCAGCCGAAGGCTATATTTGCGTTCGCGGGACCTCCAGGAGTCGGCAAGACATATCTGGCTGAAACAGGAGCGATTGCGCTTGAACTTCCATACAAGCGTTTTGACATGAGCAGTTATTCCAACAATTCACAGATACCCGATCTCTGCGGCTGGGCGAAAAGTTTCAGGGGCGCCAAGCCCGGATTTCTCACCGATTTTGTCGAGAAGAATCCAAACTGCATCTTGCTCTTCGATGAAATCGAAAAGGCGCATCTCGACTGCATCCATCTTTTCCTGCAAATACTCGACGCTGGTGTCCTTGAAGACAAGTTCACTGAGAAAAACGTGAGTCTCCGCGATACGATAATAATCTTCACGACCAATGCCGGACGCCAGCTCTACGAGAACAAAGCGGGAGACCCGGCAGTAGCATACCACAGGAAGACCATCCTGGACGCTCTCGCAACAGATGTCCACCAAAACACCGGAAGATCCTTCTTTCCGGCGGCGATATGCTCCAGGCTTGCCACGGGATATCCGGTGATGTTCAACCATCTTCAGATAAGCGAGCTTGAACGGATCGCCAAGGCGGAACTTGGCAGGGTGGCGGAACTTTTCGAAAGTCATTATAAGATTGAAATTAAAAATGATGAGTTTTTGCCGACAGCCCTCATCCTGCGGGAAAGCGGACTAATCGATGCCAGGACACTGAAAGCCCAGACGGAAATCTTCGTAAAGACCGAGATATTCAAGCTCTGCCGACTTTTTGATATCGAAAGGGTGGATGAGATTTTCAGCAAGGTGAAGAAGATTTCTTTCGTCGTGGAGAAGGAGACGATGACGGAGGATATATCGGCGATGTTCGTGCCGAAGGAGAAGCAGAATGTGCTTTTCTTCGGGGAGACAGGATCGAGACAGCTTCTAGGGCAGTTCATCCCGGAACTTAACTGGTTTTTTGCAGAGGATATTGAGAAGGCGGTCGTGACTATCTCTGAGGGCGACATCCAGTTCGTAATCCTTGATCCGTTCCCCGGAGGCGATAAAAACAATTTTTCCGGGACAATGAAGATGTTCGACAATGTTCCGGCGGCATCCCAATCGCTTAAGAAAACAAGGGAACTGTTGAAGCTCATCAAGGAGAAGCTGTCTGGAATTCCCGTCTATGCCCTGTCTGTAAAAAACGGGGATGATGAGACAATAGACGACGAACTCCTGTCAAATCTCTCCGAGGAAGGCGTCAGGGGGAAAATCACTTTACAAATCCCGCAGGGGGCAACCGATTTCAAGTCGGCGGGCTCGTTGAAGGATTCCGTACTCAGGCTCAGCGGACAACTCTACAGAGAGAAAATGACTTTGAAGCTTGGAAAGGAATCCAAGGTTCTGAGTTTTGATACGGCCCCGAAGATCGATGGTACTAAGAGTACTGCCCTATTGAGAATAAGGAATCTCCATCTGACAAGAGCTGTTTCGGCGATGGACATAGGACAGGTCATAGGAGACATGGAAAAACCGTCCACTCGGTTTGAAGACGTGATAGGTGCTAAATCCGCAAAGGATGAACTCGCATTTTTCGTGAACTTCCTGAAGAACCCGAAGATATTTTCCGTGCAGGGGCTGAAACCGCCGAAAGGTGTTCTTCTACATGGTCCGCCGGGGACGGGAAAGACTATGCTCGCCAGGGCTATGGCAGGAGAATCCGACGTTGCCTTCATCTCAACAGTATCAAGTTCATTTGTGACAAAATGGCAGGGAAGCGGACCTGAAGCGGTGAGGAGCCTTTTCGCCAAGGCGAGAAAATACGCACCGTCGATACTTTTCATCGATGAAATTGATGCAATAGGAAGAAGCAGATCCGGCGGAGGAAACGCACACGGCGAGGAAATGGCGCTTAACGCGCTTCTTACGGAAATGGACGGATTCACTTCGGACCCATCACGTCCGGTATTTGTACTTGCTGCGACTAATTTTAGTGTAGAGGAAGGGAAAGGTGCGATGGGTGTCCTGGATGCGGCGCTGGTCAGGCGTTTTGACAGGATAATCCTTGTTGATCTTCCCGACCGTGACGACAGGGAGATTTACCTCAACAAGAAGCTCCTCGGCAGGAAAGGCTCAAAAGTTACCGAGGAGATGGTCAAGAGGATCGCCGGCCGTTCCACCGGAATGAGTTTGGCTAATCTTGAGACTGTTATTGAAAGCGCTGCCAGAAACGCGGCTAAAAAATCAATTCCAATTGACGACAATCTCCTTGATGAGGCGTTCGAACAGATGCAGCACGGTGACGTGAAGGAATGGGATCCGAAATATCTCGAACGTGTCGCCCGGCACGAGGCAGGACACACTTTGCTTTACTGTCTGAGCGGAAGATGGCCGATTTACGTGACAGTTGTCGCCAGGGGCGGGCATGGCGGCTACATGGAACGTTCTCCCGAAGACATGGAAAATCCGTTGCGGACAAAGAAGAATCTCATAGACGATATCCGTGTTTCTCTTGGCGGTAGAGCGGCGGAGGCTTTCTTCTACAAGGGTGAGGACGGACTTTCCAGCGGTGCAAGCGGGGATCTGCAGAATGCGACGGCTGTTGCACGAAGGATGATTTCGCAGTACGGAATGGACGACGGCATCGGCCTTATCGCAATGACTACCGAAGAGGCCGCGAAAGGACCGATGGCAATACAGGTAAACCAGGCTGTTTCCGTTCTCCTCAAGAAGGAATTTGAAAATACTCTTGACCTGCTCAAACAGAACAGTTGTAAGATAGATGCCATTGCAAAATCCCTGATAAGCAAAAACCGCCTGACTGCGGAAGACTTGAAGGCAATTATGGAAGGATGAGCGAATAATAGGTGATTGCAACTGCAATCAGATGAAGTAGCAATCAGGTTTGGAAAGAGTTGGGGTACGGGGAAGGGAAGAACCTTTCCTTAAAAGGTTTTCACTTCCCCGCATCCAAGATTGTTTTGAAAATTTTAATTGATGGGAAAGCATCATGCCTGCGAAAGTCGCATTAAAAATCACTGATGGAAAGCTCAAGGGTAAGGAGTTTTCCTTCAATGAAAGAACCTCGTGCATATTCGGCAGATCGGCCGACTGCAAGATCACCGAAACGCAATTGCCGGAAGATGATCCCTTTGTATCCCGCCATCACTGCATGCTTGATATAAATCCCCCAGAAGCGACTATCAGGGACTTTGGAAGCCTGAACGGAACTTATCTCAACGATGTGAAGATCGGACAACGCGCCCGTGGTAGCGCTCCAGAAGATGCGCATAAGGAGAAGTTCCCTGAGCATGATATCAAGAATGGAGACAGGATAAAAATAGGGAATTCAGTCTTTTCAGTGACAATACATAATCCATGCCACTGCGCCAGGTGCCAGAAGGAGATTCCTGAAGAGCTGTCAGCCAAAGCGGAAAGGAAACCGGGTTTATTCCAATGCGAGGAATGTTTCAGGAAGGCTGAAAAATCGCCGGGAATGATCCCCATGAAGAAGAGGATGGCATGCAAGATGTGCGGCAAAGATGTTTCGCCTGAGATTGGATATACCCGTGTCGGTGACTACGTCTGCAAATCCTGCCAAAATGAACCGATGAAGTTTATCGAGATGCTTCTTGACCTGGCCAAAAGCGGCAACAGGGATCTTTTAGCAATCGACGGATACAGGGTGCTTCGAATACTCGGCCAAGGCGGCATGGGGATCGTGTATCTTGCCGAAAAGGAGAAAACCGGCGAGAAAATAGCGCTAAAAGTGATGATCCCGAAGATTGCCACTGACGAAAAGGCTAAAGCCGATTTCCTCCGTGAGACGGAAAATACCAAGGCCCTGCGCCATAAGAATATCGTACAGCTTTATGACAACGGATATTCGAATGCGACTTTTTTCATGACTCTTGATTACTGTAATGGCGGAAGTGTTGATAAGCTGATGTTTGACAAAGGAGGTGCTCTCAGCATTGACGAGGCATGCAGGATTACCTTGGATGTTCTTGACGGACTCGAATATGCCCATTATGCTGAAATCCCACACGTGAAGCTTTCAAACGGGGAATATGGAAAAGGGAGGGGGCTTGTACACAGGGACATAAGCCCGCATAATATTTTCCTGATGAATTCTAACGGCACCTCCTGTGCCAAACTTGGCGATTTCGGTCTAGCAAAGGCGTTTGATCTGGCAGGACTCAGCGGAAGGACGCGTACCGGAACCGCCGCAGGCAAGCCTTTCTACATGCCGAGACAGCAGGTTTTAAACTACAAGTTTTCAAAGCCGGAGGTTGACGTATGGGCAGTCGCCGCCTCCTTCTACAAAATGCTGACCAACGATTTCCCTAGGAATTTCCCGAAAGACCAGGATGTCTGGCAGACAGTTCTCCAGAACCGCCCGGTTCCGATTAGAGACAGGAACAAATCAATACCGAAGAAACTCGCGGATGTCATTGATGAAGCCCTGATTGACAATCCCGAGATAAAGATAAAAACTGCGGCTGAATTGAAGGAAAGAATCCGCTTGGCAATGTGATCGTATAGGGAATTGGTTTTTTTATGATTGCAACCTGTCCTTCGTAGCTCGCAGAGCGAAGTAGGAAGCAATCTTTGGGAGTGCGCGGTGTCAGCCGCGCTTTGGGATTGTCTTAAAGCGGTGCTTACACACCGCACTCCGAAAGACGCTATGCGTCAAAAAAGCTCAGAGGAAATCAGGTTCAATATATAGAGAAAGCTTGAATCAACATGAAAACGGCTAAGGAATTAAAATATTTCGGTCTTACCGATAAGGGAATGGTTCGAGAAAAGAACGAAGATGCTTGGAGCGCGCATCCTGATATCGGCCTGTTCATTGTTTCCGATGGGATGGGAGGCGAGTTCTCCGGGGACATTGCTTCAAAAATTGTTGTTGAAACATTGCCGAAAATGATTGAAGGAATTCTCGGCAAAGACATTAATCCCGCCTCGCCTGAATTCAGCAAGAGACTTGGCTCGGAGATCGGTATCCTTAGCAATGCTGTCAGGATGAAGACAAGAAACGAGCCAGGACTTTCCGGAATGGGGGCTACAGTCGCGCTTGCAGTTATTGGTAAAAAACATGCAGTCATCGCACACATGGGTGACAGCCGCATCTACCTTTTGAGGAAAAGGAAATTAATCCGGCTCACAAAGGATCATTCAATAATCCAGCTTCTCTTGGACAATAACGAGATTTCTCCGGAAGAGGCAGAAACGCATCCTGCAAGAGGACAGATCACGAGATTCGTCGCTATGGAAGGAAATCCACTGCCGGAAATAAAGACTGTAGATGTCAGACCCGGAGATATTATGCTCTTGTGTTCGGACGGTCTTACCCAGATGCTCCGTGATTCCGAGATACAGGAAATTCTTGAAGGAAAGACAAATCCCGAAGAAGCATGTACCGAACTTGTGGCAAGGGCAAATGAGAACGGCGGCAAGGACAATATAACCGCAATAGTCATCAAGGCTTGAATCTTAGGATTTAAATGTAACACAGGCATCTTGCCTGTGATCTTTCTATTTTTATATTGAGAATCCAGTCGCCAGGATTCTTTTCTTTATGCTCCCTGCAATCTTATCAATGTTTGGGTATAGGGCATCTCGGCAGTAACCTTTGTTTTTCAAGGCGAGAAGAACGCGTTTACAAGCATATGGAGGGATACGAATTCGCTCCAGGCTCTTCCTGAGGTAAACGTTCTCTTCGAGTGGTACAAAACCCTTTTGTTTCTTTTCAATGTGTTTGAATAGAGTAAAACAGGATTGTTGAGCACGGACTCTGGGGAGCATGAAATTCGTCTCGAAAACCTTCGTTCTTGTACCGCTGAAGGGATTCGAGTGTTTCAGCTCCTTTGGAGCAAGCACGTCCTCGGCAAGCGGTTTGAGAACCCATACCTCGGGTGCGCTGTCACTAGCTTTAGTGTGCTTTTCGAGCGCAAACCAAAGGGCTACCAGCGGGTCGTAACTCCAGTCAAGCACCCGTGTAGGGATACCATGATGCTGAGCCACAACGATCCAGTCCCAGTCTGTGCTAGGAAGCAAATGAAGACATCGTTCAGCTTCTTTTCTGAAGGTTAATATTAGCTCCCGTTCAGTTTTCAGAAGTTGCGAATTCGCACAAGCTCGGGTAATGCTTGGAAGAAGAGGCCAGGCACGCCTCTGACCTCTGAAGATTGTGATACTGGCTTGCTGTTGCTTTTGAACCCATTCCTCGAAATAGGAAAGCTCTGTCGCATGCCAATCTGGATAGCCGTAAAGAACATCGGTTATTTTATTTAGTGCCATATTTTTGTAACTGCCATAAATTATTAGTCGAGATATGGATTTTAATCTTCCTCTGGATCTGCAATCTTTTTGCACCCCAAGTAGTTCGTAATTCTGGGTGTATGCGTCATTGTCACATATAGGTGGATCAACTGGTTGAGGTTTTGTCCACAGGGTAGTGCCAAGAAACGTACTTGGCAATCATGACATTGCGTTAATTCAAAAGGATCAGACCTGTTTTCCCATCCTTTTTCTCTCTGAACCTATGAATTGGCATAGGCAAGTGCGTCCATCCAATGGATCCGATTCCATCCAGAGGCCGACCATTGCCCGCCTATCAGGTCTTGAATTTGAGTATCAGCCAGACCCGAATTCGAAACCAGATCCTTAACGTTTTCCCTTGCCAGCATCTTAGGCGGGGGCACTGATGCGCTTATAGCGAAGCGATACGGTTTTTTGTCACTGAAACCTATTTGCATATGGATCTTGTCGCTCTCCATTCCAATAATGTATATCCCCTCCTCGATTGCTTTGTCTTGTAATTCCTGATTGAGACAGGGCACTGTAACAAGTTTGAAGACCTCCGCCGAGACATCCCACAAACCATTATCGGCAAGGAGAGCCTTCTCGGCGATTCCAAGAGGTGAGTCAACGATGCGCATTGTATATCCCGCTTGAAGATAGCGAGTCTCCGCAGCTTCCGTGACAAGCCTCTGCGCGTGGTTCTCAGGCAAGTATGCGACAAGAAGTTTGTGAACGGGGTCATGATAAAGAGAATCGTAGGCGAATATGTTGCGGCGACCGCACTTTGGGCAGGCGACTACAAAAACGCACCCATCCAATATGGCTTTCTTCACATCAGAATGGACAGATGCGTTGCATCTTCGCCATTGTTGAACATCGAGTCGCACTCCGCAACCTGCACATGATCGCGTTACCGCGTGGGCATCTGCAAACTCAGTGCAAACGCTCCCAAATTGGTCGCGAAAATCGTTTCGTCCGTCAAGACTCACCGCCGCATCGAGTATATCGACCCCCAAATCGAAGAACTTGACGGACTCCTCTCTCATTCCCAGTCCAGCCTCAATCCTGCCCTTCGTTGCGTAGTCAACGCCCAATTCAGGAAGGAAGGACATCCTTCCCTCATTGTCTACCATGCCTTTCCAGATACTGATTGCCCGGTCAATGGTTCCGCGAGCGTCTGCAAACTCCTTCTTCTTGCACAGGAGGGAAGCCTTATTCCCCAGTGCCGACGCAAGGACGGAGCGAGCATGTGAAGAACGCAACTTCCCATCTTCAACAGCCAAAGCGCTGATCGCTCTATCCAAGACCCCAATCGCATCATCTTCACGGCCCATATTCTGCAGAACGTTTGCCATTGTCAGTCTGTCTTGAGCCATGTGGCGGACGGATTCCGATGTGTGCTCTCCGGCAAGAATTCGCTCCCATGCACTGATTGCCTCCTCACAGGCTTTCAATGCATCTTTCGGTCTGCCCATGCGACGCAATGCCACTGACCGATTTCCGCATGCCATTGCGAAGTTTTTCGTCAGGCCATATTCAATGCTCACTTTTCTTGCGTCATCGGCCACCGTCAGAGCCTCGTTATCGCGTGCATCCAAAATAAGCGGCCCACACTTGTTCAGGAGAGCAATGGCCAAGGAGTCTGCGATGTCACGGTCGGGGGAGTTCTTCAACTGCGCGCGGCACTGAGCGATCAATGCATCAAGTGTCTTGAGACTTTCATCTCGCCGCTGGAGCAGAAGAAGGATCATGGCTCGGTTATTAAGGATGCCGATGCACATGTGACGTAGGATTCTCGAAATGTTGGCGTCGCGAACTCGCGGAAGTAACTCGGTGCAGAACTGGGTTGTTGTGTCGCAAAGGTCCAGTCCGGCTTGAAAGTCGCCGATCTCGCAATGTAGAAGGATCTTCTCAAGTAGGAGTTCCGCATACGATGCTGCCTGTTCGGGTGTGTACCTGGAAAGAAGGTTCCTGAGCGACGGTTCTGCGTCAGCCAAAGCCAAAAAGTCTGCAACTCTCGGTAGATGAGGGAGGAGTGCGGGGATTGGTGGTGGTTCTAGCCCGGCTGCTTCATATAATCTTGCGACCAGATCCAACAGTTTGCGCCCGTCATTGAGATCCCTGATGGATGAAACAGCGGGCGAAGGCACCGCAGTTCTTGGATTTGAAGCGGTACGCGTATGTTTGTGGCCGGTCTCGCGTTCTAAGCACTCGATCATTGTGTTTCCAACCTCGTCAATATCCGACCACCGTGCAGCTGGATCATTGGCAAAGCATCTTCTCAATACCTCGCTCACTTCCTCCGACATTTCTGGCGAACCCTCTTCCGCTCGCCTGTTTTCGAAGAAGTCCTCTAGCACCTCGGCGGCAATGTGGCCGCCGTACATGCACGACACTCCGCCCATGAACATATCGAGTACGCTCACGCCCCAGGACCAGATGTCCGTCTTGCGGGAGAGTGACTGTCCGGCGCGCTGTTCTGGGGAAGCATACGCCGGGGTCATCCCATTCGAACTGACCAGTACACTTTGCTGTCCTTGCGGTAACGTTGGCGAAACGAATAAGCCGTCAGCAGCGAGCATCCGGGCGCGAGCTAGACCGAAGTCCGTAACCATTGGCACTCCATCTGCCGTCATCAGCACATTGCCGGGTTTCACGTCCTGGTGAATCAGACCACGTTCGTGGATGACGTGCAGACCCCAGGCGAATTGAATCGCCACGTCAAGAATCTGTTCCAATGTCGTGAGCTTCCCTTTGGAGATCCAGTCGGCCAGCGATCCACCGTCAATGAAGTCGGCAAAGATGACGATCTCGTCGCCGACCGTGCGGAAGAATCGGCAGGGTGCTATGTTGGGGTGCTCCGGCAGATCGATCCACGTTTGGAGTTCGGTTAGGAATGCCTTGCGGTTCTTGTCGTCACGGATCAGGGCCTGTTTCACTGCAAATCGTCGGCCGGTCGAGTTATTTTTGACCAGCCACACCCGGCCCATACCGCCCCGGCCAAGTTCCTTCTCAACCGTGTACTCTTCCAGAATCAACTGTCCTGTTTTCCATTCAGACATAAATTCTCTCCTATATTGGGATCTTCGTAGCCGCTTGCGTCAACTCACATCTCGACTGATAGTAATTTTGATTTTCATATGCTCTGAAGTTAATCAGGCTACAGAAAAAATCAATACAAATATATTAAATAGAGCCCGTCCACAAAAAGCTGTTTTTGTGGATTTGATTTCATCAAAGGCATCCGGTCTCTTAAAAAACTCCTCACTTTGATGCGGTAAAATTATTTTCCTCTTCCCACGTTCGGATTTTTTTTACTTTCCATGGATTTTGGGCGCAAGTGCCCTTGCGG
>Ga0172379_10011069_pt1 | contig 10823 bp, 9 predicted proteins | sample GrowelOW334metaG_FD_119756 | JGI IMG/M metagenome (GOLD analysis project Ga0172379, IMG submission 119756) | Groundwater microbial communities from an aquifer near a municipal landfill in Southern Ontario, Canada - Groundwater well OW334 metaG | ecosystem: Environmental > Aquatic > Deep... | reverse complement strand
GACATGGTTTCGCGATTGTGCGTGATCAGTATGAGCTGTGAATATTTTGACAGATTTTCTATCATATCGCCGTATTTTTTTGAATTGGCCTCATCTAGTGCGGCGTCAGTTTCATCCAAAATAATAAATGGTGGCGGATTGACTTGTGATATTGCAAAAAGTAGAGCAATAGAAGTTAGTGACCTTTCGCCTCCAGAAAGCATAGCGAGCCCCTTCACCTTTTTTCGCGGTAAACTGACATTGACCTCCAACCCTTCTGGACCAGTAGATTCTTCATCGTCACCGTTATCTTCATTCATTGCCAATAATTCCGCATCGTCCGTGCCAGTCAAGGAATCGCTCAAATCCTCAATATCACTTTTCTTTTTTCTGCGCTTTTCTCTTATCACAGTGAGCTCCGCCTTTCCGCCACCAAACATCAGTGAAAAATATTTCTGAAATTCAGTATTGATTTTCAAAATACCATTCTTGAATTCAAAATCTATTCTCATATCCAGATCTGCAATAAGTTTCAATAATTCATCTTTTGCTTTTGAAAGATCTATAAGTTCGCGACTCAAAAAAACATCCCTTTCTTCTGTTTCCTTGTATTCCTTCATCACCTCATTGCCACCCGATGCTCCAGCATCCTCCAATCTAACTTTTATTTTTTCTATAACGCGCAATCTCTGCTCCTGTACTTGCCTATTGTTTTCTACATTTTTATTGGCAAAATTCTCAAAATCTGTTGCCTCTCTTCCTGCATTTATCCCAGCTTCTCCCATTTCTCGCTTGAATAATTCCTCATCTCTTTCAATCGTGTTAAGTTCATTTGAAAGTTTTGCGATTTTACCGCGTAATTCATTTTGCTCTGCAATAATCCTGAACACATCTTTTTCTGCATCGCGATTTGTATCTTTTTCAATTTCAATAGCTTTTCGAACGCTCTCATACTCCTGCCCAAACTTTGTTTCATTTTGGACTATTGTTTTGAGTTTGATTTCTAGATTTTCCTTTTTTGAAATAAGCTCTGAAATTTCTTTTTCTGCTTCCTTGATAAATGACGAATCGGAGGAAGCACGGTGTCTCGCTATAAATCCGCGAAGCATATTTAGCACTTCTGAAAACAGTTTTTTTGCATCATCAATTGAGGCAAAACCTTCTATTGAAGCGACCATTCCCTCTACATCTTTCAAATATACAGTTTGAAACTCTTCTTTTTTGAGTTTATCTTTTTCCTTTTCTATTGCCCTCTTATTTGCACTTATTTCACCCTCTATCTGGCCGAGCTCACGGGTAATATCGCTTTTCTGTCTTCGCGTTTCAGCCAAACTGTTTTCTATTTCTAGGACTGTATCGCTTTTTTTGTCTTTATTTTTTGACGCTGTTAATGTCTCCTTCGCAATATTTAGAGCTTTCTCCAGAACTTCAAGCTCCTTCTTTGGTCCGATCAATTCTTGCAATAATCTAGTTTTTTCTTTGACTATATGAAAATTCTCGCAATAAAAATATTCCTTATACAATTCTACTAACTCTTTTCTCATTTCTATTGTTTTCTCAACTTTTTCAACTTGTTTTTTTAGAAATTTCAAATGCGGAGCAATCTCGCGACGCAAGGATTCTACCTGCTTCATATTTTCCTCGGTCTTTTCCAATTTTCGCAAACTTTCTAGCTTTTTCATCTGATAGATTTTGAGACCGAGCGCGTCTTCTATCATCTCCCTTCTCTCGCGAATAGAGGCCGTGAGTACTCTATCTGCCTCGCCTTGTGAAATGATATGGTGCCCTGTAGCGCCGACATGTGCACCAGCCAATATTTCCAAAATATCCTTCAATCTGACCTGACTTCCATTCAAGAGATACTCATTTGCATTGTCTCGATGGACTACACGCTCTATAGAAACCTCATCAAAATCTATACTAGAAAAAATCCTTCTTGTATTGTCAAAAGTGAGTTTCACTCCCGCCCTATTTGCCCTGCCAGAATCGCCGCCGCCATTCCATATCATATCTTCGCCCCTTTTTCCGCGAAGTGACTTGATACTTTGTTCACCGAGTACAAACTGAAATGCTTCTGCTGTATTGGATTTTCCAGAACCATTTGGTCCAACTATCGCTGTAATAGGAGAGGTAAAATGAAGAGTCGCCTTCTTGGCGAATGATTTGAAACCAGAAAGTTCCAGACTCTTTAGGTACATGACATGTATTATAACATTAATAAAAGCGCTAGTCAGGCGCTTACTAAATTTACGGACCATTTGAACTACTTTTCCTTCACGAGAACTGTGGAATTCTGCCTGGCGATGATATCGCGGCATTTTTCACACTCTGCAATGTGAAATTGCATCATGCCCGATGTGATATCAAGTCCACAAGGAGATCGTTCGCAACATGGGACACAGTGGCTCGTTTGCAAACCGACCAGTAGGTCTGCATGACAAGAACACTGACATTCATAGAGACTGCCCCGATTACTACCATCACAAAACGTAATAGACATAAAGAACCTTTCGTTGATTTCCTAAAGCATACAATATCCCACCGAAATTACCAACCTTTTATTTCAAGTGCTTTTTCTGCTGCTTTTTGTTCCGCTTCTTGTTTGGAGAGACCACTACCAGATGCAATTTGAATATCACCGATGAATACGCCTAGGGTAAATTGTTTTTCATGATCTGGACCAACTTCTTTTAGAGTTTTATATGAAGGAGTCAAGCCCATTTTTTCTTGTGACTTTTCTTGAAAACGACTTTTTGCATCAATCCATGTTTTATTTTTTACAATTTCCTCAATATCAATAGTATTCAAAAGATGATCTGAAATAAAATTTGCAGCGGCATTGTATCCCTGATCCAAATATATAGCGCCGATAACTGCCTCTACGGCATTTGCAAGAATAACAGAACGTGCTCTACCCTTGTCCTTGGCTTCACCGCGAGAGAGCATGATATAGTCATTCAAATTCAAAGTCTCGGCAACCTTTGTCAAACTAACAGTATTGACCAGCGCCGATCGAAATGATGTGAGTTCGCCCTCCGCTTTTCTTTGATATTTCCTATAAAGGTACGAAGTCACGACCAATTCAAGTACGGCGTCACCGAGAAATTCCATTCTTTCATTGTGTTCCAGTTCAGAACCTTTGTTTTCATTCAAATAAGAACGATGTGTACAAGCCGTACGCAAAAGACCGATGTCGCTAAATTCAACACCTATCTGCTTTGCAAATTTTTCTATATCAGTTTTCATTTGAGTGACAACAAAGTAACAGCTTTGGTAACAATCGGTAAAATATCATCATAAAAATTCAATTCTTGAATATCTGCCAGCTTAAACCATTTTGCATCATCTAGTCCCGGTTTTTTTGCGAGGTTCAATTTATCAAATTTTGATTCTGCTAGATAATAATGAACTTGTTTTCGTATTTTGCCGATTTCTGGATCATTGGCAATATATTCATTTGAACCAAGATCAGACTTTATATCTATATCTAGACCTATCTCTTCTTTCACTTTCGCAACCGTACCCTCACGCGAATCTACACCCTCAGGAATTTTACCTTTTGTCAGGGTCCAATGTCCGAAAATATCATGGACAAATGCCATATAAATTTCCCCTGCATCTTTTCCATAAACTACGACACCTCCCAGATGTTGTATCGGCATTTGTTCGTATGGCACCTCTGCCTTTTTTTGTTTTGATGATACAGCTTCCTTGCCGGGCTCGCCGAGCTCTTTGTAAACAGCACCCATGACACCGTTTACAAAACGACCGCTAGTATCTCCACCAAAAGTTTTTGCAAGTTCTATTGCTTCATTGATAGCGACTTTTGCCGGCACTTCATTTCTATCTGAAAATAGAAGTTCGTACAAACCGATGCGGAGAACATTGCGATCTACCGGTGAGATCTTGTCTATCGGCCAATCCGGCGCGGCCTTCATGATTATATTATCTATATCCTCCCTTTTTGCGATAATACCTTTCATCAGAGACTCAATAAAGGAGGCATCCATCATGCCGGGCGCAAACTCCTTTATATCTCTCGTAATTATCGCTGTGATATTGGAATCATGCATACCACATACATCCCATTCAAAGAGAGATTGGAGAACTATTGATCGGGATAGATGGCGATTGGCCATTGTGATGAAAGAACTGATTACTTCTTCATAAAGAACTGATAATGTTTGATAAATTTCTAGGGTCTACTTTCCGTAACCAAAACCTAGAAATCAATCAAATACTTACATTCACATTACACACAACACACTTTTCACCTCCCCCAACTACTATTTCTTTGCTTCAGCAGCTTTTCTTTTTGCCTTGTTCACTGCTTTTGCCGCAAGGTCAAGAACCTTTCTTCCATTGTACCAACCACAACTCATACAAATAGTATGACTCTTGTGAGACGCCTTGCAGTTTGAACAAACTGAAAAACGCGCTGCATCAAGTGCGTGATGTGATCTTCTATTATTGCGGTGTGACCGCGTTGCTCGCATTCTTACTACCATGAATAGAGTATTACATATTATCGGAGGATATGCAATACCATTAAAATCATCCGTATTTCTAATGTACTGGGATTCCATGACTTTAAAAGATGGTATTTCTAATCTTACGGAATTCAGTAACATTAAACATTAATTCTAATTGTGGCGACTTTGCCATAATTAAAGAGTATGTTTATCTCCATTTATAAAACATCACAGCAATATCACAATGCGCTTGTGTCAAATGGAAAATAGTATTATAATAGCCCCATGAATCCAGAAATGAGTGAGCAAATAGAGCAAACACACTCCGGTTGGCATACTCTATTTGATTGGGTGAAAACTATAGCAATCGCTCTTCTCATCGCCATCCCTATTCGTTACTTTATAGCCGAGCCATTCATAGTGAGCGGTGCTTCCATGGACCCGACATTTGCTTCTGGAAATTTCCTCATAGTAGATAGAGTCTCATACAGATTCAATGAACCAAAAAGGGACGATGTCATAGTCTTCAAATATCCGAACAATCCGAGTGTCTACTATATAAAGCGCATCATCGGTCTCCCTGGAGAAACTGTAAAAATTGACGACGGCAAAGTAGTCATAGTGAATGATGAAAATCCAACCGGAATAAAACTCAAGGAACCATTTGTGGCAAAAGATCATAAATCATACGATTCCTCTATTACCGTACTCGGAGAAAATGAATATTTTGTAATGGGAGACAATCGTGAGCAGAGTTCGGATTCACGCACATGGGGTCCACTAGACAAAAACCTAATTATCGGGCGTCCTGTGCTTCGTCTATTACCAATGCTAGGCATATCGGTCTGGCCGGGTGAGTATAAATCACAATAACAAAATGAAAAACCGTAAAGAAAAAAAATCTAGTAGCGGTAAGTTTATTGCATATGAAAATTTGGATAAGATCGGCGAGATAGCTGTTTACTACGGTTTCGTTCCTACAAAAAGTATTACCATAAATAAATCAGATCTGAGTATCGCCAAGGATTTGAAAAGTGGCGACTCTGTAGATGATGAAACCGAAAAACACGGCAGACTCCCGCTTCATGCAGAAGAGAAGATAGCACTCATGCGCACATATCAGGAGGAAAATATGCAAAGTTTGCCTCAGCCAGTCATGATGTATTTCAAGGATCCATGCAAAGGCGGTAGTAAAAAAGATTCATATCATAGATATGCAGATCTAGAGATTATCGGTGGCTCTGGCAGTATTGCCGAAGCAACTCTCATACAGGTTGCAAGAGTGATGCTTGCTGAGGAGGGCTATACTGACACTGCAGTCGAAGTAAATAGTATCGGAGACCATGATTCTATTTCGCGTTTTGTCCGTGAACTCACCGGCTACTATAGAAAACACGTAAATGATATGACTGCGGAAAATAGACAACTTCTAAAGGACGATCCGTTGACTCTCCTTTCATCCTGCAATGATTCTTGCAAAGAATTGAACGAACATGCACCAAAGTCCATGGATTTTCTCTGCGAAAATAGTCGCCGTCATCTAGAGGAACTTTTGGAATATTTTGAGACTATGAATATTCCTTATTCTATAAATAACTCCCTCATAGCAAATAGAAAATATTGCACAGAAACTATTTTTGCAATAGTAAATACCGATCCTGAAGCTGTGAAAAAAGGTAAGCGCATACTCGCTATCGGCGCGCGCTACAATGGGCTTTCCAAAAAATTGAATCTGAAAAGAGATATCGCCGGTGTCGGTATTTCCCTACTTATCAAAGGCAATAAACCGGAACTTCGAAAAAAACTTTCAAAGACAAAGAGGCCGATAGCTTCTTTTGTTCAGCTTGGAATGGACTCCAAACTCATATCACTAGATGTCATAGAAAAACTTCGCAAAGTAAAAATACCTTTGTATCTTTCACTAGCAAAAGATCGTCTCGGCGCGCAAGTTTCATCTGTTGAAAAATACCATACTCCATATGTTGTTGTTATAGGCAAAAAAGAAGCTGTTGAACACACTGCTATCATCAGAAAAAATGATACTCATGCACAAGAGATTGTTTCCTTGAATGATATTGCGGTCCACATGAAGAAAGTTGAGGCTGAATACTGGAGGGGATAAAAGTAGGGCAATTTGGTATTCATTACCTTTGCAAGCAAGCTAATAATTAAAACCCTAAACTCGATGAGACCACCATCTTGGATCCTTCCATTTCACCATGTTTTATGGTATAAACGCAGAGGAGGTACAACATGAATGCGTGGACAAAAACTGAATGGATGCTACCTCGAGTCGGCCGAAGTTTCGGTGGTCTTGGATAGCTTGGGCGCCGAATCCAGTCTGGTAGTAGGCGCCCTTTTTCTTGCATTGTAAAGAAGATAGGTGTAGATTAATTTCGGACTAGGGTCAAGCTCTCTCGCAACTTAAGAGATCGTGCGTGACCGAGATCCGACCTCATGTCGATCACGCGATACGCATAGGAACCTACCTAGCGCCTTAGAGTTTAGTAGTCAGGATAAGCTTGTGATGGCTTTAGGAAGTTTGATTCTGACGCTCTTCTGGCCAGTAAGTCGGCTGTAGCGGTATCTTGATTTGGTGTCCACTGGGCTGGAGAAATCCGGCCCTTTCTTTTTCCTAAATTCTACACTTTATCGCACTACCATCTTCTATTTTATGATATGATATATTCAAGGTATCAATCCATGAGAATGGTTACGCCTAGCGATTTCTAGAGGCGAAATCGTGGCTCAACGAAACAATTCGTTGGGCTAATTTTTTGCCTGAATTTGAACACTGTAGATCAAAGACGCACTAGCTCAATGCAAAATTTGCGTCTCTTTTATAGATATGTTATCCTATTTGAATCATGATCAATGTAGAAATATCCAGAAATCCAAACGAAAACAGTCTCGGTGTTTTGCGCCGTTTTAGTCGCAAAGTGCAGAGTTTCGGCGTTATTCCCCGCATGCGCTCTATTCGATTTAGCGACCGTGTCCAGTCACACTACAAGATCAAACAAAAAGCATTGAAATCCATCAATCGCAAGGCAGAACTTGCAGAACTAGTCAAACAAGGCAAGGCCCCTCTAAAGCCAGCTAGAAAATAAATGAGCATTTCAATAGTAAATACAAATAAGGCCAAAATACCGGCTATTGATTTTTCTGCAATAAAAAACGCAATTCTGGGCAAAGATTACGAATTGACTTTTATCATCACCACTCCTGCAAAGATCCGCAAATACAATATGACTTACAGAGGCAAGGATGAGCCGACTGATATTTTGAGTTTTCCGTACTCTGATAAGAACGGTGAGATATATGTTTGCCCTAGCGAGACAAAAAAAGAAGCCAAGAAATTTGATAGAAAATATGACAATTTTTTTGTATTTCTATTTATCCACGGTTGTACACATTTGAAAGGTTACGACCATAGCGCTACAATGGAGAGTATAGAAGTAAAGTATAGAAAACAATTTGGTATATAAATCGCAAATCTTTGTTGTGCGAATATAGTGATGCAGATTTTTTAGATTTGAATTTTAATTTTAGCATATAAAAATGTCACGAAATATAATTACTGGAATAGATATCGGTACCTATCACGTGAAGGTAGTCATTGCTAGTGGAAAAGAAAAAAATGACAAGGGCTATCCGAAAATTCTCGGTGTTGGTATGGCAGAGTCCCACGGCCTTCGTCACGGCTATGTCACAAATGTAAAAGATGTAGCCACGAGTCTGAAAAAAGCTATTCAAAATGCCGAAGAAAAAGCCGATGTCAAAGTCAAAAAAGCATTTATCAGTATCGGCGGTATCGGGCTAGGCAGTACTACAGTTGTAAGCTCAATGATTACTTCTAGAGCCGATGCCGAGATCACATCACTGGATCTAGAAAAACTTCACGAACAATGTGAAAAAGATATTCCAGCGACAGCTATAGCAAATAGACGCATCATATACGCTATTCCACTTCAATACAAAATTGATGGAAACATCGCACTCGGCAAACCAGAAGGAATGAAAGGAAACAAAGTTGAGCTCAAAATGCTTTTTCTCACATGTCTAGATCATCATGTCGCTGACCTTATTCAAGCAGTAAATGAAGCTGGTGTTGAAGTAGAAGATATCATGGCGGCGCCTGTTGCTGCTGGATTTGTTACTCTGGCAAAAACACAAAAAATAGCGGGATGTGTACTAGCAAATATTGGCGCAGAAACAGTTTCTATTGCTGTTTTTGAAAATAACATTCCGACATCGCTAGAAGTGTTCCCTATTGGTTCTACTGACATCACAAACGATATTGCTCTCGGGCTCAAGGTTCCACTGGAAGAAGCCGAACAGATCAAGGTTGGCGCTATTACAGGCAGTTCATATCCTAGAAAAAAATTGGAGGAAATCATCGTAGCTCGGCTTTCTGATATTTTTGAGCTCATTGAAGCACATCTAAAAAAGATTGGCAGAAATGGTCTTCTGCCAGCCGGAATTATCATTACAGGTGGCGGGTCCGCACTAAATACCATAGACGCTGTAGCTCGCGCATCTCTCCGCCTTCCCTCTCGTATCGGCACACTAGGGCTCATAGAAGGCAAATCTTCTTTCAAAGATGCCACCTGGGCTGTCGCCTATGGACTATGTATTTGGGGCGTTCATTCTGACGATGAAACAGGAAATATTGAAACTACTTTCAATGCACTTTCAAATCGCCTCTGGAAAAAAACCAAAGATTTGGTCAAACAATTTTTGCCTTAACCATATGGTTATGTGCCACATTTTATCGTGTATGTACAGTTACTTGCACGGCAATATTCATGTGTTAAGATACATCCATAAATACCAATAACCCATAAATCATGCCAAACATAACTCCCGAAATTGAAGCATTTGCCAGAATCAAAGTACTAGGTGTCGGTGGCTCCGGAATGAATGCTGTAAATCATATGATATCCTGCAAAGTTCGTGGTGTGGATTTTATGGCAATCAATACCGATTCACAGGATCTTCACAGGTCTCTTGCAAAAAAACGTATTCATATCGGCAAAAATTTGACCCGCGGTCTCGGTACGGGCATGAATCCAGATCTCGGTCGTCGCGCAGTGGAGGAAACAAAAGATGAAATACAAGAAGCTGTAAAAGGTGCGGACATGGTATTTGTCACTTGCGGTCTCGGTGGCGGCACAGGCAGTGGAGCTAGCCCCATCGTTGCTCGCACAGCAAAAGAGCTCGGATGTCTAACTGTAGCAGTTGTCACAAAGCCATTTTATTTTGAAGGCCGTCAGCGTACACGCATAGCGGATGCCGCTCTAGAAGAACTTCGCAAAGAAGTTGACGCTATTATCGTAATACCAAATGACAAACTTTTGTCTGCAATAGACAAAGCTACAACTGTCAAAAATGCCTTTTCAAATTGCGATGAAATACTCCGTCACGCTGTAGAAGGCATCTCCGATCTCATCACTACCCCAGGTCTCATCAATATAGACTTTGCCGATATCCGCACAGTCATGGAAAACGCTGGTTCCGCGCTCATGGGTATCGGTACAGCATCTGGCGAAAATAGAGCTATAGAAGCAGCCAAGGCCGCTATAAACAGTCCTCTGCTAGATGTATCTATCGCTGGTGCAAAGGGTGTACTCTTCTCTATTGCTGGTGGTGAGGATCTCACTATGTTTGAAATACAAGACGCCGCAAAAGTTATTACAGAGTCTATAGATCCAGAAGCAAAAATCATCTTTGGTACAGTGCGCGATGATAAGCTAAAGAAAAATGAAATCAAGATTACAGTCATTGCAACTGGTTTTCCAGAAGGTAGTGCTGCCGCACAGAGAGCAAATGCAACTACAAATACAAATGCATCTACGGCAAATTCTGCCGAATCACAGGTTTCTTCCATAATGAGAATCGGCGAAAAAGAGCGTGGCAAGATTTTCAATTCTATCGGTGAATCCAAAAGAGGTGACTCTGCTGAAAAAGAAAAAGGTAAAATGATCGATATAAAAAAGGAAAATGACAAGCAAGCTGATGAAGACGATGATTGGGGTGCTATACCAGCTTTTCTCAGAAGATCTAGGTTGAAGTAATATATTTTGCAACAAAAACTCTGTAAAATATTACGGAGTTTTTTGTTATTCTTACATCTTCCGATTCAACTTACGATTTGCTATGATATAACCCATGAACCCAACAAATGAAAAACTCAATAACAAAAGACATACTCTCGCTCACCTACTCGCGGCATCCGTGCTAGAAATATATCCAGACACAAAACCAACTATCGGTCCTTTTATAGACAATGGTTTTTATTATGATTTTGAATTTGCGACACCTATTACAGAGACAGATTTGAAGGATATTGAAAAGAGAATGCGTAAGCTTTTG
>Ga0172379_10011068_pt1 | contig 10825 bp, 10 predicted proteins | sample GrowelOW334metaG_FD_119756 | JGI IMG/M metagenome (GOLD analysis project Ga0172379, IMG submission 119756) | Groundwater microbial communities from an aquifer near a municipal landfill in Southern Ontario, Canada - Groundwater well OW334 metaG | ecosystem: Environmental > Aquatic > Deep... | reverse complement strand
TGCATATCCTTCCGTGAGCATTCTTGCAAATAATCGCGTCGTTTTCAATGTGAAAGGCAATACTTACAGGTTGATTGTAAAGATCAATTATGGGTATGGAATTGTTTGGATTAGGTTTATTGGTACTCATGCAGAGTATGATAAAATAAAAGCTGAAAGTATCTAGAAATTATGGAATACAAAGTGATCAAAACTGAAGGTGAATATAATCTTGCCCTTGAAAGGCTTGAGGTAGTTTTTGATGCACCTTTGAATACTCCTGAGGGTGATGAATTAGAATTGCTTGCCTTGTTAATCGAAAATTATGAGAACATAAACTTTCCAATAGAATTACCTGATCCAATTGAGGCTATAAAATTCCGGATGGATCAGTTAGGATATAAGCCAAAAGACTTGGCCAAAGTACTTGGGTTTAGAAGCCGTGTTACCGAAATATTGAATAAGAAAAGAAAACTATCTCTGGAGATGATTCGCCGATTGAACCATGATTTGCATATCCCCACTGAAGTGTTGATTCAGGATTATTAATACATGCTCAAAGCTTGAGTTGATCCAGCAACTTCACATAAATCTCCACCCCTTTTCGGATTTCATCCAAATAAATGAATTCATCTGCGGTATGTGAGCGGGCCGATTCGCCGGGACCAATTTTAATCGACGTACAGGGAATGACTGCCTGATCGGAAGTTGTGGGAGATCCGTAAGGGGCCAATCCCAGCGAGATCCCCCTTTGTACCAATGGGTGGTCCAGAGGAATTCCCGAAGAATTCAGACGAAATGAGCGGGGTTTTACCTCTGATTCAATGGTTTTGGCAATAATTTGGTACACCTCTTCATTGGAATAGCATTCGTTGGTCCTTACATCCGCTACAAATTTGCATGAATCTGGAACCACATTGTGCTGGTTACCAGCTTCAATCTGGGTGACTGTGATTTTTACCGGACCAAGTATTTCTGATTTTTTTGGTAGGGCCAATTCAATCAAAGTCCTGATATCTACCAAAGCCTTGTAAATGGCGTTCTCCCCCTCATTGCGCGCAGCATGGCCCAACTTCCCCTTGGCTTCGCAGTCGAGCACTATCAATCCCTTCTCTGCGACCGCCATTTGCATCCCGGTAGGTTCCCCAACCACTGCCAGGCTAAGTTTTCCAAAATGTTGCAACACTGAGGCGACACCATTCAAACCAGATATTTCCTCTTCGGCGCTGGCGCAAAAGATCAGGTTGTAGGGTTGCGGCTTCTGCTCCAGATGCCGGAAGGCGCACAAAAGCGCTACCACAGAAGCACCGGCATCGTTGCTGCCAAGACCAATCAATTTTCCTTCTGCCTCAGTTGCGCCAAATGGATCATGACTCCAGGCTTTGGCAGGCCGTACTGTATCAATATGCGAATTCAGCAAAATAGTTGGCAGATCCTCATTCCATCGGGAAGAGCGTATCCATACATTGTGGTTTTCCCGGGAGGTTTGGTAACCCCACGAAATCAATTTTTGCTCAATCATATCCGCAACATTCTTCTCCTCACGGCTGAGGGAAGGAATCCGGATCATGGCACGCAGGAGGGCAAGGGAATCTTCTATATAGTCCGGGTTCATTTGCTGTAGAATTTACATTTGTTTTTCATAGCTTCAAGTGCCTAAAGTATTTAAAGTGTCTAAAGTGCCTAAAGTTATGGACTCCGAACAAATAATGATTGTGGCCTAAGTACTCTAGGCACTTTAGACACTTTAAATACTTTAGGCACTTCTTCTTACTCCAAAACCAACCTGGTACCCCTCAACCCCTCCGATATTCCGGCAGGATTGGTGATTACCACCTCCTTCACACCACGGCGCAGGGCCGCAAAACCATCCGACAATTTCGGGATCATACCTCCGGAAACAATGCCGTCGTGCTTTAATTGCGCAAAGAGTTCCGGATTTATTTCATTGACAAGCGATTTTTCATCATCTTCATTCATCAGCACACCGTTCTTTTCAAAACAGAAAATCAGGCGTACTTCGTAATCGAAACACATGGCTGCTGCAACTTCCGATGCAATGGTATCAGCATTGGTATTGAGCAACTGACCATGACCATCGTGGGTGATCGGCGCCAATACAGGAACTGCGCCAGAATCCAGCAATTCTTTCAATGACTGATAGTTGACTGATTTAATATCACCAACATACCCGTAGTCAATTTCACCAACGGGACGTTTTGCGGCACGAATCAGATCCAGATCTGAGCCGGTAAGCCCGATGGCATTGTTGCCCAAAGCCTGCAGTCCGGCAACAATGCTTTTGTTGACCAATCCGGCGTAAACCATAGTAACCACCTTCAATGTTTCGGCATCCGTAATTCTTCGGCCATCCACCTTCTTGCTCTCCAAACCTAATTTTTCGGAGAGTATATTGGCGGATTTGCCACCTCCATGAACGAGAATTTTACTTCCGGCAACCCTTGAAAAGTCTTTCAGCAAGGATTTTAAAGAGGCCTCTTCCTCTACTACATTTCCACCTACTTTAATGATAGTCAGACGATCACTCATACCAATTTCCCTAATATCATTTTTAAAACAGCTTGTGCCGAATATACGCGATTTTCTGCTTCCTTCACAACAATGGAACGATCACTGTCCAAAACTTCGTCTGTCACGATCATATTTCTCCTCACAGGCAGGCAATGCATGAACCTGGCATTGTTGGTCAGCTTCATTTTTTCCATGGTAACAGTCCAGTTCATGTCCTTGGAGAGGATTTTGCCGTACTGTCCGTAGGCGGACCAGTTTTTTGCATAGATAAAATCTGCCCCTTCGAAGGCTTTGTCCTGATCGTATTCGACTTTCAGGTCACCCATAAACTTGGGAGCCAGCTCATACCCTTCAGGATGGGTCACAACCAGTTCATAGTCAGTCTGGCGCATCCACTCTACAAAAGAGTTGGGAACTGCCTGTGGCAATGCTTTTGGGTGGGGCGCCCAGGTGAGAACCACCTTGGGCCTTGTTTTTGTCTTGAACTCCTCGATGGTGATCAGATCGGCAAAACTCTGCAAAGGATGACGCGTGGCAGCCTCCATACTGATGACGGGCACACCGGCAAAGTCGATAAACTGTTGCAAGATCTTCTCCTTATAATCATCTTCTTTGCTCTCGAAACGGGCAAAAGCCCTGACACCTATAATGTCGCAATAAGTACCAATAACAGGAATGGCCTCGCGCAGGTGCTCCGGCTTGTCACCGTCCATGACCACACCAAACTCGGTTTCCAGCGACCAGCCATCCTGACTGACATTCAACACCATCGTATTCATTCCCAGGTTCATGGCGGCTTTCTGGGTACTTAATCTGGTGCGCAGGCTGGAGTCGAAAAAGATCAATACCATCGTCTTATTCTTACCAAGATGTTGGTAACCATATGGATTTTTCTTGATTTCCCTGGCCATTTCAACAGCCTCTTTCAGGTCGCGAATATCGTAAACTGATGTAAAGTGACGCATTTGAGTTATGAGTTATGAATTATAAGTTATGAGTTGAGAGTTATGAGTTGAAAGTTGAGTTAATCTGGATTGATGCGTTCTTCACTTTATCCTTTTTACTTTATCCTTATTCCTTAATTTCTAATTTGCCCCTCCCCTTCTACCACCCACTTGTAAGTCGTGATCTCCTCAAGCGCCATCGGACCGCGTGCATGCAATTTTTGGGTGCTGATGCCTATTTCTGCTCCCAAACCAAACTGGGCGCCATCGGTAAATGCGGTGCTGGCATTGGCATAAACGGCTGCTGCATCAACAGATAACAGAAATTCGTCCAGCGTTTTCCTGTTGGTTGAAATGATCGCTTCACTGTGTTTCGAACCAAAATAAGCAATATGTTCGAGTGCCTCCTCTAACGAAGATACAGTTTTTACAGCCATTTTGTATGAGAGAAATTCAGTTCCAAAGGAATCCTCATTAGCCGGATGTAGCAAATGGGGGGGATAATTTCCTGCCAAGGCTTTGAATGCGTCCGGATCCGCGAAGATCTCTACCTCATTGGCCGGCATTAAATCAACCAGATAGGGCAAATCAACCATCCTCTCCTTGTGAATAATCAGGCAATCCAATGAATTACAGACGCTCACCCTGCGGGTTTTTGCATTGTGGATCACCATTCTACCAACTTCAAGGTTCCCGTCGGCATCAAAATAGGTATGGCATATTCCCGCGCCAGTTTCGATGACCGGAATTTTAGCATGTTCGCGGACGTAGTCTATCAAGGCCTGGCTCCCCCTTGGAATAATCAGGTCAACATAACCTCTTGCCTGGAGCAACGCTGTTGTGGCTTCACGTGATGGAGGCAGTAAAGTCAATGCGTTTACATCAATATCCGAAGTTGCCAGCACATTCCTGATAAGGGCAGCTATGGCCTCGTTTGAGTAAGATGCATCACTTCCACCCTTCAGTATCACCGCATTACCCGATTTGATGCACAGGGAAAAGACGTCGAAAGTAACATTTGGCCGGGCTTCAAAAATAATGCCGATCACGCCAAATGGCACACTGATTCTTTTCAGGTGAAGTCCGTTTGGCAACCGTTCCTGACTTAAAATCCTCCCTAGCGGGGAAGGCAAAGCCGCCACATTTCTGATATCAGATGCAATTGCAACAATCCTTTCTTTCGTCAGTTTGAGCCGGTCATATTTTGGGTCGGAAGGATCCATCCGGTCCAGGTCCTTTTTATTCTCTGTTAAAATCGTATCAGCAGATGCTACGGCTACATCTGCCAGCTTGAGCAGCAACCGATTGATTTGCTCAGGTGATAATTTTGCAAGTTTTCGGCTTGCCTTCAAGGCTGATTCGAACCTATTTGTCAAATTTGTTTCCATCAAATCAAGTAAAGATAATCGTAATGAATAAATGGTTTGGTCTTTTTACCGCCCTTTTCCTCTAAAGTTTCATCGGAGGAGTAAGAGGCCTTTCCAAGGCCAAGCAATTTCCCATTGCCATCTTTGATCCGGACAATATCCCCATCCTTAAAATAGCCTGAAACCGAGGAGATACCAATCATGAGCAAACTGACTGCCTTATCAGAAAGCAAGGCGGCACAGGCGCCGTCATTGATCACCACCTCGCCTCGGGCAAAGTCGTCGGAATGGGAAAGCCACTTCCGCACTCCGCTCGATTTTTTGGACGATGGCAGGAAATGGGTAAAAGGCGACTGATTTGTTCCGTGTATAATTTCTGCCAATATCTTCTCCCTAAATCCATTCGCAATAAAAACAGAGATGCCCTGGCCAGCCAGTTTTGCTGCAATGTGGTATTTTGTCAGCATGCCACCTCTGCCGAAATCAGACTTCTTGGCTGATATGGAGATCTTTCCACTGTTGTGGTTTGGATGGATGGTGCGGATCAGCTCACTTCCCGGCTGATCGGGCGCTGCGGTGTAGACCCCGTCTACATTTGAGAGAATTACAAGCGCTTCCATGTCCATCATCGAAGCAATCAATCCTGAAAGTTCATCGTTGTCGGTAAACATCAGTTCGGTTACCGATATGGTATCATTCTCATTGACAACCGGAACTACATCGTTTTCCAGCAAAGTTTGCATGCAGTTGCGCATGTTCAGGTAATGAAGCCTGTCGCCAAAATTTTCTTTTGTTGTAAGCACCTGGGCGCAAATAACACCTTGTTCCTGGAATAGTTCTGCGTATCTGTTGATCAGCTTCACCTGACCAACGGCCGACCATAACTGCCGGCTCGAGACCGGATCCAGCTTTTTGACCGGATCAACTTCTGCACGGCCAGCCGCAACTGCTCCGGAAGTGACAAGAATGACCTGTACCCCCTCCTTCTTCAATTGCGTGATTTGTCCAACAATATGTGCCATCCGGGAGAGGTTCAACATTCCATCCTCCCTGGTAAGCACATTGCTTCCTACTTTTACAACTATTTTTTTGTATAACGGAGAAATCCCCATAGCTAAATTTACTTATGACTTGAGATTGCTTCGCTCCGCTCGCAATGACGGTGGTCTTTTTTGTTCGGTTCGATGAGGCGAGGCGTGGGTGGAAATGAGCCGCAAATCAAGTTTTTGTCCCACGCCTCGCCTCATCGAAGCTCCTAACTAGCATTCGTCATTGCGAGCGGAGCGAAGCAATCTGTTCCTGTTAAGTGAATAATATTTATAGAACCACCGCCAAAAACCTTGCAACCCTTCCATTCATCGCCTGCATTCCGTGCGGAATGGCAGAGTCGAAGTAAACCGAATCGCCGGGATTGAGGATGAGTTCATTATCCCCAATACAAAGTTTCATCTGGCCTTCAAGCATGTAATTAAATTCCTGTCCGGGGTGTGCATTGACGGTTATTTCAGGATCTTCCTTTGGTTCGACAATGACATAATAGGGTTCCGCTTTGCGGTTGACGAAGTTGGCCGCCAACGATTCGTAATTGTATGACCGGCGTCTTTGAACTACGACTCCCTTCCCTTTCCTGGTAAGGTCGAAGGTTCGGACATGAGGCTGTTCACCGGTGAGTAATGTGGTGATATCAAAGCCAAAATGCTTTGCCATCCGATGGAGCACACTAACCGGAATATCTGCCTCTCCACTTTCGAACTTCATATAGTCAGACACGGAAATATCACAGGTTTGGGCTGCTTTCTCCGGAGTAATTTCCAGTGATTCGCGCATTGCTTTTAGACGGTCGGCGATCTCCAAAATTTGATTTTCCATAACTATTGAATTGAGAGTTAAGAGTTGTTGTTCAACTTGTTGTAAGAGACGAGCAACCCGCGAATCAATGCCGAAGAGAAACCCTGGTGTTCCATTTCGTTCAAGCCGGATATGGTTATTCCTTTCGGAGTGGTCACCTTGTCGATCTCCTGTTCTGGATGTCGGCCGGTTTGGAGGATTAATTCCGATGCACCTTTCACCGTTTGGGCCACAATTTGCTGGGCAACATCAGCACCAAAACCAATCTCCACTCCACCCTGAATGGCCGCCCGGATAAATCTCAGTGCATAGGCGATCCCGCATGCGCCGAGCACGGTGGCCGCTGCCATCAGCTCTTCGTTGATGAAGATAACCTTCCCCAGTGTTTCAAAAAGGTCTCCTACCAGTTTCTGTACTACCGGATCACAATCAGGGGCAGCAATCAATGTCATCGATTCCTGCAAAGCCACCGCTGTATTGGGCATTACCCTAAACACCAGGACTCCTTCAGGAACATGTTGGTTTATCTCAACCAGCGACATACCGGTCATGAGTGAGAGAATAATCTGTCCGGGTTTCAGAAATGGGTTCAGTTCGTTGAGCAATTCGACCGCCTGGTACGGCTTAACGGCCAGAATAATCACGTCCTGCCCGGCAACAGCCTTGACATTCTCTTTTTCAATACGAATACCCTTATTTTTAAGATCTTCCAACAGATGCACACGCCTGCGCGACACAACGATCCGGGACGGGACGATTCCTGCTTTAAGGAAGCCTTCGGCCACGGATTTGCCGAGATTTCCTCCTCCCACAATTGCTATATTGATCTGATTGATTTGCATGGTTGTTTTGTTACTGATTGAAAGTGCAAATTACATATTTTTCACCACACGGGCGAAGGTTTCAAGAAAACGGTCAGCCTCCTTTTTGCTGAGGGTCAAAGGAGGCAGGATCCTGATTACATGGGTGCCGGTAACCCCTGTGAATATTTTTTCTTCGAAGAGCAACTTTTTACGCAAGTCAACAATGGGCCCGTCAAATTCGAGTCCGATCATTAAACCTTTGCCTCGAACCTCTTTAATGGTTGTAAAGGCAGAAAGCTCCCGAATCAGGTATCCCCCGACTGAGGCCGCATTTTCAGTAAGTTGCTCCTTCTCCATGATCTCCAGTACAGCCAGGCCTGCGGCACAGGCCAGGTAATTTCCGCCAAAAGTGGTTCCAAGCATTCCGTGCCATGGTTTGTGTTCGGGCGAAATAAGTACACCACCCATTGGGAAACCGTTGCCCATCCCTTTGGCTACAGTTATCACATCAGGTTGGATACCGGCATACTGGTGGGCGAAGAATTTCCCGCTGCGACCGTAGCCGGATTGCACCTCATCCAGAATGAAGAGCGCCTTGTGCTCTTTGCACAATTGGCCGGCTTTCTGAAGAAATACCGGATCGGGGACCCTGCATCCGCCAACTCCCTGAATCCCTTCGACCAGCACTGCTGCAACTCCACCCGTTGAAAGGGCTGAATGCAGGGCATCAATGTCGTTAAGCGGAAGAATTACCCGGTCGTGCACGTCGTTGATGGGAGCCACTATTTTGGGATTATCGGTCATCGCCACTGCAGCGGAAGTCCGCCCGTGAAATGATTTATCAAAAGCAACAATTCTTTTCTTGCCGGTCAAAAAGGAGGCCATTTTCAAGGCATTCTCATTGGCCTCAGCCCCCGAATTGCATAGAAACAGGCTGTAATCCCCGTAGCCGGAAAGCTCTCCCAGCTTGGTTGCAAGCTCAGCCTGCATCGGATTCTGTACAGAGTTGGAATAGAACCCGATCTTTTTCAACTGATCGCTGATCCGCTGAACGTAGTGAGGATGCGAATGACCAACAGAAATCACAGCATGACCGCCATAAAGATCAAGGTATTCAACTCCGTTTTTATCGGTAATGGTGCATCCCCTGGCAGAAACGGGTGTAAGGTCGTATAGGGGGTAAACGTCAAATAGATTCACAATGAGGTAATTTTAAAGTGTTGTAAGGTTACAATTCTGGATTTTCTATATTTCAATTATGATTAGACTATACTCCTTAATCTGCTATTTTTCACCACAGTAGGCACATAGAGCACATTAGATTCTATTGTGACCTATGTGTCTATTGTGGTGAATTCCGAAATCCAAATATAAATTCATATTATTCGTCGTTGATCAGAATGCTATAGCCTTTAAGTTGAGTCCTGCTCTCTCGTCAAAACCGAACATCAGGTTCATATTCTGCACCGCCTGTCCTGAGGCTCCTTTCAACAGGTTATCGATGCAGGAGATGATCATCAGCTGATCCCCGTGTTTTTCTAGGTAGAGCAGACATTTGTTGGTATTGACCACCTGTTTCAGATCCGGATTTTCATCGGAAAGATGCACAAATGGATGAGACTGATAATAAGCAGAATATAATTTTTTGGCATCATCCAGTGATCCTTTAAACCGGGTATAAGCCATGGTGAAAATGCCACGGGTATGATTTCCCCGAACAGGAATAAAATGGAGAGAATGGTTCAATCCGGGTTGTGCCTGTTCCAGGCTTTCGCAGATTTCGCCCAAATGCTGATGCTCAAATGCCTTGTAGACAGAGAGATTGCTATCCCTCCAGCTGAAATGGGAAGTCTTTGTCGGTGCCTGTCCTGCCCCTGTTGATCCTGTGATGGCATTCACATGCAAATCATCACAGATTAACCCGCTTGCAGCCAGCGGCAAAAGGGCCAGCTGGATGCCTGTGGCAAAACAGCCTGGATTGGCAACATGTGACGCTGACTGTATCTCTTTCCTGTTAAGTTCCGGCAATCCGTAAACAAAACTGTTTCCGGCTCTTTTCAATCGGAAATCATGGCTCATATCAATGATTTTGACATGCTTTGGAATAGCAGTCTCAGCCATGTATTCGAGCGATTTACCATGACCCGAACAAAGGAATAGCAGATCGACCTGATTCAGGTCAATTTCCGAAAACAACAGATTTGTCTCTCCAACCAGGTCACGGTGAATGGAGGTCACAGGTTGTCCGTCGTTGCTGCTGCTTTGAATGTATTTCAATTCAGCATTCGGATGGTACAGCAGAATTCGGATCAGCTCACCGGCTGTATATCCGGCGCCTCCGACAATTCCGATCCTGATATTTTTTTTGGTCATAATTTACTTGTTTACCGAAAAGAAAATCTTCAACTGGTTACTCAGAATTTTGGTGTAGCCTTTGGCATCATCGGCGCTCCAACCTTTGTTCATCTCGCCATATTGTCCGAAATTGCTGTTCATCAGGTCGTGATCAGATTCAATACCAACTAGTTGAAAGGTATATGGCAGCAATTTGATGATCACCTTTCCGGTTACGTTCTCCTGACTGCTTTCGAGAAATTTCTCCATGTCACGCATCACCGGCTCGAGGTATTGTGCCTCATGCAAAAACATGCCATACCAGTTGCTCAACTGCTCTTTCCAGTATTGTTGCCATTTGGTAAGGGTATGTTTTTCGAGCAGGTGGTGTGCCTTGATGATCAGCATAGGAGCTGCGGCTTCAAATCCAACGCGCCCCTTGATGCCGATGATGGTATCGCCCACGTGCGTGTCGCGACCGATGGCCCAGGCAGAACCAATTTTCTCCACTTCGCGGATGATATCCACAGGATTGTGATGGGTCTTCCCATTCACGGCCTTCAGTTGACCTTTCAGGAATTCGAGGGTAAGGATCTCCTCCCCCTCTTTGCTTAAGTGTGTCGGGTAGGCGCTCTCAGGCAATGTTTTGTTGCTGGTAAGCGTTTCTTTCCCACCGATGCTGGTTCCCCACAATCCCTGATTGATGGAATAGGCCATCTTCTCAAAATTATCCTTAACCCCGTTCTTTTGCAGATACTCGATTTCAGCATCGCGTGTTAACTCCAGGTCGCGGGTCGGTGTGAGGATCCTGATTTCCGGGGCCAGCACTTCAAAAGCCAGGTCAAACCTGATCTGGTCGTTTCCGGCTCCGGTACTGCCATGCGCTACATATTGGGCGCCAATTTTTTTGGCATAATCGATCACCGCTAATGCCTGAAAAATCCTCTCCGAACTTACAGAAATTGGATAGGTGTTGTTTCTCAAAACATTGCCATACACCATGTACCGAATTCCCTTG
>Ga0172379_10011067_pt1 | contig 10825 bp, 12 predicted proteins | sample GrowelOW334metaG_FD_119756 | JGI IMG/M metagenome (GOLD analysis project Ga0172379, IMG submission 119756) | Groundwater microbial communities from an aquifer near a municipal landfill in Southern Ontario, Canada - Groundwater well OW334 metaG | ecosystem: Environmental > Aquatic > Deep... | reverse complement strand
TATCAGATCAAGATCACGCGCCTCGCCAAAGGCCTGCCGGCCGGATCCGATTTGGAATACGCGGATGAGCTGACGCTGGGCAGCGCGCTGAAGGACAGGCGGGAGATAAAATAGCGCTAAAATAAAAGATACAAAAAATCCGCTCTTCCGAGCGGATTTTTTTATTCAAATATTGAACCGGGACTGATCTAACTTAGGCAATCTTCAGCACCTTGATTTCCGTGAACTGCTGACGATGGCCGACCGTCTTCTTGTAGCGGGTCTTGCTCTTATACTTCACGACCGTGACCTTCTTGCCCTTGCCGCTCGTCACGACCTCCGCTTCCACCTTCTCGCCCAGCGAGGGCTTCCCTACTTCCAAAGTAGCGCCATCGGCGATGAGCAAAGTGTCTAATTTGACGGTCTTTCCCGATTCCAGGGGCAATTTTTCTACCTTTAAGGTGTCGCCGACGCTCACTTTATACTGCTTGCCGCCGGTCTTGATGATTGCAATCTTGGACATATATAAGTAATAAAAAATCAGATTTATTCTGAACTAAGCTAATGATAACAGATATTTGAAAAATGTCAATAAATCGGCTATGATGAGTGGGAAGGCTAATAAGGAAAAAGGCTACACTAATATAAGCTAAAATATGGCTAATCTCGTAATCCAGGGCGGACGGAAACTGCGCGGCACGCTCCGCACCAATTCGGCCAAGAACTCGGCGGTGGCGATACTCTGCGCGACGGCCATGATCAAGGGCCGGACCACCCTGTCTGAAGTTCCCCGCATCGAAGAAGTGAAGCGCATCATCGAGATCCTGAGTTCCCTGGGCCTGAAAATCCGCTGGATCGGACAGCACGAACTGGAGATAATCAACGCCGGCCGCCTGCATCCGGAAAAAATCGACCGCGCCGCCTTCCTCAAGACGCGTTCCGCCCTCCTGCTCATGGCCGCTCTCAGCGCCGAGTTTAAAAAATTCTCTCTGCCGAAATCCGGCGGCTGCAAGCTGGGCAAGCGCACGGTCAGCCCTTATCTCTTGGCCATGGAGTATCTCGGCATCAAGGTGAAGTCGACCGCGAGCGCCTACCAGGTCAGCTACGCGAAAAAGCGCGGCGCGGAATTTACCCTCTACGAAAAGAGCGACACCGGCACCGAAAATACCATCATGGCCGCAGCCGTAACGCCGGGACGGACCGTCATCCACTTCGCCTCCACCAATTACATGGTTCAGGACCTCATCGCTTTCCTGCGGAAAGCCGGCGCGAAAATCCAGACAGAAGACGGCACGATAATCATCAATGGCATCAAGAAGCTGAAGCCGGTGCGGAGTTATCCGATCATGCCGGATCCGATCGAATCCATGGCCTTCATTTCCCTCGCCATCACCACTCATTCCCGTCTGAAGATCACGCGCTGCCCGATTGACTTCCTGCGCCTGGAAATGGAAAAACTGAAAGTCATGGGACAGAAATTCAAGATCGGCCGCTCCTACCTCTCGCCCAACCGCCGTTTCCAACTGGTGGACATCGAAATAATCCCCAGCCGTCTCAGGGCGCTCGCGGATAAGATCCACCCCCAGCCCTACCCGGGCCTGAATATCGACAACCTGCCGCTCTTCGTGCCAATCCTGACTCAGGCGCGCGGCGCCACTCTGGTTCACGACTGGATCTATGAGAACCGCGCCATCTACTACACCGAACTCAGCCGCCTGGGCGCTAACATCATGCTGCATGACGCGCACCGCGTCACCGTCACCGGCCCGACCCGCTTCAAGCCCAACGAGATCATCTGCCCGCCCGCGCTGCGGCCCTCCATCAATATCCTGATCGGCATGCTGGCCGCGCCCGGACGCTCCGTCCTCAAGAATTCTTACGCCATCGACCGCGGCTACGAGAACCTCTATGCCCGACTGAACAAGATCGGCGCGCAGATCAGCGTGCGAGAATGACCGGACCCGACGCTGAGACTGATTATGAATAAAAAAATCCGCGACTTCATCTTTTTCCTCTTCATCGCCTGTTTCCTGCTGGGGACCTTATCCATTTCCCTCTACGCCTCCGGCTATGAGCTCAAGCTGTCCTGGCCGCCGCGCTTCAGCCGGCTCCTCGTCAAGACCGGCATGATCGCCGTCGACAGCTCTCCGGCCGGCGCGCGCATCTTCCTGAACGAAGAGGCGGCCACGAGTTTTTCCCTGACGCCCTGGGCCGCAGACAGCTTGTCCACGCCCGCGAAGATCCGCAACGTCGCGCCGGGCAGTTACGAATTACGCCTGGAGCTCGACGGCTACCGGACTTTTAGTAAAAATATCGATGTCTATCCCGGCCAGACCGCCTTCTTGGAAGATCTCAATCTCTTCCGCTCCGATCTGCCGCTCTTAGCGGCCGCCGGACCGGAGGGAGCGCTCTCCTTGAGCCCGAACGGGCGCTATCTGTATGCCGCCGGCAGCAACCGGATCATCACGCTGAGCACCGGCTTGGCGCAGGATCTGCCCGCCCAAGCGCCGGCCGCCTGGCTGCCAGACAGCGACCGCTTGCTGCAGGACGGCCGGCTGATCAGCGCCAACGGCGGCACCAGCCAAGACTACCGAAAATTAGTGGGGCCGGAGGCTACCAACTGGCATTATGACGAAAGCAACGACCGCCTCTACTACGAGAACAAGGATTCTCTCGCTTATCTCGATACCGGCCGCCAGAACAGCGCCGTCATCCTAAGCGGCGATGCTTACCTGAGCTACGAAGCGCGCGGCGACGCCCTCTTCGTCGCGGTCAAAAGCGGCGGCAAGACTTTTTTGCGCAAATACTCGGTCGCCGACCGGACACTGGAGCAGGAAATTTCCCTGCCGAGCGTCGGCCTCTACCGCTTCCGCCCGGACGGCCGCCCTCTCTTGGCTCTCTACGACGAGCAGAACAAGACGTTATATCTGATCGATCCGGACGACATCGCGGCCGGACGCACGGTCCTGAGCAATGTCCTGAACTGGCGCTGGACCGATGACAACACCGTCTTCTATAACAACACCTGGGAAATCTACCGTCGCGATCTGCGCCGCAACGATAATGCCCTCATCACCCGCGTCGGCGAAGCCATCCGCGACCTGGACGTGAACGCCGCCAAAAACTATCTCGTCTTCGCGACCGATCGGAGCCTGAACGCCTTCGACCTGGCGACTGGCAGCATCACTCGGATCTTCCAGGCGGAAAAAGTCGCCGCGCCCGTCCTGGACGCGAAAAATGACATCCTATATTTCTGGGCGAAGGTCGGACAGCAAGAGGGCGTGTATAGCTTATTGATGCAATAAATATCTTATAAATATAAAAGACGGATTTCTCCGTCTTTTTTTCGTTTTCTCGGCTACCTGATTAGAGCAGTCTTCGTAAAGCTGCTTTGTATGCCGCATCAAGTTGCTCTTGCCAGTAGTCTCTAAACAAGGTCGTTTTCGGTATTCCTACCTCGTCAACATTGAATATCTTGCTATCAAAGATGGTGCCGTCACTTGATCCTTTGATGCCGAAGTCTACAACGCCGTCTAAATCATGGTCGGTGAAAGTGGAGAGGAATTTTAGGCCGCTAGTACCTTCTGGACGCACCCAGAAAGAAATAAACTCCTTGGTCGTGTTAACCCCGGTATAATAGACCGTATAGCGAAGTCCGTTGTCGACAAACACAATCTGAAGATCTGTTCCGCCAAAATTCTTTTCTAAAATAACGTTCTTATAGTTACGTTCTTTCAAGACAGTAATGATCTTCTTTACATCTTGGACAGGCGTGCTGGCTTGGGCAATTTCCGTTATTAGTACGGAGACTAAAACAAGCGACAAAAAAGAAAGAACGAGATTTTTCATGATTTACTCCTTAATTTAGTGAATGAGTTGTTAGTTAGCTGATGGACATTCTGTTGTTAATTAACGTAAAACTTGTGAATAACATACTAACATTTTTATAATACTTTGTCAATAAATAGTATCAGGTTCAAACTGTGTCTGACTTGTCCCAAATAAAGTCGAACCAACTTTTCAACATTAGCGCCAGGTTCCCATTTTCAATCAAGCTACCAAAAATATCATTACTCAGAGAACAAAAAGCGACATAGTTGTCCCAGATTATTACGGTTGATTTCAGTCTAATTAACCCCTCTGGCCTCAAACGTACTTCACGCAAGTATTTTTTATCATCAATAAAGACTTCTTCCGCCGGGCGCTTAATTCCCGGTCTCAGAGATCTGATAAATATCTTTTTCGCCGCCCTTCTTAAATGATAGTCAGTCAGAAATTCCTTGCCTAGCTTATCAATGATATCCAATTCTGATCCCGCAAAGCGCAGCTCTGACTCTGAGGATTGCAGAGATATCCGAATCAATTTCTTGACGCTTTCCTTGCCAGAAAAATACGATACCTGGGACTGAACGGATGACTTATAGGAATCAAAGCTATTCAGAAACGGTAAAAGATCGGCTAATTCCCTCTTTAACGAGATAATCTCTTTTTCCCGGTCATTGATAACGGTCAGTAGTTCTTCCGGCTTGTTAGCTTTAATTTTTTTGCCATAGCTTGCTCCCTGGTTGAAGCAAAGGCCGCTTGCTTCCAGCTTCCTTACCACGTCGTAGGCGTTGGTACGGGTTAAGCCGCAATTTTTGGCTATATAGCTGGCTGTTTGCGGGCCCGAGGACAAAAGGTATAGGTAAACTCTAGCAGACTTACCGTCCAGTCCAACTTTTATCAAAAAATCTTTGATTTTATTGGGTATTTCTTGTGACATATAATTATTGTTGTCGAAAGTAATACGACATATATACATATTAACAGATTACTACTACAATGCAAGCACAAACAATTTATACATTAACAATTAAAAAAGGAGTGGCGATGAGACTATTTGTCAGTTACGACAAAAAAACCCTGCAACGTGAGGGCGACGAATGCGCTATGTATTGCGGTATCTGCAAAAACAAACTAAGAATCAGCAGTGGGTGGACCCTATTTTGCCCCCAATGCGAGGCAGTAGGATCTAGTGAGGTTAGGGTAGACGCAGTCATGTCCTGCGTCCACTGCGACCAGCCGCTCACCGCCAACATGAACTACGACGGACGTATCACCGGGCGATGCGATACTGAGAATTGCGGGGATTGCTATTCAACGCAGGATCTATGTTTGATTACGTTGCCTAAAATCATAGAGCCGGAGACTGGCCAGGAAAGAGATCCTTATATGGTACGCATCAATAACATCAATGAGGCGGAAAAAATTAGCAACCAGTGGATTGATATTAAGACTACGAACTATGACGGGTTAAAACAGGAGGTTTTCGACTCCCTCCGTGAAGCTAACCCCGGACTTATAAAAGTTACCCAGTCGCAGATACTTATCAATCAAGCATTAATTAACGCTACCAATGATACCTGCCATCGCCTACAACGGATGAGCCGCCGCAAAGACAATTGGTATTCCATCACTGCCCTCGTGCAAAACAGTAAATCCGAAAGAGAAACTGTCAGGGCAGTGGTTGAAAAGTTCATTAAAGAAAGTCGTCCGTATGAAGTCAGGTATTACATCAGAAGATGCGGCCGGGCCATGTTCGTACATACTGCTATCTATGGATTTATTATAGGGAAGATTATAGAACGGACTCCGGGCGAAGATGAGGCGAACGAAGATGAAAATGATTATAATTAACCTATAATCAAAAGACTGGAAGTAACCCAGTCTTTTTTGTTTAGAAGGGAATAAAAAACCAAAAAATACCCTATTAAAGGGTATTTTTATACGTATTAAGCGATTCTACTGACCTAATTCCCTTATCAATTTCTTCAAATCTTCCCCGATCTCCTCGTCCTTCAAACCGAACTTGAGGGTCGCCTTGATGAAATTGAATTTGTTGCCGGTGTCCAGCCACTCCCCCTCAATCTTCTTGCCGTAAATCGGCCGCTTCCCTTCCAGCATCAGATCGAAGGCGTCGGCCAGGCGGATCTCGCCCGACTTGCCCGATTCCATCTTATCCAGAACCTGGAAGACTTCCGGCGTGATGACGTAGATGCCGACCGCCGCCAGATTCGAGGGCGCCTGGCCGACCTTCGGCTTCTCCACGAAGCGCTTCACTTCATAATTGCCGCCGCCGAGATCAGAGCCCTCGATGACTCCGAACTTGTCCACTTCCTCCGGCTTCACTTCGGAGAGGCCGACGACGGAAGCGCCGTATTTCTCATAGGTGTCCATGACTTGCTGCACCGGCGAAAGGGGGGCGTCAAAGAGCGTGTCGCCGAACATGACGAGCACCGGCTCGTCCGGCCCGATCAGATGGCTGGCGCACTTGAGCGCGTGGCCGTCACCCAGCGGAATCGGCTGGCGCACATAAGAGAAGCGGGCCAGGTTGGAGATCTCGCGCACCTTCTTCAAAAGGTCCAGCTTGTTGTGTTCCACTAAGGTGTTCTCCAGCTCGAAGGAATAATCAAAGTGATCCTCGATGGCCCGCTTGCCGCGGCCCGTGACGAAGATGATCTCCTCGATGCCGGCGCGCGCCGCTTCTTCCACGAGGTACTGAATGACGGGCTTGTCCACGACCATCAGCATCTCCTTGGGCTGGGCCTTGGTCGCTGGCAAGAAACGGGTGCCGAAGCCGGCCACCGGGAAAATCGCTTTCTTAATCTTTTGCATAATTTTCAGTCTTAAATCCCCACTTGATGAAATATTTCAGCCACGAGGCGATGTGGCGCCAGGTCAGAGCATCCAAGAAGAGCGCCAAATACCAGGGGTGACGTGCACTCTCGCGCCGATGGTCGTGCAGCACGACCGCTTCCGGATTATAGACCACTTCCCGGCCGCGTGTCCAGAACTGCCGGGCCAGATCGATATCCTCAAAATACATGAAATAGCGCTCGTCAAAGCGTGGCGCGAAGACGCTGCCGTCCGCGAGCGTAGTCTCCCGCTTGAACATCAAACAGGAACCCATCAGCCAGTCCACCGGCCGCCGGGAGGCGTGGTCGAAGTCGTTCATAGTGAAACGGTCGCGAGCGGTCGCGAAGCAATTCCCTAAAAAAGTGCGGCGCAAGACGGGCATGAAGAAGCTCGGGAAGCGGGAGCAAGACATCTGAAGCGCTCCGTCCGGGTAAAGCAATTTCGAGCCAATCATCCCGACGGCGGGGTGCGCCCGCAGGTCGTCGAGCAAGGTCGGGATGGCTCGGCCGCGGATGATCGTGTCAGGATTTAAAATCAAAATGAATTCTCCGCTCGCCCGGCTGATGCCCAGATTATTGCCGCCGCCCATACCGAGATTGACCGGACTCATGATTAAAGCGACTTCCGGATAAAGGCGGCCAGCTTCGCCGAGGTCGTCGCCGGAAGCGTTATCCACGACGATAATCTCTCGGCTGAGCCCGGCCAGGTCCGCCGCGCGCAAAGACGCCAAGCAATTAAGAAGCTGCTCGCGGCTGCGGTAGTTGACGATGATTATTGATAAGTCCATATCAGATAAGCTTCTTGGCCAGCGCCCAATATAGATTCATGAGCGGGTTCGCTAAATATTTCAAGATCGGATTAGCGATCTCCTGAAACTCGATGCGGCCCCGGAAATCCGCGGCCAAGCCAGAAAACGGCGCGACGCTCAGCTGCCGGACGCGCCGGCGCGCTGACTTTATCTTAGCACGGCTGGCGGCCCGGAAAAAATAGCCGTAAGCCCGCAGCTTCGCCGGCAGCCAGCCGCCCAGCGCCGCATATAAGAGCAAGGCCAGTTCCATGGCTAAAGCCGGCAGTGCGACCAGGAGCCAGAGCCGGAGCGGAAAAAAGATGAACATCATCAGCTGGCGATTACGCTCCATGTGGTAGAGCATGCGCGTGCTGCGTCCGAACTCATATTTATGATAGACGACGGAACGCGGCGCCAGGATGATCCGATATCCGGCCAGACGGATCTTCAAGCTCAACTCCAGGTCATCATGATACATGTAAAATTCCTCTTCATAGCCCCCGACCTGCTGATAAACATCGGCGCGGACAGCGAAGGAGCAGCCGCTGGCATAACCCTTGATCTCCGGATAGCCGGCAATCTCGCGGTCCGCTTCGCCGTAAGCGGAAGTGAAGCCGAAACCGAGAAAATGGATGAGATTGCCCAAGCTGTTGAGGCGCGCCTGGCTCTTGTCTCCATCTTTCGGATAGAGCATGATCTTAGACTGAGCCAGGCCGGCCGTCGGATTCTCATCCAGAGCCCTGACCAGTTCCACCAGCCAGTCCGGCGCGACTTCCGTATCCATATTCAAAGTCACCAGATACTCGCAGCCATCGGCAATCGCCTGCCGGAAGCCGAGATTATTGGCGGCCGCGTAATTCCCGTCCAAGCGGGATAAGATGAGGGCTTCGGGATAATTCGCGCGCAAAAATTCCGCCGACTCCGCCGTGGCGGCATTATCAATAATATAAATCTTGCTTGATGCCGCCGGGTAGCTTTGGGCGCGCAAAGAATCGCGGCAAGCCGCGAGGAAGCGCGCCGCGTAATCCTGATAATTCACTAAGACTATGCCAACTGTCTTGGGCATCGTGATAATATTCTAAATAAAGACGCTGACCAGGCTCCAGGCCGCGCGCAAGACGGTCGCTTCCCAGCGTTTTCCCCATTTCTCAAAATACTTCAACATGGAATCGCGGAAATACTTCTGCGCGGCGCCCCGCGGCACTTGCGCGAAGCTCCGGCCCACATAGTCGCGGCAAGTCGCGACGGGCGCGTACCAGACTTCCCCGCCCAGCTTATGAACCTGGCGGCAGAAATCGACTTCCTCGAACCAGATGAAGTAACGCTCATCCAACAAGGGCTGTCCCGAACCGCTGATCCGGCGGTAGCTCTCGCGATTGATGAGGAAGAAGGCGCCGCGGATGGAAGCGACCGCCGCCGCTTGTCCGTAATCGAAATCGGCGCACAGATATCCCTTGACGCTGGCCGGCCAGAGATGGGGAATCTTCAAAGTGATGAGCAGCTGGTCCGACAGAGTCGGAAAACGCCGGACTTGTCTCACGATCTCGCCGCGCTCGTCTTCCAAGCGGCAGCCGACGACGGTCGCCTGCGGATTATTCTTCGCCCAAGCCAAGATTTTTGCCAGAGTATCTTCCTGCGCCAGCATGTCGGGATTCAAGAGCAGGATGAAATCTCCGGCCGCTTCCCGGATCGCCTGATTGTTGGCGCGCGCGAAACCAAGATTCTCGCTGTTGGCGATCAGCCGTACGCTCGAAAATTCTGCGCGGACCATGGCCGCGCTGCCGTCGCCGGAAGCGTTGTCGACGACAATCACTTCAAACTTAAAATCGCCCGTCGAACGAAACAGGGCGCTGAGATTGGCGCGTAACCTTTCCTTAACCTGCCAGGAAACGATGATGACCGACAAATCCATAGCGGATTGAAATCTAAAAAAATATCTAACGGCTGATCTTCACGAGCTTGCGCCGGCCGGAACTGCCGGACTTTATTTCCACCTGATAACGGCGCACGCCGAGCGCGCCGGCCAAGAATTTTATGAGTTCCTGATTGGCTTCGCCCTTCTCCGGCGCAGCGGCGACGGCGACTTTCATAGTGCCGTCAGCCATGACGCCCAAAAAACCGGTCTCCTCCCGCCCGGGCGAGACTCTGATTTCCAAAAAAATCTCTTTATTATTAGCTAAATCTTCAATATACTTTTTTAACATAACTATAGCTATAGTCTACCCTCTTTTCCGGCTTTTTACCAGGCCGATTTGATACATAAAACAGGCCTTGTCAAGATTTATTTTCTTATGATAATAGGATAGAATAAAGGAGCTAAAACATCTCAAAATAATCATATGGCCACTGCCGCCCCCGAGCCAAAAAACGACTACCGGCGCCCCTCTTGGGACGAGTATTTCTTGAAAATCGTGGACATGGTCGGCAGCCGCGGCTCCTGCGACCGCTTTCGCGGCGGTTGCGTCATCACGCGCGACAAGCGCATCGTCTCCACCGGCTATGCCGGCTCGCCCGTCGGCCTCCCGCACTGCGACGAGATCGGTCATGAGATGCACACGGTCACGCACGAAGACGGCAGCCAGACCCGCCATTGCATCCGTACCGCGCACGCCGAACAGAACGCTATCTGCGAGGCCGCCCGCATGGGCACCGCCCTCAAGGACGGCACCTTATACTGCAAAATGACGCCCTGCTACACCTGCGCCAAGATGATCATCAACTGCGGCATAAAGCGCGTCGTCTGCTCCCAAGACTATCATGACGCCAGCCGCTCCAAAGAAGTGTTCAAAGAAGCCGGCATCGAATTCGTGCTCGTGTCCGACGCCATGACGACTTACGCCGACATGGCCTGAAGCCCGACGGCGGAGGTTTGCGAAAAAATATTTAAGATATAAGCGCTATGGCCCAGATTTTTATCTACGACGAATTCGGTCCGGAAGACGCCGCCATGATGCAGGCGCTCTATTCCCGCAGTCCTAAGAGCGTGGCGGAGCACGTGGAGAAGGTCAGACAGAGCGGTTCGGGCAAATTCATGTCTACTTTCTATGTCGGCTACGGCCACGCCTCCATCGCCGACTGCGGCAGCACGACTCTCTTCATCGAAGGCGTCAGCATCCTGGCCGATAAGGCCATCCAGGATTGGCCTCTCTACAGCGGCCAGGAAACCAGCACCCGCTATATCGACATGACCCAGCAAGCGATCATCGATCCCTTGGACAGCGAAACGTCGCGCGCCATCCTGAAGCGTTGGATGGACTTCTATATCGCCGGCTTGGAAAAACTTAAACCCTATCTGATAGAAAAATATCCGCGGCGCGAGGGCGAAGACGAGAAAGTCTATCTGAAAGCTATCGCCGCGCGCTCCTTTGATATCATGCGCGGCTT